>Ga0111195_1009_pt1 | contig 37218 bp, 24 predicted proteins | sample DeeMarSWOR324_28_FD_80367 | JGI IMG/M metagenome (GOLD analysis project Ga0111195, IMG submission 80367) | candidate division TA06 bacterium SM23_40
ATGAGGATATCGTAGCGTCCGCGAATCCTGTGCAGCGCCGCCTCGATCGACGCTACCGGATCAGTGACAACGAGCTCAGGATCATCCGCTTCTACTCTCGGGATCGCTCCGCCGGAGACAAGCCCCAGGATGGCAATGCGCACGCCCCCCACAGGGATACCGAATATGCGGGTAGCGCCGAAACGCTTGATGATCCAGCGCTCGACAAATGGTGTCCGCCTGTCAGCATGGAAGATATTCGTCGACAGGAGAGGAAGTCGGTAGGCATCCCTCATATGGAGGAGGAAGTTACCGCCGAATGTCAGATCGAAGTGCCCGACGTTGATGGCCGCACACCCGAGAGCGCCGAGCGAGCGAGAGATGTATTCGGCGGCGAGACGCTTCCCCGGATCGTTCGACAGGAATCCTCCCGAATCGACAACGAGGGTGTGGGAGTCTCGCGACGTCCTTTCCAGGACGAAGGTGGCCCTCCGGGCCATCCCGCCGTAGCGGCCGGACCGTCACCCGCAGGGTATGAGGGCGCTCGCCATGTTCCCCGAGTAGAATATTTTCAGGTTCTCTTTTCGTTCCCCCGGCGAGACAGGCCGGCACCCGGCCATGCTGCACGCCACAAACATGGCTCCGGCGATGACCGTGCTCAGGACCCGATTGATGCCTGATATCATCCTGCCCTCTTGACCCGGATACCTACGCCTATCCCGAGATCGCTCCGTCGATGGCTGATCTTGAAAATAATCCCTTGGTCTGTTCGACTGTCTGTCACACCGCTCGACCAATTGTCGGACCGCCCGAATGTCCGTCACACCGCTCGACTACCCGTTCTCCGTCTCGCTTTCACCGTACGCCTGCACAGCCAGGTCCGGGATCCCTGCTGCGGCGCTCAGGGTCTGAGGAAGACAGCCTTGCGCACCTGTCGATCCCCATGCACATCGAGCACGTACAGATAGAGGCCACAGGCTACCCTCACGCCCTCCTCGTCCCGGCCATCCCACTCAAACCGGCACCTACCGGGTATGGCTTCGCTGGCCTCGATCGTCCGGATGAGCTGGCCGGAGATATTGTATACCCGTATCGCAGGCAGCGGCGAATCCTCCGGAAGAGAGCAATTGATGGTCGTCAGTTGAGAGAACGGATTGGGGCAGTTCTGCCCCAGTCGAAGCAACCCGTCCGGGTTCGCCGCCGGCTGCTGCTCTCCTTCGACCCCCACGCCCCCCAGCACCTCGAAGTCATACGTCTCCACGGGGGCCCCGGGAGGGGTCCGCGCCACGTTCCCCGGCCTATCTCTGGCCTCCACGTAGTATCGGATCACAGTGCCCGGAGCCTGGCCGGGGATCTCGCCGCGGAAGAGACTCCCGCCGACCGGCCGCATCGCCAGGCTGTCGAACGTCGGCTCCTCCCCTGCCCGGTACAGGAGGTCGGCATCGAGGAGGAGCGTGTTGTCGAAACCGGTGACCGTGACCGCATAGGGCCCGAGGGTGTCGTATGTATCGGGCGGGTGCGAGCACGCGGCGAGAACAGGCGGGGTAGTGTCGGGAGCTCCGTACTGATTGATCAGCAATCTGTTCCGCTGCGGGCTGTTCGCCACCAGAAGATCGAGATCATGATCCCCGTCGACATCTGAGAAGGCCGCGCCCTGACTGAAAGAGATATCCTCGGGCAGCCACGTCTCCGTGCTATCAACATAGACTCCGGCTCCTACGTTTATGTACATGCTGTTCTGTTCGTACCGCGCCACAAACAGATCGAAATCCCCGTCTCCGTCAACATCTCCGATCGCACCATCTGTCGCCTCGTCGAAGAATGGTACAGACGGAATCCGCCAGCTCGTCTCATCCCGATACGCTCCTGCACCCGTGTTGATGAGCAGCCGGACATCATCTGAGTAACGGGCGAAGTTCGCAACGAATAGATCGAGCAGCGAGTCGCCACTCACATCACCGATTCTGATGTGGTAGGTCGTGTCGGCGAGGGCGGGCATGCGTCTGCGGCTGTCGTCCACAAATAGGCCGCTTCCGTCATTGATGAGCAACCGATTCTGGCGGGCGTCGTTACCGATGACGAGATCGAGGTCACCGTCGCCTTCGACATCACCGACGGCGACGGCGCGGCTCGGGTTGCTGGCCGCGGGAAGGAGGGAGTCCGTCAGATCGCTGAAGTAGCCCAGACCATCGTTGACGAGCAGTCGGTTCTGTTCGTCCCGATTCACGACCGCGATGTCGATATCGCCGTCACCGTCTACATCTCCCAGGGCAGCGCCGAAACTCAGCCCGTCGGCCGGAGGCAGTCGGAGGGCGCTCTCCTCGGCGAAATATCCGGAGCCATCGTTGACGAACAGTCTGTTCTGGTAGCCAACATTTGCGACAAGGAGATCGATATCGCCATCGCCGTCGATGTCGCCCAGCGACCCGTCGCGACTCGGCTCATTGGGAGCACCGGGCATGCGCGTATCCGTCTCGTCGGAGAAGAATCCGTCGCCGTCGTTTATGAGGAGAAAATTCTTGGCCCCTGCAGGCACGTAGTTCGAAATGTACAGATCGAGATCGCCATCACCGTCAATGTCGCCGGGCTCGATATCGAAACTGCTGTCGTTATAGTCCGGAAGCCTGAGGCTCGTCTCATCGAGGAAATGCTCCTGTGCCGCGGCCGCCGACGCCAGCGCTACCGCCGATAAGAGCACCATCGCGGCACGTCTGCGGCGGGCCCGCGGAAGCGGAGCGCACGGCGGGCAGACTGCGAACCGCGCTCCCGTTTTCGGATTCATCATCTGGTCCATGTGGACGAGGGCCTCCATCCGATATCGCCGGCGGCGTCTGTGGCACCCCGCCAGCAATCCTCCTGTGGGCCTCGTCCAGGAGTCGCCACGGATCCGAGCGCTGATCTGGTGCATGAACTCCCGGACCGAGCTGATCAGCAATGAGCGTGCCCGGTCTCGAAACTGAGACACATGACACGCTCACCAGGTTTCTCAGACAGTCCCGTCATCTCAGCGAGCTCACTGAGATAGGCAAGTCCATATCTTCCTGAGCCCCGCGGCCTCAAAGGTGTGTTCGCCATAGAAGACTCACAGCCTGAGCGATCTCAGGAACTCAGTGAGCTACTTTCCGTCTATCCTCCGGGAAGTCGAATTCGGGATCCCGCTCCTGATTGTGACACCTCACACAGGTGTACATCGTGATTATAGGCAGCTCTGGCATCAACCTCCCGTCCGGGAGCTTATGTCGCTCGACGCCCTGCTCCCGGTTCAGGAGGTGCCGCATGCCGAAGCCGTGACACGTCTCGCACTGGACGTTGGCCATCTCGGGCGTGGTGTCTACGCTCCAGTATCCGTTATACTGGCGGAATCCGGTTGTGTGGCATGGCAGACATTCGAACTTCTTCCCTTCGTCCTCTCTCGTGCTGGATTCCAGAGATGCATATGCATCGGCGTGTGCCGTCGTCTTCCACTGTTCGTATTGAGCCTGATGACACGAGCCGCAGCGCTCAGCCCCGGCATATACTTCCTGTACGTTCTCCGGCCTGGGCTGATTGATCTGAGCTTCGTGCAGTCCTTCCTTGTACTCAGCAATGAGTGCAACCATCGTCGAGTCCTCGCCGATCGACTCATCGAGCCTCTGGAGCTTGCCCTCCCAGGACGTCACGCGATTCCTCTCATCGAGGTTGAGCAGAAGGTTGCCCTCGTTCTTTCCCTGCCACCCCGGCTCGACCATGGGGACACCGCTCCGGAGTTCGGGCTCCAAAGTTTGACGAGATGTGCGTCCGCCCACGAGGAGGTCGATGCCCGCCACCAGCTCCACCAGGGAGTCACACTGGGCCGTCGACATCTGGACGAGCGCGATGATGACATCACACCCATTCGCCTTCAGCGTCTTCATCGCATCACGCGCCGCCTCGTAGGGGTCTCCAACCATAAGCTTTCGATCATCCTCGGGCTGGGGCGGCATCTGCTGTGGCGGGGTCAACCCGTTCAATCCCAGAATGCCGACGGTCACATCTGGAGCACGCCAGAAGAAGAAGCGAGGCCTCCCGAATTTCTTGATGATGAACGGTTCGGCAAAGAGTTCTCCTGTATCTTCATAGTAGACGTTCGCGGACACATAAGGCAGTCTGTACCTGCTACGGAGATCAGAGAGAAGGCTCGCTCCCAGTACCGTGTCCTTGAACCCGACGTTAATGGCGTCGTACCCGATCATCTTCATCGCCCGCAGAAGGTACCTGACTTTGATCTGGCTCATCCAGTCGCCCACATGGATGAAGTTCCCGGCGTCGACGATGAGCTGGTACGCATCCCCGCGACTGCTCTCCCGAATGTAGGTGGCTCTCCGAGCCATCCCGCCGTCACGGCGCCCGTGTCACCCGCACGGCTCCAGGTAATTCATCATGTTCCCGGAGTAGAAGACCTGGATTCCCTTCTTGGCCTCTCCCCCTTCAGAAGGAGAGCAGGAGAGAAGACCCAATGCCAGCAGCGCTCCGACGACGACTGCCGCACATAAACGTGTGTAGATCCGATGCATAACACCTACCCTCAACCTGAGCCTCCCTGGACTGGTCATTCGACTGCGTGAGTGCGTACTCGCTGCCCTCCTTCGCGACGAGCATCGATGTCTGCTCCCTGATGACTACTGTCGATCCCGTACTGCGCGAACAATCTCCCCCACGGCGTCCGCTCAAATTGACGGATGCGCCTGCGCCCAATGGTTGGATACCACAGGAGGTCGTGATAGATAGTCGATGCAACCGGCGCCCAAACCCAGAGCGGCGAATGGAGCGCAAGTCGCTTGAGCGGTCGGAGGGACCCCCGCCTCAGCATCTGGTCGCCACGGATCACCAGGCTCCGCTCACTCCGGAACCCAAGATTGACGTCCTCGATGCTGTCGCCGACGATCTCGACCTGCCGTGGATCAGCAACGCCCAGCCCGCGTTCCTGGGCCATCGCCAGATAGGGAATGGAGAGTGGGTCGAACCCCATTATCTCCGCTGCGACGGCGTCGATAGCAACCGAATCGTTGCTCGCCAGAATAACATTCGCCACAACCGGCCTCATCGTTCGGGGCCCCGCGCCATCGCCCGCGACCGTTCCATCCATGACTGCAAAGATGCCGGTGTGAAGCTCCCGCTGCATGTACAGCAGATCGACCAGCACCTCGTGAATGAACTCGTGGCCGTAGTGACGAACCTCCTTCAGGAGTCCGCCGAATGCGTTCTTGATCGCCCCCGTGGTGACCGAGTGTCCGTGTGTCTTCACTGTCGGCAGATGGAGCACGTTCGTCCCGACAAACATCTTCGGGATCTCGATCCCGTCGGGGAATATCCGGGGTAGCTTCAACAGCGGCGCCTTGAACTCATACCGGATCCATTCCACCTCAGTCAGGGGTATGAAATCGAGGCCGTATCGCTCAAGCACCCCCGCCCACTTGTTCTGTCTGGCTCCCTCAATGGGATTGGTGACGACTGTCTTGTTCTCGACGGGCAACAGATGGTCAGGGCTGTACCCATCTTCGAGCATGGTTCTGACTACACCCTCGAGTTGCCACGGCTGGCTCGAGCAGGCCGGAAAGTAGAGCGTCCACGAGAGGTTGAGTTTGAGGATCGTGTCGTGTTGACGGAGAAGAGCCTCGTCGTAGCGAACGAGCCGCATCAACCGGGCATAGTCATCTAGTACAGTCTCTGGCGAAGTGAAGAGCACCCCGACGATTGCGTTTGCCATCGAGCATTCCACGGAAAGAGATTACCAGGCCGCGAGCCGCAATCCTCCAGCCGTACCTGCTGAAGACGGCTCTGGCGGCCTAACGTGAAAAAGTCACCACGATAGGTGAATATAGCATGGCTTTATCGGCCAGTCAAGCACAAACCCGAGGCCGGAAGCACCTACCAGAGCCCTACTTGGTCCTCTCTCTGGTCCTGTACTTCCTTCCGGACTCGGAGCCGTCTCCCCACGGGAACCCGAGCCGATGCTCGTGTTTCAGGTCCATCACCTGGAAGAGGAGGCGGCCGACCTCGGAGACATGGTGAATACCGCGAAACCGTTCTGCTCGCGGCCCCGTGCCGAAGATAAGAACGGGCGTGGCGGTATGATCCGAACTCGCCCAGGTGACCTGCATGCTCGGGCCAACGGCCCACCCCAGGAGGTTGGATCTGGATGCCCCGAAGAAGGGCCTCTCCTCCAGCTCTGCGGCCCATGTCGCCTGCGCGATCCCGATATCGAGACCGTTCACGTCCAGGATGATCTGTCTGATCGCCTCGGCGGTCAGCGAGTCCCGCTCCCACGCCGCGCGCGCAAACGACGACGTCTGACTCCCGAGCAGCGCGAGACGATCAGAACCACCATAGCCTGTCTGATAGTCACTGCCGTCCCCGCCATTCGGCGGTGCCGGTGACACCCCCATGCCCCCCGTCTCGTGGTCTGCGGTGACGAGGAGGAGCGTGCCCCGGTGCCGATCCGCGTATGCCAGGGCCACTCCGACAGCCTCGTCGAACGCAAGGAGCCCGCGGAGAGTTGTTCCCGCGTCGTTGTCGTGGCAGGCATGGTCAATACGACCGCCCTCGACTACGAGGAAGAATCCCTCCCGGTCGCAGTCAAGCCGCGCCAGTGCCGCCTCGGTCATCTCGGCGAGACTCGGTTCATCCGTCCCGGCTCGGTCGATCTCGTACGCCATATGGCCCTCGGCGAAGAGCCCCAGCACCTTATCGCACCGGCTGAGATCGAGTTCGCGCAGTTCTTCGGCTGTCCGCACCACCGTATACCCGAGCATTGCTGCCGTATCGACGAGACCCTCGAAATGGCGGCTCCCCCCTCCCAGCAGGACGTCGATCCTATTGCGTACCAGTTCATGGCGTGCGATTACATCTTCGGTGTTCCGCGACAGAGAGTGCGCGGCGAACGCGGCTGGCGTGGCGTGGGTCAATCTGGTCGTCGTGACAAGTCCAACTGCCTTGCGCGCCGCATGGGCCCGCTCCAACACCGTCACCACGTCCCCCCCATCCTCGCTCCACGAGATAACCCCATTCTCGTAGATCCTTCCCGTAGCCAGAGCGGATGCAGACGCTGCCGAATCAGTCACTAGTGCGCCCAGCGGATTGGTCGTCATATACCCCGTGTTTCCTCGCTGCGCCAACTTCTCCATGTTCGCGGGCTCGCCCTTCACCAGGCGAAGATAATCGAGAACGAGCCCGACCTGCGCCGGCCCCATTCCGTCGCCTATCATCAGTATCACCCGCCGTGCCTGCCCGCCAGCCCAACTCCACGAAACGAGGAGTGCGGCGACGAGGAGGACAACGAGGCAAGATTGCACTATCCTCATCGGTCCTGCATTACCTCTGGCCATTGGACTTCGTCCTCCCTCCATATACTCCTCGGCCATGCGCCCGCCGAGGAGGAGCGTCACATTCCCGCCTCACCGGCCGGCCCCGCACCAACCGGACGTACTCAGCAACCTTATCGGGGTATCATGAACCACGTCGCCACAGATCTCGGGGCTTCGCAAGCTTGTGGGTCCCGCTGATATGCCGCCACGTCACCCAGAGGAAGAAGAGAGCTGCGATGCCGACCACGTAGCTGAGGGGGATCCGTCTGCCGGTCATCGTGGGGAGCACGGAAACCGTAGGAGCACCGGCGATCTCCTCCGCCATCCACGTTTCGGTGCTATCCCCACTCGCACCACCCACTGGAAAGATCCTCGCGTACTCCCCGCTCACAAGAGATGCATCCTGGCTACCACGCACTGAGAAGTATGCGCGGTATGACCACGATCCCTCGAGCAGCCGTGACGGCACCCAGAGCGCAAGGTGGTGGGCGCTCACGCGGGCGAAGTACTCCTCACTGAAACGCTGGCCGAACGTCGGGTCTACCGGTATCCAACGTCCATCGGGAAGCAGGAACTCAGCCCAGGTATGAGCCTGTTCGCTCGTCGGATTCTCCTGATCGTAGATAAACCCGAAAACGATGCGGGCAGGAATCCTGATCGCTCGGGCGAGAGCCACGAAAAGTGCAGCAAACTCGGTGCAGTCTGTACGCTCCGGGGCCTTGAGAGCGGCGAGCGCACCATACGTTTCGGTCTGAACTTCGTAGTCGAGTGTGTCGATTACGAAGTCATAGAGCCTCCGGGCGGATTCGAGGCGGTCAGGGCCTCCGTCCGCATGTTCCAGGGCGACCTTCCTGACGAGCTGGGCATCCGACTCGATGAATCTCTCAGCCGACGTGTAGTAGGCATACTCGATCGACTCAGGAGCATAACCAAGGGGAGTCGACGGTGATGCCTTATACGATACAGGCCCTACGTTTATCTCGTACCCGAGCTGAGCGGACCTGACCTCTCCAGGACCGATCTCCTCGAACTTGAATCCAGCCACAACATGCCCTATGCTGTCCCGCACCACTCGCTCCCACTCAGGATGACACTCGACGAGCTCCACTCGTGTATGGGGCGGGAAATCGCGGCCGACCATCACCCAGAGTTCAACATCACGGGCAACACCTGGACCCCGATTGGAAAGCTCGACCGTATACAGAAGCCGATATGCCGATCCGCTCACCTTTCTCAGATGTTCTGCGACCCACTCTTGATGATCATGGCGGGGGAAGTTCCGCTGGAGAAGTCGATAGTACCGCCTGGCATTCTCGAAGTCCCCCCTCTTCTCGTACGCGTAGCCCAAGTTCATATAGTTAGTGAGATTCCAGGGAGCCAGTCGCTGAGCGCGCTCAGCGCACTCGATTGCGCGGTCCAGCTGGCGCACAGGATCCTGCTGGTACAGGTAACCCAGGTTGATGAGAGCAGTCGTATCATCGGGCACATGCTGCAACACCTGCTCAAACGAGGCGACAGCATCCTCGAGACGACCCGCACCGGCCTGGACTCTCCCCAGCTCCCTCCAATAGTCCATTGTCAACGGAGACAGCTCTATCGCCCGTGTGAGAGACGAAATCGCACCGTCATAGTCGGCCGGATCCATTTCAGCGTGGAGCGAGCCGAGAAAAGCCATAGCCCGGTGGTGGGTAGAATCGAGATCGACTATCTCGGAAAGGAGAGCGATCGCCTCCGCATGTCGCTCCTCCTCCGCTCTCGCCACCGCCTGGCGGTATTGCGCCTCTATATCAGACGCCTCAGATGCCGCCGAGGGCACTCCGGATAACAGAGTAGCGAGGAGCAGTGAACCGCGAACCAACGACACAGATCGCTCCTTCCTGGCCGGGAATCGGGCCGGATGCTCCCCCCTCTCATCACAAACATAGCCCAATCGGGCCGAAAAGACAAGAGGAGAGGATGCTCCGGAGACCTGTGCTCTCCTTGACTTCTGCGAGGGCGGGTGCTAGGATCGTAACGACGTATTCTATGAGATAGGCGAACCTTCACGCGGCGGGCGGCTAGACTCCCGTCACTCGCCGGGATCCCCGGCCTTCGGAAGGACCCTCACGTGGAGCGCCGTAACATCAAACAGATGACACTTGAAGAACTGGAGGCGTTCCTCCTCTCTCTCGGTGTTAAGAGCTACCGGGCGAAACAGATCTGGTCGTGGATCTACCAGAGGCACGTAACCGATTTTGCCTCGATGAGCGACCTTTCCAAAGATCTCCGTTCCCGGCTCGAAGATCTCGCCTCGATCGGTACTCTCGCCCCCCACAGCGCGATGAGCTCCACGACCGACAGATCGGTCAAGTTCCTGTTCCATCTCGATGATGGGCTCCAGATCGAGAGTGTGCTCATCCCGGAGAGGCACAGGATGACCGTCTGTATTTCCACCCAGGTCGGCTGCGCGCTCAAGTGTCGATTCTGCGCCACCGGCCAGATGGGCTTCCGTCGCGACCTTGCCAGCTGGGAGATCGTCGAACAGGTGCTCGCCGCAGAAGAGTATATGGCGAACGCGGAACAAGAGGGAATGCGACGCATCTCAAACGTTGTCCTCATGGGTATGGGAGAACCGCTCCTCAACTACGATCAGACGTTGCGGGCCGTGCGTGTCATCAATCATGATCACGCACTTCGCATCGGGGCGCGCAAGATCACCGTCTCAACAGCAGGAATCGTTCCCGCCATCGATAGGCTGGCAGGTGAGGGTCTGCAGGTCAAGCTCGCCATCTCCCTGAATGCCGCAACTGATGATCTCCGTACCTGGCTCATGCCCATCAACAAGCGCCATCGGCTCTCGACACTCATCGACTCTGCAAAGCGTTTCGTCGAGACGACCGGCAAACGTATCACATTCGAGTACGTACTCATTGACGGCGTGAACGACTCGCGTGCCGACGCGCGAAATCTGGCGAGACTCGTCGGAGACATCCCGTGCAAGGTGAATCTTATTCCGTACAACCCGCACCGCAGCACACCATTCCAGCCTTCATCGCCAGACCGCGTACAGGCCTTCAGGCAGTATCTCCTCCCCCGCTGCCCCGCCGTCACACTCAGAGCGAGCCGCGGACAGGACATAGGCGCGGCATGTGGCCAACTCTGCACTGACTCGGTCAAGCGGCCCCGGCGTGCCGGGACATCACGCAGACCGGCTGCCCACCGCAGGGCCGCGATCTCCCGACCCAGGCAAAAGAAATGACGCGGTGTCATCCGCGTCTCTCTATCAACCAGCTGATCTCGATCTACCCCACCTCACTCCCGCTCCATGAGATTACCCAACAGGCGCTCCTGCTCTCTCGCGAGCTGCCTGGCGAGCGCGTACTTGCCATCTGTTATGGCTCTCTCCATCTTCATGTCCAGCTCTCTGATCCTCTTCAGCAGGGGACTGGATGGAGATCTGCCGAACAGATCCAGCTGCTCCCTATCGTCTCTCACCGAACTCATTCCTCAACCCAACCGCCGACGAATGCCCACGACATGAATTCCTACACGATCCCTGTACTGCCCTGATTCTCACCAGACCTCCGGGGCACACCCCGCCAGCCATGCGGGCCGCCGGCCCACCGACCTACCCGGGCCAATTCCAGAACCGGTCAACAATGATACCCGTTCCGGGAATCTGTGTCAACCCCGTTCACCGGAAAGGAGCGGCATCGAGGCCTGCGCCGCCAGGCCGAGAGCGGCCGCTTCCCCACGCCGCAATCGTTCGAACCCGGCAGCAGCCACCATCGCCGCATTGTCCGTGCAGAGTGACGGCGGCGGCACGGAGAATTGAAAGCCGCGGCCCGACGCCGCAGCACCGAGCTTCTCACGGAGGCGCAGATTGCTCGCCACGCCGCCCGCGACGACCAGCCGATCGACTCTCACATGGTCAGCTGCCTCGAGGAGCCGACCAATGAGAGTGTCGACCACGGCCTCTTGAAAACTGGCCGCCACATCAGCCCGACGTCGCTCTACTTCCTCGGGAGAGAGATCGCGAAGGTAGTAGTAGACAGAGGTCTTCATGCCGCTGAAGCTGAAATCGAATCCGGGAACCGAAGGCCTGGGAAAGGAGACGGCATCCGGGTCGCCCTCCGTGGCAAGCCGTTCCAGTTCAGGCCCTCCTGGGTAGGGAAGTCCGAGGAGCTTCGCCGCCTTGTCGAGCGCCTCGCCTGCCGCGTCGTCCAGAGTCTCGCCGAGCTTCGCATAATCGCACCGTTCGCTGACGTGTATGAGGTCGGTGTGTCCCCCCGATGCCACAAGACAGAGGAACGGAGGCGGGAGACCTTCTGAGTGGAGGAAGTTCGCGAAGATGTGGGCTTCAATGTGGTTGACTCCCACGAATGGGAGTCCGAGCGCGTAGGCGAGCGATTTGGCAACCGAGACCCCTACGAGCAGGCAGCCGATGAGCCCCGGCCCCTGGGTGACCGCGATCCCGTCGAGGCCGTCCAGAGTCGTTGATGCCTCTGCCACCGCCTGAGTGATGATCGGAACGACGAGCTCGACGTGCGCCCTCGACGCCAGCTCAGGTACTACGCCCCCGTATTCAGCATGGACACTCTGGGAGGCGACGATATTCGAGATGATCTCGGTCCCATTAGCGACGACAGCGGCGGCCGTCTCATCACACGAGGTCTCAATCCCCAACACACAGCTCATGGCACCATATCCACCCACGTACACTTCATCTCGCTCTTCCCTGCCTGCGGAGAGCAACAGAGAATACCTTCGGATCGGCCCTCACAAGTGCGATACCAGGAGGCAGGTCGATCCGCGCCGGCAGCACATATTCACCCGGCTCGAGGTCGGAGACGTCGATGAAGACCGATATCATGTCGGCCACGAGAGTCGCCATCTGACTCTCCGGGCCTGAGACCAGGAGGTTGATGGTGGAAGGGGAGACGAGACCTTCGAGGTTACGGCCGTGGACGAGACCAACCGGAATCGAATCGAATTGCTGCTGGCGTTCCGCCTCGATGACGATGTGGACGAGTACCGACTCAGGCTCGATCTGGAACCCTCTCCCCCTGGGCGGGAGCACACTCGCCGTCATCGTTTCGGGCCCGGACAATCCCTCGATACTCACCGGCTCGGTCTCAAGGCGGGGCACGACTCTGACGATACCCTCAGGTCCCCGCAGCGTGACCTCAGCGGGCTCTGCTGTCGCTCTGCCCACGACGAGACGCCCTCGGGCCGGCTCTCCGGCGGTCGAGGCAACGACCGGCAGCACCTTACTGGCGACACGATCGAATGTCAGTCTCATCCGTGTGGGCTCGATCACTCCCGCCACCTCCACCTCGGGATCGGCCACGAGATCGAGCTGTTCGGGAGTTATCGGCAGGACGTTTTCGCCTCGTTCGACATCACGTGCCCAATAGTGCACGAAGGGATGGCCGAATCTGAGCCGGAGCAGTTTCTTGCCGGTCCCCCGAAGCCTGACCTTGACGGCCTGGGGAGGATTGCTGGCCAGGACCAGATCATTACCGGCCTCCGAGAGCTGCAGTGGAAGATCGAACTCCCACTCGTAGCGGCGCTCCGTCGTGACATGAGCCCAGAGAAGCAACGCCAGCAGCAGGGCAATGATTTTCAGACCGAGATTCGTCCGGAGCCAATCCCACATAGTCGATAGACCCTGGGTACGATGACGGGCTCACTCCTTGCGGGGGGGCTGACTGGGTCTCTGAGAGGTCCGCTCGTCTTCCGCTATCGTCCCGTCGAGGAGGTGGACGATTCTCGCTGCATGTTCCGCTACGTATCGTTCATGCGTCACGAGGATCATCGTCCTTCCCTCTGCATGAAGCGCCCGGAAGATGCGCAGTATCTCTTCTCCTGTCTTGCTATCGAGGTTTCCCGTCGGCTCGTCCGCAAGGATGATCTGGGGCTCGTTGACGAGCGCACGTGCGATCGCCACCCGCTGCCGCTCACCCCCTGACAGCTCATTCGGATGGTGCCGCATCCGATGAGACAGCCCCACTTTGTCGAGCATTTCGCGCGCGCGCTCCTGCCTCACCTTCCGAGCAACGCCGCCATAGATGAGAGGAAGTTCAACGTTATGGAAGCAATCCGTGCGGGAGAGAAGATTAAACGTCTGAAATACAAACCCTATCTTCCTGTTTCTTATCGCGGCGAGCTCGTTGTCATCAAGAGTACTCACATCGACACCACCGAGCACATACTGACCTGACGTTGGCCTGTCGAGACAGCCGATCACGTTCATAAGTGTCGACTTGCCTGACCCGGAAGGGCCCATGATCGCCAATAGCTCCCCCCGCTCTACCTCGAGATCGACGCCCCGAAGCGCCTGGACCACCACCTCCCCGGTACGGTACTCTTTGACGATGCTCTGCATCGTGATCATCGCTTCCATATACACCTCGGTCTCTTCATCGCCGCCCGCCCTCTCTCAGTTCTGATGCTGCTCGCCGCAGGCCCTACAGAAATGGAGACTCGGGGACCATCCGCTTCGTTCCTGCTCGCGAACCTCGCGCTGTTGGTCTCAATCTATGGAAGAGAGAGAATGGTGTCAAGCCAAAAAGGGGGAACACCCGTGCGTTACCGGAAGACGATGTCGCCGTTCTTCCCGTCGACATCGACGGTAACTTTCGAGCCCTCGGGGTACTCTCCTTCCAGGATCTTGAGTGCGAGCGGATCCTGGATGGACTTCTGGATGACTCGCTTGAGCGGCCGAGCACCGTAGGTCGGATCGTACCCTCGCTCTGCAATGAGCTCCTTCGCCTCCGGGGTGAGCTCCAACTCGATCTTCCGTTCCTTAAGCAACTTCTTCAGGCGGACGAGCTGGATGTCGACGATCTCCTTTATGTCATCGCGACTCAGGTTGCGGTAGATGACAATGTCATCGATACGATTGAGGAACTCGGGGCGGAACTGCATTCTGAGAGCCTCCGTCACGCGACGCTCCATCTCCTCGTGATCCGACGACCCGATATCCTGAATGAACTGGCTCCCCACGTTGGAGGTCATGATGACCACCGTGTTCTTGAAGTCGACGGTTCTCCCCTTCCCATCGGTGAGCCGACCGTCATCGAGTATCTGGAGCAGCACGTTGAAGACATCGGAGTGGGCTTTCTCGATCTCGTCAAAGAGGATGACCGAGTACGGTCGTCTCTTCACAGCCTCGGTCAGGTAACCGCCCTCTTCATATCCGACATATCCTGGCGGAGCGCCGATGAGGCGGGCCACGGAGTGCTTCTCCATGAACTCCGACATATCGACCCTCACCATTGCGTGCTCGTCATCGAACAGAAATTCGGCCAGCGCGCGGGCGGTCTCAGTCTTCCCCACGCCAGTCGGACCCATGAAGATGAACGAACCGATCGGGCGATTGGGATCGCCCAGACCCGAGCGGGCGCGCCGCACGGCGTTCGCCACCGCGAGCAGCGCCTCATCCTGCCCCACGACGCGTCTCGCCAGACGCTCCTCCATGCGGACGAGCTTCTCGATCTCGCCCTCCATCATCCGGGCCACAGGGATGCCGGTCCACTTCGACACGACCTCCGCGATGTCCTCGGCATCGACCTCCTCCTTCAACATCTTGGTATCTTTCTGCAGCTCGGCCAGACTCTTCTCTTCATCCTCGAGCTTCTTCTGGAGCTCGACAAGGGTCCCGTATCGGAGCTCGGCAGCTTTCTCCAGATCTCCAACCTTCTCCGCCGCCTGCGAGGCGAGCCTGGCGTCCTCGATCTGCTTCTTCAGACTGCGGAGTTTCCCGATCGCCTCCTTCTCATTCGTCCAGTGGCCTTTCAGCTGAGTCGACTTCTCGCGGAGTTCTGCTACTTCCTTCTCCAGCCTCTCCAGACGGGCCTTGCTCGTCGGATCCGACTCCTTGAGAAGCGCCTGGCGCTCGACTTCGAATTGCACGATGCGGCGCTCAGCCTCGTCGATCTCCTCCGGCATGCTGTCGATCTCTATCCGCAGCCGGCTTGCAGCCTCATCCATCAGGTCGATCGCCTTGTCGGGCAGGAACCGGTCGGCGATATATCGATCGGAGAGCGTCGCGGCGGCGACTATCGCCGAGTCGAGGATCTTGACTCCGTGGTGCACCTCGTACCGCTCCTTCAGTCCACGGAGGATCGAGATCGTGTCCTCTACGGTCGGCTCCCCGACACGGACCGGCTGGAACCGGCGCTCGAGGGCCGCGTCCTTCTCGACGCGCTTCCGGTATTCGTCGAGCGTCGTGGCGCCGACGCAGCGAAGATCCCCGCGGGCGAGGGCCGGCTTAAGCATGTTCGACGCGTCGACCGCGCCCTCGGCAGCACCGGCCCCGACGAGCGTGTGGAGCTCATCGATGAATAGAATGATCTCTCCCTGGGCCTCGGCGATCTCCTTCAGTACTGCCTTCAGCCGGTCCTCGAACTCGCCCCGGTACTTCGAACCTGCTACGAGCGCGCCGATGTCAAGGGCGACGATCCGCTTGTTTCGCAGCGTCTCGGGAACGTCCCCGTCTGCGATCCGCTGCGCCAGCCCCTCGGCGATCGCGGTCTTTCCCACGCCGGGCTCTCCGATGAGGACAGGGTTGTTCTTCGTCCTCCGGCTGAGGACCTGCATCACGCGCCTGATCTCGTCGTCTCGGCCGATCACCGGATCGAGCTTGCCGCGCCGGGCCAGGTCGGTGAGGTCGCGGGCGAACCGCTCGAGCGCCTGATACTTCTCCTCCGGCGTCGCATCCGTTACCCGTTGGGTGCCGCGGATCTCCTTGAGTACCTTGAACACACCATCGCGCACCACGCCGGCACCTTTGAGGATCGTGGCTGCCTCTCCTCCCGGCTCGTCGAGCATGGCGAGCAACAGGTGCTCGGTGCTCACGTACTCATCCTTGAGCGCCTCTGCCTCGGAGAACGCACGGTCGAACAACCGACCCAGGCGCTGCGAGGCGTAAGACTGGACCACCCCGGAAACCGTCGGCAGCCGTGAGATCGCCTCGCCCACCTGGTCGCGGACGGCAGGTGGGCTCACCCCCAGTTTCTGAAGGATGGGGACGATCACCCCCTCCGGCTGCCCGAGCAGGGCATAGAGGAGATGCTCCACGTCGACCTCCGGGTTCTTATGCTGACCGGCGAGGGACTGCGCCTCCGCGACCGCCTCCTGAGCCTTGAGCGTGAACCTGTCGAGTCTCATCTCGTGTCTGTGCCCCCTTCAGTGCGCGTCTATAATCTCTTTATATCATGAGTGCGCTTCGATGGCAAGTCTGGTTCGATGACAGGTGTGCCTCGGTGACAGGTACGTCTCGGTGACAGGTGCCCTCGATGACAGGTGCCCTCAATGATAGGTGCCCTCAATGATAGGTGCCCTCGATGATAGGTGCCCTCGATGACATGGATGCATCGAAAGCAGGCCTGCCCCCACCCTGCTTCCGCTCCCCCTGACGAGTCTCTTTCTGTCACATGGGATCGCAGTCTCGAAAGATCGACCCGAACGTACCCCACGAACAGGTCTCCCGGTCGGCCATCGGTATGCGCAAGGGACCGGCTGCCAGTAGTATAGATTAGCAGGTTCGTCCCCGCATGGCAAGAGTCTGGTGTGCTCCCTCGAGGATCACTGCCGCCTCCCCCTCCCTCTCCTCGCCGGCCGACAACTCTGAGAGAACGCGGGGAGCCCTCCATCTTCGCCGGAGAAAAGAGCGAGGGGGCGCTCCTCTGAACGCCCCCACCGACGGAATGAGACGAAAGCCTGCGCCCCGGTCGATAGACGATCTCCTTCCACCTCCCCTGAGTCGCCCTCGATGCCGCCGCTACTTCAGCATAACCATCTTCCGTACGAGCGACCGCGAGCCAGCCTCAAGTCGGTACAAGTATATCCCCGAGGAAACACGAGCACCACGGTCGTTCCGTCCGTCCCAGTGGACCGTATACACCCCCGCATCCTGGGGCTCATTCATCAGCTCGCGAACGAGCTGACCGGCGATGTTGTACACACGCAGACAGACCCGCTCGCCTCCCCTCGGAAGCGCATATGAGATCGTGGTCGACGGGCTGAACGGATTCGGATAATTCTGATTTAGCATGAAGGCATGCGGCCGCTCAGGATCGAACGGCGGCTCCTCGCTCACCTCAGTCACCAGCGCCAGCCACGTGAGCACCGAATCCATGAGCTCTGCCTTATGCATCGTCACCGGTGACGAGTCGTCAATCCATCCGAAGTCGAACCCGAAATAGATAAGCCTGTGACCCGTCGCCCCCGGACCGACCGAATCGACGTATGTGAGTGCAGCAACACCTCCGTCGATATCCAGATAGACGAGCCCTGTGTCCGCCCCGGCAAGCGGCTCGATCACGTCCTTCGATAGCTCCTGACAGACGAGTACGGTGTCGCCCAGGGGGCTGCCGGGCACACCCTCCAGCACATAGTTCGATGTCGTGCCCGATACCAGATCAGCGTGCAGACGATCTGAGTAGAACGGCCAGGCACTGATCTCCTCACCGACGTTCGCTCCCGTGATGAACAGGCCGCCGCCGCCATCGAGGAACGCACCCAGCGCGAGAGTATCATCAGCAGTGACTGTACTCGTCGTCGCATCTCCCGTCAGCCAGACGACGATCGTGAACTTCGACAGCAAGACGTCATCGGGAGACCCCTCTGTCTCCACCTCGTGCTCATCCCAGAGGAAGTTCTCGCGGTCGCCAAAGACCTGCTGGAAGGGCTCTTCATTGTCATCGCCGCCATCGTCATCGACCAGGAGAACATCAGGCCTCCCGATCCGCTGGACGAAGCTGTCTGTCTCGGCATAACCACCCGCTGCCGTCATGGCGAGATGGAACGTGATATCCTCGCACTCTGCACCAGGAGCGACCTCGAACGCAAACGGATCGTCGAACGTCACCGTCGCATTGTGCAGCACCGGCAGAGCACGTGAGGCCATCGAATCGGTGATCGTCACTGACGACGGGTTGCTCGAGTGGAGCGTCGCAGCGAACGAGTCTGCTTGCGCCCCCTGGTTCCTGACTGTCACCCAGAGATCGACAGCCTCACCAGGATCGGGGCGTTCATCTCCATTCCCGGACGAGTCATCGATCGTGTGATCGACATAGGAGATCAGCGGCTCCGCTGTGCCGAACCCTGTGAATCCCCAGGCCTCACCCCAACACCACGTCCGCACGAAGTCGTTCCCGAGCTCACCCCGGCCATCCCCGCTCCAGTACCCCCAGCTGTTCTGGAAATAGAACACACTATCCGGAGTACTGAACCCGACGAAGTCCCAGGCGTGGCCGCCGCGCGAGGTACAGAGTTCACACGGGTTACACAGACACCCATAACTCGACCAGCCATCGCACCCGGGCTGGCCCTCACAGACACCTGATGCCGTGAGGAGGATGCCGTGATGGTACAGCGCGTCGCGCAGCCCGACCAGATCGAAAGTGTTCTGTATGAAGAACGACGCAAGGAGGAAGTCATCTCCGCACGGCCCCTCGACGTCGGGGCAATCTCCTATGCATAACCCACTGCCACCGTTCGACATCGGACACCCCGGGTTGCAGCCGTACGGGGAGCACTCCTCCGTGCAGATACCGTCGATCGTGAGTAACTGGGGGGCATAGGAAGGCGAAGACCCCTCGCAGAACCCGAGCGGACAGGTGCCGCACTGAGCCCCGCTCGTCACGAGAGAGGAGAGGCAGGCTCCACCCTGCCCCGGGCAGCCGAATCCGCACCATCCCATGCGGCAGTCGGACCACCCGAGAACGCGCAGATGGTCATAGGCATTCTGCCGGCTGAGGACGGGCTCGATACAGACGCAGGAACCGTCCCCGTCCTTCTCGCAGAGACAGTCGTACAGCTCCGAGTCGCCGGTCCCCAGGTAGCAGAGACTGCCGCACAGCCACCAGTCGGCAACCGAGGAAACCGCATGGCCGGTGCACGATCCGTAGCTCCCCTGGTTCTTGATCGGCGGCATCACCGAGAGGGAAAACGCGGGAGGAGGCTGCATCGGGCTCTGCCACAACGAGGATGGCGTGGGCGCCCACTTCGCCTGCTCGTCCGCAAGCTGCTCATGGTCAGGACTGAGCAACGACCGAAGCGGCTGTTCCACAGGCGCCCGGGTCAGAAGCCGCGGATCGAGGCCATCCGGAGCGAGAATCGAGCTGACATCTGCACGGACCACATCGCCGTCCCGCGGTGAGGCCAGATAGAGGAGGTACCCATCCTCCTGGGAGAGTACGACCAGACGGGCCTCATCGCCGAACTCCTCGCCGGTCCACATCGATGCCACGGACTCCATCTCCTCCCAATCGCTGGCATCTATCTCATAGATCGGACGTCCGCCAGGACCCCAGTTCGGCGTGCCCACTGCCCTGCCGCTATACGGATCGAACTTGATGAACCCGCCGATAATGTCGCCCCTCTGGAGCGGGACCGCCCAGTACTTCGGCCCGACAGGACTGCAGAAAAGACGCGGCTTCCCCGCTCGGGCTCCGCTATAGAGAGCGAATAGCTCCTGCTGGATGATATCGCGCGGGTTCTGCGCCAGCAGGTGCTCGGCCCTCATGGCCCGCTCGGCGACATAGTCCTCCGCGATCGCCGCCATCTCGTCCGCTGAGAGCACCCCCTCTCCCAACTCGCCGAGCCACATCACCTCGCTGCGAAACGGCTCGCGTGCTCCCTCTGCGCCAAGAGCACAACAGAATAGAATCAACAGACTCATCCCGACGGTCATTCTCGCTCTCATCGCAGGTTTCTCCTTTCCCGTCTCCGTAGACCTATCGAGTTCTCGGAAGTAGCCATGCACGCCGCCGCCCCAAATCCTGGAATCCCTCCGGCCTCTCCGTGAGGCCGAAGCCAGGGGCAGAAAAAATGGGCAGGGAGCACCTCAGCCCCTACCCCATAGGTGTCAGATTGAAGAAAGACTGGCCGCGCCCGAATCGGCCAATACCCCACCCCCACCCTACCCTCCCCAACCCCCTTATCATACTAACCCCCGGCACGCTACTGTCAAGTCCCGGGTCGGCCGCACCCGGAGAGCCGCTTTCCCCGTAGGCTCGTCCAAACAGAGGATCCCCTGGGGGACTGGCCCTCAGGATGACACAGATCCCCGCAGCCCGTACACTGAGCCCGAAAACCGAGGATCGAGGGAGACCGTGACCCCGCCTATTATGGGACCCGCGACAGAATGAGTACCGGCACCCCACCCCTGCCCGTTGAGGATCGAAGAAGTGAAGGGACAGACGTCACCCAATCCCTCCCCACGGAGCAGAGCCGAAGAGAGAATACATCGGGTCAACATACCCCTACCCACGAGGCAGAGCCGGACATGTGGATCCGTACCGGTCACCATACCCTTATGCAAACAGCAGCGCAAAAAGAACGGGTAGGGAGATCGAACTCCCTACCCATTGAGTGAACCAGTGGCCGTAGCCCGTATGTTGACGCGCTTGCGGTGGCGTCGCCCACGCCCTCGTTCTACTTCAGCATCACCATCTTCCGTACCAGCGACCGCGAGCCAGCTTCAAGGCGATAGAAATACACTCCTGAGGAGACCCGAGACCCACGGTCATTTCGTCCGTCCCAGTGGACCATATAGGCTCCTGCCTCCTGCGGCTCGTCGACGAGCTCACGGACGAGCTGGCCTGCGATGTTGTAGACACGCAGGCACACCCGCTCACCGTTGCTGGGAAGCGCATACGAAATCGCCGTCGATGGACTGAACGGATTCGGATGGTTCTGCTTCAGCATGAAGACATGGGGACGCTCAGGATCGAACGGCGGCTCCTCGGTCACCTCAGTCACCAGCATCAGCCAGGTGAGAATCGAATCCATCAGCTCGGGTTTGTGCATCGCTATCGGCGACTGATCATCGATCCAGCCGAAATCGAACCCGAAGTACACGAGCCGGTGACCCGTTGCCCCGGGACCCACCGAATCGACATAAGTTATGGCCGCCACCCCGCCGTCCATGTCCAGATAGATGAGAGCCGTATCAGCCTCCGCAAGCGGCTCGATCACATCTTTCGATGACTGCTCACAGATCAAGAACGTGTCACACAGAGCGCTCGTCGGCACACCGTCCAGCACATAGTTCGCCGTCGTGCCTGATACAAACCCGGCGTGGAGACGATCCGAGTAGAATGGCCAGCTGTTGATCTCCTCACCGATGTTGGCACCCGTGAGGAAGAGGCCGCCGCCTCCATCGAGAAACGAACCAAGAACAACCGTATCAGCGGCAGTGACCGTGTTGGCCGTCGCATCTCCTGTCAGCCAGACGATGATCGGAAACTTCGACAGCAGAACTTCATCGGGAGATCCCTCTGTCTCCACCTCATGTTCATCCCAGAGGAAGTCCACGCGCCCCTCGAATACCTCCTGAAACGCCTCCTCGTTATCCGCTCCGCCGTCGTCGTCGACGAGGAGCACATCAGGCCTGCCGATCCGCTGTACAAAGCTATCGGTCTCGGCATAGCCGCCCGCCGCGGTCATGGCGAGGTAGAAGGTAATATCCTCACACTCCGCACCAGGAGCAACCTCGAAGGCGAACGGATCGTCGAAGGCCGCCGACCAGTTGTGGAGCACCGGCAGCGCACGCGATGCCGTGGCATCGGTGATATTGACCGCCGACGGATTGCTGCAGGAGAGCGTTGCCTGTAGCGAGTCGGCCTGGGCACCTATATTCCTCACCGTGGCCCAGAGCTCGACTGTCTCCCCGGGATCCGGCCTCCCGTCGTTGTTCCCCGAGGAATCGTCGATCGTGTGCTCATCATAATAGAGCTTGGGCTCAGTCGGAGTGAACCCCCAGAAGAGATACGCCGCAGTTCCGCACCACCGCCGCACATAGCTATTGCCAAGCTCACCACGGCCGTCGCCGCCCCAGTACCCCCAGCTGTTCTGGAAGTAGAACAGGCTATCCGGCGCATTATACCCGACCAAGTCCCAAGCGTGCCCCCCGCTTGGCCCACACGAAACGCACGGATCACACAGACAGCCATAACTCCCCCAGCCATCACATCCAGCCTGTGCGCCGTTACATACAGTGCTGCTGGCGAGGAGGATCCCGTGATGATAAATGGCATCCCGCAATCCCGGGATATCGTCTGTCGACTGTGTCGCATATCCCTGGAGGAGAAAGTCGTCGCCGCATGGCCCTTCGACGTCAGGGCAGTCCCCGGTGCACTGACCGCTCCCGCCGTTCGACATGGCACATCCCGGATCACATCCGTAATGAACGCACTCCTCCGTACACAGCCCGTCGAGCACGAAGATCGGACCTGCGTACTGCGGCGAGGAACCCTCGCACCGGTCGCAGGTGCCGCACTCGACGCCGCTGGTCACAAGCGAGCTGAGACACGACCCTCCTACGCCCGGACAGCCCGGCTCACACAGCCCCTGACGGCAGTCAGCATTGCCAAGGTACCGAAGGCGGTCATAGGCATTCTGTCGGCTCAGTACCGGATCGACGCAGACACACGCACCGTCCGAATCCTTCTCACAGAGACAGTCATATAGCTCGGAGTCGCCTGTCCCCATGTAACAGAGACTGCCGCACAGCCACCAGTCGCCGCACGATGAGGTTGCGTGCCCTGTGCATGATCCGTACCCACCCTGATCCTTGATCGGCGGCATCACGGTCAGAGAAAAGACGTCCGGCTGCATCGAACCCCGCCGTGACGGTGGAGTCTCCGGGACCTGACGAACCTGCTCTTGCCCCATCGGTCCCTGGTCCAGGCCGAGTGACGATCGAAGAGATCGCTCCACTGGCGCCGTTGCCAACAGCCGCGGATCGAGACCCGTGGGAGCGAGGATCGAACTGACGTCAGCTCGCACGACCCCATCGCCGCTCGGCGACGCAAGGTAGACCAGGTACCCATCCTCTTGCTCCAGGATAACCACCCGTGTCTCGCCGCCGAACCGCTCTCCAGTCCACGCCGATGCGAACGACTCCATCTCATCCCATTGACGACCGTCAATCGAATAGAGAGGCTCACCGCCCGCTCCCCAATTGGGAGTCCCCACTGCTTTTCCACTATACGGATCAAACTTGATAAATCCCCCTATCGTATCTCCTCGCTGAAGTGGCACCGCCCAGTACTTCGGGCTGAGTGCGGTGAAGAAGAGCCGCGGCTTTCCTGCCCTGGCTCCGTTGTACAGATTGAATAGCTCGCTCTGGATGATGTCGCGTGGATTGGCCGCCAAAAGACGCCTGGCCTTCACAGCCCGTTCCTCGATATACTGCTGCGCCACTGCGGCGATTTCCTCGGTCGATAGCGCACCGTCATGGAGCTCGCCGAGCGACATCACCTCGGTGCGAAACGGTTCCCGTGCCCCCTGGGCACCTAAGGCACAACAGAGGAGGATGAGCACGCTCACCCCGATGGCCATCCTGGTCCTCATCGCATGTCTCTCCTTTCTCCTGCCCGCAAACCTGTAAGAACTCCCGTCGCGAAGATGTAAGTGACTTCGTCATCGACGCTAACAAGAAACAAGCAGACCCATCCACCACCCCTTCGCCACTGGTCCTTGCCCGGGATCTGCCCTCTCCTGCCTAGCTTACCGGATCCGCCTGCGATTGTCAACCATAATGAGCCACAAAAACTGAGAAAAAGTCCACACCTATCTGTTTCGGCAGCGACGGCTGCATCCATTTACAACACCGTAACTTCCGCCCCAGTTCCCCAGTACCGCCGGGACCGGACCGGGATCATCCCTGGCGAGATCCGGCCAGGGCAGATAGCCCCAGAACATGAATGGGCAACGCCCCGGATGCGGCGAGGGGAAAACCGGGCCTTGTCGGCCCCCCTCACTTCAGCATTACCATCTTGCGCGCCAGCGAACGCGAGCCAGCCTCAAGGCGGTAGAAATAGACCCCTGAGGAGACTTGAGACCCACGGCCATTTCGCCCATCCCAGCGGACCGTATACATTCCCGCATCGTGTGGCTGGTCGACGAGCTCACGGACGAGCTGGCCCGCGATGTTGTAGACACGCAGGCAGACCTGCTCACCGCTGCTGGGAACCGCATACGAAATCACCGTCGACCCGCCAAACGGATTGGGGGAGTTCTGCTTCAACAAGAAGACATGCGGACGCTCGGGATCGAACGGCGGCTCCTCGCTCACACCCGTCACCAGCATCAGCCATGTGAGCACCGAATCCATCAACTCCGGCTTGTGCATCGCCACCGGCGACTGGTCATCGATCCACCCGAAGTCGAAGCCGAAGTACACCATCCGGTGACCGGTCGCACCCCGCCCTACCGAATCGACATAGGTGATGGCCGCCACCCCGCCGTCCATGTCCAGATAGATGAGCGCCGTATCCGCCTCGGCAAGCGGCTCGATCACATCCTTCGACGGCTCTTCGCAGATGAGGAGCGTGTCACACAGAGCGCTCGTCGGCACACCGTCGAGCACATAGTTGGCCGTCGTCCCCGAGACAAACCCGGCGTGCAGCCGATCCGAGTAGAACGGCCAGCCGCTGATCTCCTCACCGATGTTTGCTCCCGTGAGGAAGAGGCCGCCGCCGCCATCCAGAAACGCACCAAGCGCGAGCGTATCGTCGGCAGTCACCGTGTTCGCCGTCGCGTCACCCGTCAGCCAGACCACAAGAGGATACCTCGACAGCAGCGCCCCATCGGGAGATCCCTCAGTCTCCACCTCGTGCTCATCCCAGAGGAAGTCCTCGCGATCCCCGAATACCTGCTGGAACGGCTCCTCGTTGATCGCCCCGCCGTCATCGTCCACGAGCAGCACATCCGGTCTGCCGATCCGCTGGACGAAGCTGTCGGTCTCTGCGTAGCCGCCCGCCGCCGTTATGGCGAGGTAGAACGTGATGTCCTCGCACTCCGCACCGGGATCGACCTCGAAGACGAAGGGATCATGGAAGGACGCCGTCTGGTTGTGGAGGAGGGGCAACTGACGTGATGCAGTAGAGTCGGTGATGATCACAGCAGAAGGATTGCTCGATGAGAGTGTGGCCTCGACCGAATCGGCCTGCACGCCGGCGTTCTTGACCGTGACCCACAATTCGATCGTCTCTCCCGGATCAGGCCTGCCGTCGGCATTGCCAGATGAATCATCAACCGCATGCGCCATGTAGAATATCCTGGGTATCGTCGCATTGTATCCCTCGAATCCCCATGTCTCACCGTAGCACCACCGCCGTATGAAGCTATTCCCCAGCTCGCCCCTGCCGTCGCCGCTCCAATATCCCCAGCTATTCTGGAAGTAGAAGAGGCTGTCGGGAGCGTTGTACCCGACGAGGTCCCAGGCGTGGCCCCCACGCGACGTGCACGCCTCGCACGGATCGCACAGGCATCCATAGCTTGACCAACCATCGCACCCCGGCTGTCCCAGGCAGACCCCGGAAGCTGCCAGGATGATACCATGATGATAGATGGCCTCCCGCAGCCCGGGTAGATCGTTTGTCGACTGGATGAAGTATGACCGGAGCACGAAGTCATCACCACAGTCTCCCGCCACATCCGGGCAGACGTCCGTACACTGCCCGCTCCCGCCGTTCGAGAGCGCACAGCCGGGATCGCACCCATATGAGGCGCACTCTTCGGTGCAGAGACCATCGTTCAGGAATATATGTGGAGCATACACGGGATCTGACCCCTCGCAGTACCCGTACGGACAGGTCCCACACTCGACTCCGCTCGTCACGAGGGAGCTGAGACAGGCACCACCCTGCCCGGGGCATCCCCCTGCGCACAGCCCCTGGCGGCAGTCGGCACCGCCCAGGTAGCGCAATCGATCATAAGCATTCTGCCGGCTCAGGATCGGATCGATGCACTCACACGAACCGTCCGGATCCTTCTCACAGAGACAGTCATACAGCTCTGAATCGCCCGTGCCCAGATAACAGATGCTCCCGCAGAGCCACCAGTCCCCGACAGAAGAGACGGCATGGCCGGTGCACGATCCGTACCCTCCCTGATTCTTGATCGGGGGCATTACCGAGAGCGAGAAGACATCGGGAGGTTGCATCGCGCCCTGCCACAGAGACAGGAGAGCAGGCGCGGTCTCCGCCTGCTCGTCAGCTCGCCGTTGGTGGTCAGGGCTGAGCAGCGAGCGAAGCGGCCGCTCGGCCGGCGCCTTCGTCAACAGCCGCGGATCGAGGCCGGTCGGTGCGAGAATCGAACTGACATCCGCCCTGACCACATCGTCGCCCCGCGGCGACGCCAGGTACAATAGATGCCCGTCCTCCTGCATCAGAACCAGGAGACGGGTCTCATCTCCGAACCGCTCGCCCGTCCACAGGGTGGCGATCGACTCCATCTCCTCCCACTGACGAGCATCTATCGAATAGAGCGGTCGGCCACCTGCACCCCAGTTCGGAGTGCCCACCGCCTTCCCACTGTACGGATCGAACTTTATGAACCCGCCTATCGTGCCTCCTCTCTGTAGCGGCACAGCCCAGTACTTCGGACCCAGCTGGCTGAAGAAGAGCCGCGGTTTTCCTGCCCTGGCCCCGTCATACAGATTGAATATCTCGTTCTGAATAATGTCGCGCGGATCACCCGCCAACAGGCGCTCGGCCTTCAGCGCCCGCTCCTCGATATAGCGCTGCGCAACCCAAGCCATCTCGTCAGCCGACATCACCCCCTCCTGGAGCTCGCCGAGCCAGGTCACCTCGGCACGAAACGGCTGCCGCGCTGCCTGAGCCCCCAGAGCATAACAGAACAGGATGAGCACCATCACCCATGCGGTCCACCTGGCATTCATGGTTGCGATCCCCCCTATACTCCCGAAGACCCTGTTTGAGGATGCAGTATGCAACATCGATCCCTCCACAAGACCAGCAAGGGCAGATCCGTCAGCTGCCGCTCACGCGGGTACCTCTGCCCGGGACCTGCCCCTTGCCTCGATATTATCGAATAGACGCTGAGGTGTCAAGCCTTGTGAGCCAACAAGCGGCGCGAGGCGCCTACTTCAGCACCACCATCTTCCGCACAAGTGAACGCGAGCCGGCCTCTAGGCGATAGAAGTACACACCTGACGATACCCGAGACCCACGGTCATTTCGGCCATCCCAGTGGACTGTATACATTCCTGCATCCTGTGGCTCGTCGACGAGCGCACGGACAAGCTGGCCCGCGATATTATACACACGCAGACAGACCCTTTCACCACTGCTGGGAAGTACATACGAAATCGTCGTCCACGCGCCAAACGGATTGGGGGAGTTCTGCTTCAACGAGAAGACATGGGGCCGCTCGGGATCGAAGGGCGGCTCCTCGCTCACACCGGTCACCAGCATCAGCCACGTCAACACCGAATCCATCAGCTCCGGCTTATGCATCGTCATCGGCGACTGGTCATCGATCCACCCGAAGTCGAAGCCGAAGTAGACGAGCCGGTGACCCGTTGCCCCGGGACCAACCGAGTCGACATAGGTGATGGCCGCCACCCCGCCGTCGATGTCCAGATAGATGAGCGCCGTATCGGCCTCCGCAAGCGGCTCGATCACGTCCTTCGACGGCTCCTCGCAGATGAGGAGCGTGTCACATAAGGCGCTCGTCGGTACCCCGTCGAGCACATAGCTCGCCGTCGTCCCTGAGACAAACCCGGCATGGAGACGATCCGAGTAGAATGGCCAGCTGTTGATCTCCTCACCGATGTTCGCTCCCGTGAGGAAGAGACCTCCGCCCCCATCGAGAAATGCACCCAGCGCGAGCGTATCATCGCCAGTGACCGTGTTCGTCGTGTCATCTCCTGTCAACCAGACTACGATTGGGAACTTCGACAGCAGCACCTCATCGGGAGATCCCTCAGTCTCCACCTCATGCTCATCCCAGAGGAAGTCCTCTCGCCCCTGGAACACGACCTGGAACGGCTCCTCGTTGCTCGCCCCACCGTCATCGTCCACGAGGAGCACGTCAGGCCGCCCGATCCGCTGCACGAAGCTGTCTGTTTCAGCGTAGCCGCCGGCCGCTGTCATGGCGAGATAGAACGTGATGTCCTCACACTCCGCACCGGGCACCACGTCGAAGACGAAGGGGTCATCGAACGTCACGATCGCGTTGTGGAGCACCGGCAGCACGCGCGATGCCGTGGCATCGGTGATGTTGACTGCCGATGGATTGCTCGACGAAAGCGTCGCTTCGACCGAGTCGGCCTGAGCGCCGACGTTGCGCACAGACACCCACAGGTCGACTGTCTCCCCGGGATCCGGTCTCCCGTCGTTGTTGCCAGAGGAATCGTCTATCGAATGATCGGCATAGTACAGCCTCGGCGCGGTAGGGGTGAACCCCTGGAACCCCCATGCCGCACCATAGTGAGTCCAACGCCGTACAAAGCTGTTCCCCACCTCACCCCGGCCATCCTGGCTCCAGTACCCCCAGCTGTTCTGGAAGTAGAACAGACTGTCCGGCGCGTTGTACCCGACAAAGTCCCATGAGTGGGTCCCGCGCGAGGTACAGAGCTCACACGGGTCGCAGAGACACCCATAGCTCGACCAGCCGTCGCACCCGGGCTGGCCCTCACAGACATGTGACCCTGTGATCATGATACCGTGATGATAGATCGCATCGCGCAGCCCGGGGATATCATCGGTCGGCTGAGCGAAGAAGGACTGAAGCATGAAGTCGTCGCCGCACGGCCCTTCGACATCAGGACAATCTCCCGTACACTGACCGCTCCCGCCGTTAGAGAGTGGACAGCCCGGGTCGCACCCGTAGTGCGTGCACTCCTCCGTGCAGAGACCGTCGAGGGTGAGGACCGCCCCGGCATAGGTGGCGGGAACGCCCTCACAGTAGCCCTCGGGGCAGGTGCCGCACTGATACCCGCTCGTGGTGAGCGAGGTGAGACAGGTACCTCCTGCACCCGGACATCCGAATCCACACAGCGATTGGCGGCAGTCGCGGCCGGCCGAGTAACGCAGCCGGTCATAAGCATTCTGCCGGCTCAGCATCGGATCGATGCAGACGCACGCGCCGTCCTGATCCTTCTCACACAGGCAATCGTACAGGTCGGAGTCGCCCGTCCCCATGTAGCAGAGACTCCCGCACAGCCACCAGTCACCAACTGATGAGGTGGCGTGGCCTGTGCATGATCCGTATCCTCCCTGGTCCTTGATGGGGGGCATCACGGAGAGGGAGAAGACGTCGGGGGGCTGCAGCGAGCCGCGCGCCCGCGGCCGGGCCTCCCGCGCCATTCTCATCTGTTCCATCTTCATCTGTTCATGACTCGGGTCGACGAGTGAGCCACGTGGCCGCTCGGCCGGCGCCCTCGTCAACAGCCGCGGATCGAGGCCGGTCGGAGCAAGGATCGTACTGACATCCGCCCGCACAACCTCGTCGCCCCTCGACGACGCCAGGTACAGCAGATATCCATCCTCTTGAGAGAGAACGATGATGCGCGTCTCATCGCCGAACCGCTCGCCAGTCCACAGGGTGGCGACGGACTCCATCTCCTCCCATTGACGGGCCTCGATCGAATAGAGCGGCCGACCGCCCGGACCCCAGTTCGGAGTGCCCACCGCCCTTCCGCTGTACGGATCGAACTTAATGAACCCGCCGATCGTACCTCCTCTCTGAAGCGGTACCGCCCAGTACTTCGGACCCAGCTGGCTGAAGAAGAGCCGGGGTTTTCCCGCCCTGGCTCCACTGTACAGATTGAATATCTCGTTCTGAATAATGTCGCGCGGATCACCCACTAACAGACGCTCGGCCTTCTGCGCCCGCTCCTCGATATAGCGCTGCGCAACCCGGGCGATCTCGTCAGCCGACACCACCCCGGCCTCTAGCTCGCCGAGCGAGGTCACCTCGGCACGAAACGGCACCCGCGCTGCCTGAACCCCGAGGACGAAACATGCCAGACTGAGTATGCATACTGCCGCGATCAACCTGGCTTTCATCACTGCCACCCCCTCGTATAGTGTGTGTGAAATGCCAATGGGGGATCAATCCCCCCCCAGCAATCAGTCGGGATTGCTGGATCTCTCGCCGATTTTTGCCTCAAATCTATGGGAGGTCCCGTGTATCATGTCCGATGCATCAACGTGAATCGGACTGAGGAGGAAACAGCTGCACCCCCTTGCGGCTCCCGTATCGAAAAATCCACACGGCCTCCTTCCCAGAAGGCATTACCGGGTTCTTCAGGCAGCCAATCTAGGAGGCGAGGCCACCATCACCTACTTCCGCCCTGAGCCTCTTCCTTCCTGAGCCTCGACCACAGCTTTCGCCCGCGCAGTCGCCTCGCTCAGATATTCCCGATCGATCTCAAACACGACAGCGGGGATGCCGAGCCCGAGGGCACTCACCGCCGTATTGCCGATTCCGAGGAACGGGTCGAGGACGAGTTTTGTCCGGTCCAGCCCGTGGAGGCGGATGCACATCTCGGCAAGAGCGGGAGGGAAGCTCGCCGGATGGGGACGCTCCTTTGTCCGGTTCTTTATGGTTTCGTATGGTATGAACCACGTGTTGCCCCGACAGTGGAGCCCATCGCCGGCCCGCTTCCAGCGGGAGATATTCGACTTGTCCTGATAGGGGACGCCGATCGCCAGTCTGTCGAGCTTCACGTTCCCGTGTTTCGTGATGTGGAAGACGTACTCGTGGCAATCGTTGAGATAGCGGGGACTGTTGATCGGCTTGTAGTGCCCGACGGTGAGATCGTCGGACAGTATGCCATACCGCCCGACATCTGCCTGGGGAATGTGGATTGACTTGATCCAGTGGATGACGTTCTGTAGCTTCAGGAGATCACGGATGGCACTCACCACTTCGAGAGGGACCCACGGATCTGATGGTTTCGCGCCGATGTTGAGGAAGAGAGAGCCATCGTCTGCCAGGACACCCTTTGCTGCCTCTATCCACTGGCGCGTCCAATCGAGATAGTCCTGGCGGGAGATGGTATCGTCGTAGGTCGAGTACCTGGTGCCGAGGTTGTAGGGCGGGGAGGTTACGATGACGTCGATACTGCCGGGCTCAAGACGCCGCCTCATGCCGGCGATGCAATCCTCACAATAGAAGGTCGCCCGGACATGATCCCCACCGATGACTGTCTTCTTCCGCATGGGAACACTCCGAACAAAACCTCGATGACTTCACCGCCCGTGGGCTCCGGTCTCAGGTTGAGCCGATATCAGAAGGCGAACGTGCCATCAGCCAGGATAGGGCACAACACCTATCCCGATCCCGTGTTCTATTTTCCCTTTTCTTTCTTCTCTTCCTGCGCCTCTTCTCCCGTCTCCTTCTCGATCATATGGATCCCTTCGGGACTGGCCACGTATTCTTCATAGTCGAAGCCCGTGAATTCAGGACTTCGCTCGTTATGGCACTTCACGCACACCTCCGGCCCCGGAGGGATGATTAGCCCCTTTGAGATGGCCAGTTCTCGATCCTTCATCACCGACGCGTTCCAGTAGTTGCTCCCCGCTCCGTGACACGCCTCACATTGCACGTTCACCATCTGCGGGGTACTCTCCAGATCGACGAACCCGCCCTCCTCTCCGTACCCGGTGGTGTGACAAGAGAGACACATCTTATTAGCCTTCGCCTCGTCGTCCAGGCTGTCGATGGCGTGGGCATGGACCGTCTTCTCCCACGCAGCGAAGATATCGGAGTGGCACATCTTGCATTTCTTCTGACCGACGTAAGTCGCTGGTGCTTCCTCTTCCTCGGCTTGCTCAGCAACAAGACCGCCCCAAGCAACAAGGCAGAGGCCAACAGCCAGCACGACAGCCAGATACCTCAACAGAGCAGCGTGCACCGGATTCTCACCCCCTTCCGATCAATAGCGGACTGCAGTCTATCAGGTTCCTCAGCCGATGTCAAGGCTCCGATCCGCTCGGTGTCAACCGCCAATAGAGATGTTGCGGTTCCCGACGGAGCGGAAATGCCTGTTCAGACCGACCAGGGCAGGTCACCGCCGAAAAAGTAGAGGACGGCCAGCACCGAATCCGGTCGTCCCCTCAAAGCTATTGCCCAATGTAAGGCCGCTTATCCCGATCCGTCGCCCCAATGCAGTGAGCGTTTTGCTTTGGAGATGCGACTGAAACGGTTCGGCTATCGACAACGCACGATCACGCACTCACGTCTCTGGAGCTCCGCGAACACCGACACATGTACCGTCCGTTCGATCAGCTCGCAGGCTGCCTATTCGATAAGCTGTCGCGCAACTCCCAGCAGACTGTCGGCCAGCATGAAGTTGTGGACGCCCCTCGATCCATCATTCTCCACCCATTCGAGGATCGCGCGCGCACTCTGACTCGCCTCAACACCAGACTCCGCCTGCCCCAGAGCCTCCTCGAGTTCAGCAAGACCCTGACCGATCCCTTGCTGCCATCCGTCCATGACTGCGTCGTACCCGGAGCCGTGGCACTCGACGCAGCGGTCAGCACCGGGTCGGACAACCGCGCGGCCCTCACTGTCCCAGTGGCAGGCCGAGCAATCGATCCCTGCGACAGCCATGGGATTCTGGACTCCCTGATGGGATCGGTACTGACCCCGGTACATCTCCGCCTGGACTGTATGACATACCTCACACTCGGCAGCCTCACGGTGGTGACAGCGTCCGCAATTGACATCCTCGATCGGGAACGCGGCCCCACGCCTGTGATGGCACGCGGTGCAGTACAGACCGCCCACCTCGATATGTGGCATATGAGGGAACTCTATCCTTTCATACAGTATGGGCTCGGCGATCTCGTCACTATGACATAGCCGACAATCGGCCCGGCTCCGCACGTGGTGACACCCCTGACACGCTGACCGATCGATGAGCGATGAGCCGTGTCCTACCTCGTCCGGTTCCAGGCCCTCGCGATGGCAGCGACCGCATTCCATTCCCCCATCGACGACATGGCGAGCATGCGGCATTGCTTTGTCGAAGAAGCGGACTGTCCGTGCCTCCACACCTGCGTGACAGATGAGACAGTCTGATCCCAGCGCGGCGACGGCGGATGCCATTCTGTGCGGGCGATAGCTCGATTCGACAAGACCCAGAGCCTCTTCGAGCTGAATTCCTGCCTGCGACAGGAGCGCCCGCGCGTATTCCAGATTGTGGATCGGATTCCCGTGAGCTCCCAGCATGACATTGTGCCTCGCGTCGCGCAGGAGCGCCTCGGCCTCAGCGACGTCTCGGCCCCGCCTCTCGGCCGCCCGAACCTCCCGCTCCGCCTGCTCGACCGAGGAGAGTGCCGCCTCGAGCATCGACCGCCCGGCCGTTCCCCAGTCCTCGAACAGAGATCTGTACCCCTCGCCATGGCAGTAGACACAGGCAGCGCCGTCTGCTTGGTAGATCCGACCGGAGAGGTGGTCTCCGATCTGGACGGTATGACATGCTCGACAGGTCACGCTCCCGACGAACATCAGACTCGGCATTTCCTCGACACCGCTCCCACCGGACCCGGTGTACATCGCGCGCTCGGCCCAATGGTGGTCGGGATGGCAGCTCTGGCAGTTCAGGGGCCCCCCCTCCGCGAATTCCGGAAGACCGTGCTCGATGTCAAGATGGCACTCAAAGCACTCTATCTTGTGGTCGCTGACGTGGTACTGATGGAGGAGGACGCTTCGGTCGTAGAAGGCGAGACGTTCCATCTCGCCATGGCAGGAGAGGCACTGCTGACGCGGCACAGCACCGTCTCCTCTCGTCACCGAATAGTGACACTGCTTGCAGGGAAGCCCACGGGACACGACCTCCCCGTGATCGTATCCGATCCTCCGGCCGGCCCCGATCTCCTCCGGCGCCCCATGACACGAGGGACAACCCGGCATCGCCTCCCCGGCCTCCATCCCTTTGAAATGGCAGAGAAAACAGGTCGTCTCAGTAACAGTGATGTGCTCGCCCTGTACGATCTGAGAATGGCAGGACGTGCAGCGCAGAACCTTTCCTCTCCGGAGTTGGGTCAGGTGTGGGCGATGGGCGAACAGTACCGGCTTGAACTGAATAGCCCCAGCGAGGAGCCGTTTGTCGTGGCACCCCTTTCGGAGACAACTTGCGTCCTCGATCTCTGCTACCGGCTTCGTCTTGTATGTGTTCAGCATATAGGTGACGAGCTGTGACGCGGCCTGGCGCTTTCCCTCGAACCACCCGTCGAGAGTCGGGGGATAGTGGCAGGTGACGCACCGTACCTGATTGTGGGTTGATGTCCGCCAGTTGTCGTAGTACGGAACCATGTAGTGGCAGGTGAGACAGAATCTGGGGAACATGCTCACCTCTGACATCACCATTATGAGGATTATGATCGCGAGCGCGACGGCGATGGCGAACCTCGCCTTCCTGTCGAGCCGCCACGACCACCATGCTGCTACGTTATGGAAAAACCTCCTCACCACGTGCCTCCTGGGCGCCTGACCAATCCTGCCCGCGATGCCGCCCCATCCCTGTCGATCGACTTCATGGCTCCCACTGCCTCGAGTTCTCTAGCCGTCGCCGGCTCGCCTTCCAGATCATGTATCCCCTGCCAGACCGTGCGTCGACACGCCTCGATGATTTCCCATGGGATGGCTAGACCCACGTCTTCGGACTCTCCACCAGGATCGAAAGCTCCGTTGAACCCGACCGGCGCGCCTCCTCGGCACCGGCGGCTCGCCGGTTCATGGAACGAAGCCCCTCTCCTTTCAGGCCGAGGGGCTACACCAGCAACTGAGAATCATAGATGCTCCGTTCGAGACCGGCAACAAGTACCTATTCAGCTTTCTCCTTCTCAGCCTTCTCGATCTCGCCCTTGAGCCAGGGCTCGATGGTGCCGCCGTGGAAGAGGATGCCCAACTCGTCGTCGAGAGCAGAGGGTTCTAGCTTCATCACCCACCCTTTGCCGTACGGATCCTGATTGAGCAGGAGCGGATTGTCCTCGAGGGCTTCGTTGATCTCGGCGATCTCGCCGCTCAACGGCGCGACGAGCTTACCCACCCACTTCGACGACTGGACCTTGCCGCAGGTCTCCCCCTGCTCGACATCATCTCCCTCATCGGGAAGATCGACGTATGTCGTATCGCCGGCCAGCTTGAAGTAGAACTCGTTGATCCCCACAGTCACCGTGCCATCATCGTTCTTGCGTGCCCAGGCATGGTCGGCATGGTAGTACAGCTCGTCCGGCATGTTGTATCCAAGAATGTCAGCCATCCTGACCCTCCTCTCCATCCCTTTGGGACGACGTCGTCACACACCTTCTCCGCTACAGAATCCCTTTCTCCCGTAATACGGGGCGCGGATCGACGAAGTGACGTTCAAACCCGAGCGTGCCGGGGTCCAATCCGACGGCCAACCCGATAAGCTGTGAGTAATAGACAATCGGCAGGTCGAGCTCAACGCCGAATTCTTGCTCGATCTCGCGCTTCCTCGTATCGAGGTTTGCCTGACACATCTGACAGCAGGTACAGATGATCTCGGCCCCCTCGTCCCGCGCATTGACCATGATGTCGCACGACAGTTTACGGACAATGTCGGTCCTCGTCAAGGCAAAATTGGCGCCGCAGCATTCGGTCTTGTATGACCAATCGATGGGCTCGCCGCCCAGGGTACGGACAAGACGATCCATGACCATCGGATATTCGTAGTCATCGTATCCCATGGTCTCCGGAGGCCGCACAAGCACACAGCCGTAGTACGAGGCGACCCGCAGCCCGTTCAGGCTTCGCACCAGTTTCGGTCTCATCTCATCGGAGCCGACGAGATCGACAAGCACATCGAGGGGATGCCGAGCCTCCACCCGCCCCTCGTACGCCCGCCCCAGGGTTCGCTCGAGCTTCTCCTTCAGAGCCGAATCCTCTTCCAGGTCGTGCTGCACACTCTTGAACCGATTGAGGCAGGCGGGACAGGGGACGAGAACGTCGCCTCCCCCCGCCTGTTCCACGAGCATCAGGTTCTCCAGGGGGAGCGCCGCCCCGACCGTCGGCGACATGCTGATGCGCGAGGACGTCCCGCAGCAGATCCATCCCTCCACCTCCGCGAGTTCGACTCCCAGCGCCTTGCAGACCGATCTCAGCGAGTCATCGTACTCCTTCGCCGTCCCGTGGAGGGAGCACCCCGGGTAGTAGTGATATCGCATCAGATCGCTCCCTCCTCGTTCTTGATTCTATTCAGGATCGTACGGACGCGGAATCCCCGCCGCCACCCACTGGGGAGAAGGGAGAGCTTTCCTTTCCGGAACATCGTCAGCCCCAACCCTATGTCCTTGAAGAAGTCGCGAGTCGCAAGCTTGAGCCGCCCGATAAGCCCGATCTCGTACAGGCGGCCGAAGTTCTTGACCGTGAACAGCGCGGATCGATAGAATGCTGCTGCTTCCGGTACCTTCGGCTTGATACCCTCGCGCAGAGCGACGCGGCGTGCGGCGTCCATGATCTTGACGATCTCCACGTCCTGGGGACAGCGCGTCGAACACGTCTTGCACGCCGCGCAGATCCAGATCGTCTTACTCCCCAGCACGAGATCCTTCTGCCCCAGACGTACCGCATGCATGATCTCGGCAGGCGTGTAGTCCATCTCGTACGCGACCGGACAGCCGGCAGCGCACTTTCGGCACTGGTAGCAGTTATTGACGAGGCTCTTCGCCTCGCCGAGAACCTCATTGACAAAGGGCGATTCTATTACGTCGCGCGAAAGCTGAATCTCCATCTATGTACTCCCGTGCAACCCCGGGACAGAGAATTGCGCTCCACAGTTGTCGGTTCGCAAAAGCCCCACCTCCGCGGAGCCGGCTCTCGCCTCCCGGAACCCAACTCCCGGCTCCGGGAAGGCGTTGATCATCATCGGACGAGTGCCTCGATGACCTTGCCTGCGGCCTCGCCCGTCGAGCCGACCCAGACACTGATGCCAGCCACCCCCTTCAGTCCCTTCACCTTCTTCGCCAGCGGGTCTACCAGCGCGAAGACGCCATCGGGCCCCTTTCTCGCCGCCTCCGCCCACTCCTCTCCGAACGCCACACCTGGAAGTGTCCGCTCGAGGCGCTCGAAGTCTTCTCCCGTATCCGGAGCGGCCAGGCTGACGAGCACTGCAGGCTCGTTCAGCAGCCCCTCT
>Ga0111195_1012_pt1 | contig 31276 bp, 28 predicted proteins | sample DeeMarSWOR324_28_FD_80367 | JGI IMG/M metagenome (GOLD analysis project Ga0111195, IMG submission 80367) | candidate division TA06 bacterium SM23_40
GTCCTCATCGAATGGATGCAGAAATCTACCACATTTGAGCCGACCTGTCAAAGTAAAAGGACTAACCTCTTCCCCTCCCCTCGGGGGATCACACGAATTCGATGAACGTGCACGAGATCCTCATAGCTCTCTCGTGCAGCCACCCAATCCGGGCGGTACAGGGACGCAGTACGGTGAACCTAGAGCCATTCTGGCAGCGAGATCGGCACCGGGCCATGCCCTCGCCAGGGAGAGACGCTGCGCGAAGGACCCCGGGGGCTGCCCAGGCCAGAGCGAGCTCCGAGGGGATACACCGGCTCTGCCAGACGGCGACCAGTGCTGAGCCGCGGAAAAGCCCTTGACAAGCTTCGATTCCTATGATACAAAATATCGATACATCAGCAGGTGTCACCGCCAACGAGGATGGAAAGGGGGTGGGGCCGGGAGCTGTCAGCAGCGCCTCCTCTCCCGAGAGGAGTGAGGAGACAAGACGCTTCCTTGAACGATATCGGTGGACAGCACGGAAATCAATGCACGGCGTTACGGGAGGGTTGAATGATGAAGTGGATCTGGCGTGCATGTATGGTGGGTGCTCTCGGGAGCTTACTCGTCGTGACAGCAGCGGTGGCGCGGGATATCGACCAAGATGGTAGGGATGAGCTCACTGGTGATCTCGTTCCCGCGACCTCACCCGGTAATCCAATGGCGGACGGGCCCATCCACTCGATCTACCTGGGCGGCCTGGGGATCACCGGCAACATCAATGCGGCCACGTGGGAGTCCGACGGTATGACCTCCGCACCCAACGGCGCAACCGGGTACCTGTGGGTGGGCGACACCGGTAACAACATCGTCTACAAGATCGATGCGACCGTCCCGATGATCGTGGCGACCCTCTATCTCGGCGTTAACCTCGACGGCCTCGGGTGGGATGGGCAGTATCTCATCGTCCATGATAGTGGCGGACTGGTCCACCAGGTGGATCCGACCACTGGCGCAGTGGTGGCGTCTGTCCCCAGCGTCTGCGGGTGGCCGCACGGCATCTCTTGGAAAGCGGACAACTCGCCCTGGTCTGACCAGTGGATGTGGGAACCCGACTTCAGTGGCGGTATGGTGCATCAGGTGCAGTACTTCACCAATACGATCGGCTTCTCCTTCATGGATGGCGGATCGGTAATCGGCTCGCTTACCGATGGGTGGCGCACCTGGACATCCGACTTCGGGACCGACAATTACTACCAGTATGACATCGCCACCGGAGCCTTGCTCAACTCACTGTATGTTGGCGCCGTCAACGGTAACCCGCGCGATGGAACATGGGACGGGCACCATCTGTGGGACGTCACCTGGTGGAATGGCAACTGGGCCTGGCAGTGGGACCTCTATACCGAGCTGTCGATGTACGAGGTGACTATCTGCCCGAATCCGAAGTATACTGCGGTCCAGCGAGGCCAGGTACTCACCCTCATGATCGGCATCAAGAACCATACGGCCTCCCCCCAGACTGTGAAGGGGACGCTCGAGGTGTACGACTGCAATGGAGTCCTCAGGGTAGTTGAGGGCCCGAGGACGATTAACATGGCCCCCGGGATGGTGATCAACTACGCGTGGCACAAGACATGCCCGATGGGCGCTCCTTTAGGCATCTACAAGGTGCGCACCATCATCGAGGACATGAATTACAACGAGATACACGAGGACTGGTGCGTGGTCGAAGTGATCCCGTGATCTCGCGGTCTCGATCATTGAGGGCGATCACAGAAGATTGATATCAGGTGACGCCTGCTGCGAGGACGCCGCCCCCTTTTTCGGGGCGGCGTCCTTTACGCTTATCCTGCGCACCGAGATAGCGTCTCGCTATTCACCCAACACGCGTTCGTAGTATGTTTCATATCGGGGCACGACAAGCTTTGTCTCGAAAACTTCCTTCGCCCGCTGCCGAGCCTTCTTCCCCATCTCATCTCTCTTTCCAGTGTCCTCGAGAATCGAAATAGCGTACCCCGCCATTTCCTCAACGGCGCCGACAGGGGCGAGATATCCCGTCTCTCCATGGGTGACTACTTCGACAAGCCCCCCCTTATCCGTACCGATGACCGGGACCTCGCAGCTCATCGCCTCGAGAGCAGAGAGACCGAAGCTCTCCTGATCGCTGGGCAGTACATAGACATCCGCGAAGCAAAGAAGATCTTCAATCGAATCCTGCATGCCGAGAAAGCGAACCCGATCCCCGATCCCGAGCTCCCGGGCCTTCCGCTCCGCGGGCACCCGCTCCGGTCCGTCACCAACCATGACAAGACGTGCTGGCAGGCGCTCCACGACGCGCGCAAACATGCCGACGACGTCGAGGATCCGTTTAACTGGCCTGAAGTTCGAGATGTGCATCACCACCCGCTCGTCCGGAGAGGCAAACATCTCGCGCTCACATCTCCTGGCCTGGCGCGAGAATTGCACAGTATCGACGAAGTTGGGAATGACCTCAATGTCACGCTCGACGTGAAACTGCGTAATCGTCTCACGTCTCAAATAGTCAGAGACGGCCGTCACCCCGTCGCTCTTCTCGATGCTGAATCTCGTAATCTCGTGGAAAGAAGGGTCGTTGCCCACGAGCGTGATGTCAGTACCGTGGAGAGTCGTGACCACCTTTATCCCGCGCGGTTCGATCATCTTTCTCGCCAGGTACGCGCACGCTGCATGAGGGATGGCGTAGTGGACATGCAACAGATCGAGGTCAGAGAGCTGCGTCACCTCGGCCATCTTGGCTGCCAGGGCGAGCGAGTAGGGTGGGTACCGGAAGAGGGGATAGCTCATCACCTCGACTTCATGGAAGAAGATCCCCTCCTCGAAACGCCCGAATCGCTGGGGTGAGGCGTAAGCGATGAAGTGTACGAGATGGCCGCGCCTGGCGAGCTCCTTTCCCAGCTCAGAGGCCACCACCCCGCTCCCTCCATAGGTTGGGTAACAGGTCATCCCGATCCGCATGCGAAGCCTTTCTGATCAAACCCTCAGTGATATTCGGACACACAACGATATTCGGACACACAACCGAGCGCCACGCCCAGGCCCCCGGAGACGCCGCAGCCCACGTACCTTCCCGGCGCCTACTCTTCTTGACCGCAGGGCGTGCCGCGGAGCAAGGGCTGTCGAGACTACCCCATCACCTCAAGATCAGGCATCCATACCCGGCGCAGCACCTCCTTTCCTACCCGAGGTACACGACGTGGTGCACGAATTCGTCGACATCGACGGCTTCCATGAGCTGGGGCAGCAGGGAGGGACCGTAGCGAATGAGATACGGAAAGACATTCAGGACTCGCTCCTGCAACTGCCCCTCGGGAAAGAGGTGAACACTCGCTTTGTCGAGCTGTTGGATGAGTACCTCATTCGTCTTCTTGTGAGCACGCACGACTTTTTCTTCGAACTGAGAGAGCTGATGGCCCATTTTCGACCTGATCTGCTCGGCCGGCTTCGTGAGATTCGGGTCAATCGCCGACGCCTCCTGTTCGAGCTCCCCAAATGCAAGATCGATCGCCTCCCTTGCGTTGGCAAAAGCAGCAGTCACGGACTCCGGGAGGGTATCTCGTGCATGAGCCATGGTCACCTCTCCCACGCCTCGCTTCAGTTGCTCGAACGAAAGACTGTACTTGTCCAGAACCTTCGCAACCTTTGCTTCCATGAGGGTAAGACTCAGACGGGGATAGATGATGGGAGGAGTCAGACCGAAATGCTGATAAACACCGGGCAACTGACCGAAGTAGTCGATCTCACCGGGCCCACCCACATAGGCTGCCGTCGGAAAGACGCAATCCTGCAACACCGGGCGCAGGGCGACGTTTCCGCTGAACCGCTGCGGCTCCCGCTCGAGCAGATCGAGCAGATCATCGGCCGAGTAGTTCCTCTTCGACTCTCCGACATGATAGCCACTATCCGCATACCGGAGTCGGCAGCGCCGACCATCTTCGTATATGAAGATATTTGTCACGCCAGGCACGGTTGCGATTGGAGAGCGGTACCCTGATGCTTCCAGGCGTTCTGCACCCTTCCTCAGCTCGTCTGCGCTGGCCAGTGGCTGTACAAGTTCTTTCTGGAAAATGGGCTTCATGAGAGCACGGAGCGCCGGCTCCCCTGGCTCCACAATGACCAGACCCCATTTGCCAAAAAGCCGGGCCATGATGCGTGAAAACCACTCGCCGAACGATCCAGAGGATGCGAGCGTATCGGTCAACAGCCCGATCAACGCACCCTTGAATTCTGTGTCAGGGGTGCCAGCGCACAGCTTGTCGACAAGGTCTGTTGCCGCTCCCTCCAGCGGTATGTAAGAGGACGAGTGGGCATCGATATCCCCTTCGGGGCGATACTCGATCCTTCGCAGCGAACCCTCACGATCCACAAGATGGAAGTGGTTCACCTCCGCGAAGTCGTGGTCTTCGCTTGCATTCCAGAAGACCGGCACGAAGGGAATGCCGTGCACCTCGGCGAGAGACCTGCAGAGAGATATGACGGTGAGAGCCTTGTAGATAGTGTACAGGGGACCGGTAAGCGCGCCCGACTGCTGTCCGGTTATGACTGCCATCGAACGGGAATCGCCGAGCAACGCAATGCTGCGGAGAGTTTCGGGAGAAGATCCGATACGACGGTTGTACTCCTCGAGTGCGGCTGCGAGCGCCGAGCGATCGCCGTGGCACTCCTGCTCGCGCTCGATCGCCCGACGCCAACTCTCGCTCTCCCGGGGATCGTCGGGGAGAAAGTCCCGAACCCTGTCAGGATGAGCAATGTAGTCGGCGAAGAGACCGTGTCCCCGCAGACGGGCAAGATCTATCTTGTCGACACGAAGTGACACGATATCGTTCCTCTCATGGACATCCTTCCCACGGAGCGGACACCAGATCGATCCTATGAGCCTCCAGTCCGGAGAAGGAACTATCTCCGCTTCGCCTCGGCGAGCGGAGAATTATCCCCTGACACGCTTTCCCCTCTGTGCTGAGCGTGGACAGCCACAGGAAACTCGAAGTCGTTCTCGACACGGCAGCACCTGCTCGCGCCAACTCTATCGCAGCCATAAAAGGCCGGTCAAGACCTTTCTTGGGCCAGGACCGGGACGCTGACGCTCCGTCGGAGGTGGCGGCGGGCTCTGATCGGAGTAATCGGCCCGGGGGAAGTGACCTCTGGCGAGCCTCGTGCAAGGGGAGCGGTGGAGAGCCCGGTGGACGGCAACAAAGGAGAGCATGATGCCAGGCGCGGTGGAGAGCCTGTTGCTGAGCAGCTTTAGTGGGGCACCCGCGCGGGGAGCCTACGTCTCCCTTCCCGACTCGATCTGCGAGGCAAGCCAATCGGTCCACCGATCGACTCCCTCGCCGGTGCGGCAGGAAGTTTGGAATATCTGGAGTTGAGCGTTGACCGTAAGCGCTGATTGCCTCGCCTGCTCGATGTCGAAATCGATACCCTCGACGAGATCAGTCTTGTTGATCACAAGGACGTCTGACTCGCGGAAGGCGAGTGGATACTTCGTGAGTTTGTCGTCACCCTCAGGCGTGCTCAGTATGGTTACGCGGATATCCTCTCCTAGCCGGTAGTTCGCCGGACAGACGAGGTTGCCGACATTTTCGATAAACAGCACTCTTATGTCATCGAGGGATAATGAAGAAAGGGCAGCCTTCACCATCCGTGCATCGAGGTGACATGCCCCCCCTGTATTGATCTGAACAGAGGGCACGCCGACCTCAGCGATACGGCGAGCATCAACGTCGCCCGTGATGTCGCCCTCCACCACGGCGCAGGGATATCGCGGAGTGAGCTGCTCGAGCGTGCGTACGAGAAGACTCGTCTTCCCCGCTCCCGGCGAGGACATCAGGTCGACGACAAAAATCCCGTGCTTGTCGAACGTCTCCCGGTTCTCTCTCGCCAGCATCTCATTGGCGGCGAGAATGTCCCGTACTACCTTGATCTCCACGGCTTCGCCTCCGGACAAATATGCATCACTCCCCGTCGCTCGCGTCTTCTCTCCTATTCCACGTCAAGGGAGACTATCGCCAACTCGCGCCCCGTGAGTATCTCAACATCACCAGATTCACACACGCGACAGATGAACTCCCATGCCTCCACCCCCGATTCCGCTCCACAGCTCCTACACCGGATCGTGAGCGGGATCTCCGTTATCTTCAGCGTGGCGCCCTCGGCGGCCGTACCCTTGCTGGAGATCTCAAACCCAAACTCGAGCGGCTCACGCTGAACGCCGCTCATCCGTCCGAGCTGCAGGTTGATCCCAACGACCCTCGAGGCCCCGTGGGCCTGAGCTTCCTCTACGGCCGTTTCCACAATCGATTGGGCAACCGACAGCTCATGCACGATGAGTACTCCTGGAAGAGAGCCTTCCGGACCGGCGTCCTGTGTGCTCTGGAGAAGCGTCTTAGGCGGGGACCCGCTCTCGCAGTAGCGGCTCTGGATTGACGATATGCTTGCCCAGCGCCAATTCTTTGTGGGACAGCCCAAACGCCAGCCCCATCAACTGGGTAAAGTAGAAGGTGGGCATGTTGCCGTAGTCAACGCCGTACTTCTCTTCGATCTCGGTGAGACGGGTATCCAGATTCGCATGACAGAGTGGACAGGCGACGGCAATGGCGTCAGCACCGACCGCCTTCGCCTCGTTGAAGATATCGTTGACCAGCTTTAGCACAATATCTGTCTCAGTGAGCGAGAAGACGCCTCCACAGCATTCAGTCTTGTACGACCAATCGACTGTTGGAATGCCGACACTCTGGAGCACTCTATCCATAGTGACCGGGTATTCACAGACATCGAACTGAGCGGCCTTCGGGGGCCTGGTGAGAAGACAGCCATAGTAGCACGCCACTTTCAGATCCGACAAATCTCGCTTGACATGGCTTCGTAACGTCCCACTATCCACCCGGTCAAACATCTCCAGGGGATGTATCACGTGGATCTGCCCCTGGAACGAAGATCCGACAACCTCATCAACATCTTTCCTCAGTTCTTCATCCTCCCCGATCTCATATAGAGCAATCTTGAAGCGGGAGAAACAGGCCGCACACGGAACTACCATCTCCTCCAGCTTGGTGCGTTCAGCAAGCACCAGATTCTTCATCGGCATCGCAAGCGAGAGTAACCGAGAGGTCGAATGAGCGGGCGACGTGCCACAGCATAGCCATCCCGGAACCTCTTCGAGCTCAATCCCGAGGCTTTGACAGACGGCCTTGAACGATTCGTCGAACTCGGTGCCTGTCGAGTGGAGGGAGCATCCTGGGTAGTACGCGTATTTCATCTCGTGACCCTCTTTTCCTTCTTCTTGACCCGGGAAAATAGCCGCCAGGTGGCGATGGTTCTGCCAAGGCTGAGGCTGGGGAGCATCTTCAGTTTTCCTTTTCGCATCATCTTCATGCCCAAGCCCATGTCCTTGAAGAAATCCCTGGTGAGCATCTTCAGCATCATCATCATCCCGACCTCGTACATCCGCCCGAACAGCCTGATAGTGGTGAGTCCGCTCCTATAGAACGAGGCAACCCCTGGCACAGGCGGCTGTATCCCACGTCGGCGGGCGATGATCTTCGCAGCATCCATCACTTTCGCGATGTCGACATCCTGCGGACATCGGGTCGTACAGGTCTCGCATGCTGCACACATCCACATCGTCTTGCTATGAAGGATGAGATCGTCAAGTCCGAGCCGGACGGCGTGGATGAGCTGCGCGGGAGTGTAATCCATCGCGTAGCTTGTCGGGCAGCCAGCAGTGCATTTGTTGCACTGGAAGCACAAGTTGACGTCGACGCCGCTTTCGAGCTTGAATGCTCTGGCCAGCTCGGAGGTCGGTGTGACGAGACCTATCGTTGATTCGTTCATTTCGATCCGCCCCCTAGATATCTCTCGTAGATCAGCTTTCCTGCATTACGCACAGCCTCCTGGACCGGTGGAGAGAGCCCGGGCTCGACCGCATCGGGAATAGTCAGCGGCTGGCAGGCCAGCACGACGACATCGATGTGGCAGAAGTCGTGCAGCTCCTTGAGGAGATTCGTCGTCGGAATCTGGTGAATCGAGAAATCACTCAGGTTCCGCTCGGGAAAGTCCTCGAGGCTCACCGGGAAGACCTCCCCGGGCTTTCGACCGCAATCCACCGTATCGACGACGACGATCCGGCCGGGCCTCTCGTCGGCGAGGGCGATGTCGAATAACACCTCCCTCACGCTACTTCCCACACTCAGAACGCAGACGTCGTCAGGAATCTCGTAGCTGTCGCTGATGGTCTCCGCCACGGCCGGACCGAAGCCGTCGTCGCCGAACAGTACATTCCCGCAGCCGAGAATGACCGTGGACTTGCCACGCCATTCCATCGACCCGTACATTTCAACCCTCACAACGCGTGAGCTTCCGGCCGCAATCAGCTCGAAAGAGTGTCGATCACCTCGCCCGCGGCATTTCGGATCTCGATCTTGACAGGAATCGTCCCGTCGAGCTTGTGCGTCGCGCAGGAAAGACACGGATCATAGGCACGGATCGCCATCTCAACACGGTTCAGGATCCCCTGATCGTACTTGCCGTCTTTGATCAGGGAGGTAGCTGCCTGCTTCACCGACATGTTGATGGGTCCGTTGTTGTGAGTCGTGCCGACGATCAGGTTACAGTCGGTGATCATACCGTTCTCGTCGGTCTCATAGTCATGGATCAGTGTCCCCCGCGGCGCCTCGGTGCAGCCTACCCCTCGAGCGGCGCGAGGCTTGACCGGTACCCTGGTCTCCCTGCTGGTGATCTCCGGATCGTTGAGGAGCTGCACAACGAGCTCAGCATTGTACAGGAGCTCAATGAGGCGCGCCCAGTTGTACAAGAGAGTCTGCTGAGCCGGCCGGCCGAAGTTCTCGCGGAACTCCGCCAGCTCCTGATTCGCGAGCGGTGTGTCGATCTTGTCACAGACATTGATACGCGCCAGCGTATTCGTCCGATAGATCCCGACAGGATTGTCGAGATCCATCGAGAAGTTCCCCCATTTCTTGGCGTACGGAAACTTCAGGTAGGTCCACGGCTCGATGTGCTCGGCGATGTAGTCCGTATAGTCCTTGTACTCAAACTCCTCGTAGGAACCATCCGGCTTCATCAGTCGCGCCTTCCCATCGTATAGATTGAGCCCACCCTCGTCGGTGACGGTGCCCAGGAAGCCGGTAGTGATGACGCCGATTGTCTTCACCGCATCGAGATACTTCGGGAAGAGGCTCTCTTTGGCAAAGGAGATCGCGAACTTGGCAAACTCGAGCATCTCCTCCGCCATCGGCAAGATCTCATCCCGCTCTTTCTGTGTGAGCGGCTTGCTGAACCCCCCCGGCACCGCGGTGACAGGATGGATCGACTTGCCAGAGACGACGTGGAGCAGGTGCGCCCCGAGCCAACGCGATCTGACAACCTTCTTCCCGATCTCCGGGTTCGTCTGAGCGATGCCGATGACGTTTCTCACCGAATAGTCGGCATCAGGACCCATGACGAAGTCCGGACCTGCCAGAAAGAAGAAGTGGAGGATGTGCTCTTCACAGAATGCTATCGCGTTGCAGAGTTCACGCAGCTTGCGGCCGGCAGGAGGAGGCTCCACCCCGAAGACCACGTCGCACGCCTTGGCCGATGCCAGGTGATGCGACCAGGGACAGACGCCGCAGATGCTCGTCGTGATGCGGGGCAACTCCTCGACAGGGCGGCCGATACAGAACTTCTCGAACCCCCGGAGCTCCACAATCTGGCACATTGCATCAGCCACATTCCCGGCGTCATCGAGCTCAATCGTGACCTTTGCGTGACCCTCCAATCTGGTGACCGGTGCGATCGTTATCGTCTTGCCCATCTTCTTCTCTCCTTATCGCTTCGGGAGCGGCCGCAGCCGCTTCTGTGCGCCGATGTACCTGTTCAGCAGCGCCCTTCTATCCTCCACCTGCTTGGGATCGAGGCCGATGGACGAAATGGCACCGAGCATATCGACCATCGGATTGGCGCCCTTCCGGATGGGGCCGAAACAACCCCGGCACGGCATGTACCCCTTGACACACCGAGGCACGATCTCCTCGCCCTCTCCCACCATTGACTGGCCGCAGCCGGCTCGCGTCACCGGACCGAGACAGAGGTACCCCTGCTCCATGAAGCAGCGTGTGTTCTCCCAGGGCCCGTCCTGGTCGAACTGCATATCCTCGAGCAGCCTCTTGATCTGGCCGCCTGCTGCCTTCTTTTCGCGCTTCGTCGGACACTCATCACAGACACTCCGCTCCGGCAGGTCAAACGGTTTCCCCTCCAGGATCGCGGTGAGCGCGTTGACAATAAGGACCGGTGCCGTCGGGCAACCCGGAATGTACGCATCGACGTTCACGACCTCATCGATGGCATAGACCCGATCAAGCAATGGCGGTATATTCTCGCTGGGCGTGTCCGCCGCATCGGTCGTCTTCGACTCCCGATAGACCTTGTCGTATAGCTCTTCGAGCGTCCACATGTTCGCCAGCGCCGGTATGCCGCCGAAGCAGGCACATGACCCGAGGGCAACGAGGGTCTTACACTTTTTCCTCATCTCTTCGGTCACGTGCTTCTCTTTCTCATTTCTCACACCGCCCGAGATGATTCCCACATCGGCCTCGGGGATCTCCAGCTCCGTCTTCTCCCCGGTCTGGCCATAATACTTGTGGTCCATGAGCACGGGCATGTGGACGAATTCCAGTTGCGGTAGAAGATCTAGCAACGGTTCCCCTATGTCCAGAATCGTCACCTCACATCCGCCGCAGATGTTCAACCACTCTTCTGCCACTTTTGCTGGCATCTCTCTACCCTCCGCTAACGGTGCTACATTGGTGGCGGACCCTCAACAACCACCTCTGTGACCACCCTCCTCGTGAACAGATAGTGCTTCCTTTCCTCCTCGATCCTTCTCACCTCAAACTCGTCCTTCTCATACCCCTCCTGAACCTTCTTCGCCTCTTCCTCGGTCTCGTACGTTGCGCCGTCCCACATGAACTTCTTACCATCGATAACCCGCGCAAGATCCATAATCCTGTGATCACCTCCTCTATGCTTTGTACGGACTCGGGCCGAGCTCTTTGATCTGCTCTGTCATCTCTGTCACGACCTGAGCAAACTTCTGCCCTTCAGACGCCGAGATCCACTCCAGGCGGAATCGTTCCGGTTCGAGTCCAAAGTCCTCCAGCATAAGCTCGATGGCCGTTGCTCTATCCTTCGCTTTCTCATTACCTTCCAGGTAATGGCATTCTCCCAGGTGTCACCCGCAGATGAGGACGCCGTCCGCTCCCTTCGTCAGAGCCTCTATGACCAGATTGGGGTGAATCATACCTGAGCACATGACCCTGATGATGCGCAGGCTGGGCGGATACTGGACCCTCGAGGTTCCCGCCAGATCTGCCCCCGCATAAGAGCACCAGTTGCATAGGAAGCCAAGGATGAGAGGTTGGAACTCATCGTTTGCCATCAATAGACCTCCAGTGCTGCTTCGACCATGGCCATCAGCTGGTCGAGTTTGAATCCCCTGACGAAGATGCCCTTCTTCGGGCATGTCGCCTGGCAGACACCGCAACCCTTGCACTTCGCCTCGGCGACCTCGACCGTCTTCTTGATCTGACCTTCCTTCATGTATTCGATGAGCGTAATCGCCTCAAAGGGACAGGGATCGACACAATAGGCACAGCCATCACAGTTCGCATCGACAACCTCCGATATCGTCGGCTCGAGTTCAACCTCCTCCTGCGACAGAATCGTAGCCGCCCTCGATGCTGCGCCTCCAGCCTGAGAGATGCTCTCATCAACAGTCTTCGGACAGTGAGCGAGCCCACACAGGAATATCCCATCAGTGGCGAAATCGATCGGCCTCAACTTCATGTGAGCTTCGAGGAAGAACTTGTCCCCGGTCAGCGAAACCTTGAGCATCTTCGACAGTTCTTCGGCGTCCGCACGCGGAATGATCGCCGCCGCGAGCACCAGCAGGTCCGGTCTGAGCTCGACGTCCGCGTTCAGCATCTCATCGTGAACTACCACGCGCAGCTTCCCATCCTGATGCGACACTTCGGGCTTCCGATCATCGTGGTAGCGGATGAAGCGGATGCCCATCCGGCGAGCCTCGGTGTAGTACTGTTCCCTCAGTCCGTACGTCCTGATATCGCGGTACAGAATGAAGACGTCCGCATCGGGCTGTAATTCCTTCATCTTCAGCGCGTTCTTGATCGCCTCCTGGCAGCAGACGCGGCTGCAGTACGGGCGATCGGGTTCACGCGATCCCACACACTGAATCATCGCCACGGACTTCAGGGACGCGAGATCCGATCCTGCCTCTGATGCGGCTGCCAGTCGCTCTTCGAACTCACGCTGCGTGATGACTCTCTCGTCCTGACCATAGAGATATTCTGTCGGCTTATATTCCTCCGCTCCGGTCGCCACGATGACCACGCCATGTTCGATCTCGGTCTCGGTTCCGTTCTTGGCGATGGTCGACTTGAAGTTGCCAAAGAAGCCTTCAAACGCCGCGAGCCTGGACCCCATATGAACCGTTATCTTGGGGTGATTCGTGGTCCGCTCGATCGTCTGAGCTAGCATCTTCTCGACGTCTTCGCCTCCGAGCAAGTAGTGAATGTGTCGCAGATTCCCACCCAGCTCGTTCTCCCGCTCCACGATGTGGACCTCGAATCCCTGGTTGGCCAGATTGAGGGCTGCCGTCACGCCGCTCATCCCTCCGCCGATCACCAGGGCCGCATGGTTCACGGGAACGGACCGGGATACCAGAGGCTCGATCAGTCGGGCCTTGGCCAGGGCCATCCGGATCAGGTCCTTCGACTTCTCGGTAGCCGAAGCCGGCTCATGCATGTGCACCCACGTGCACTGATCGCGGATGTTGGCCATTTCGAAGAGATAGGGATTGAGGCCACCCTGACGCACGGTCTCACGGAAGAGCGGCTCGTGGGTCCTCGGGGTACAGGAGATGACCACGACGCGATTGAGGTCCTTCTCCTTGATCAGTTCCTTGATCCGCTCCTGGGTATCTGTCGAGCACGTGTAGAGATTATCCTCTACGTGCACCACGTCCGGCTGATCCTTAGTGTATCCAACAAGACTGGGGACATCGGCCACTCCCCCGATGTTCTTTCCGCAGTGGCAGATGAATACCCCGATGCGCGGGTCCTGCCCGCAGACGTCCTTTTCCGGGGGATACTCCCGATGCGCAATGAGACTACCACGCTCTTCAGCGAGAAGCGCCATCGCATGCGACGCTGCGGCTGAGGCCTCCATTACCGTCTCGGGGATATCCTTCGGCTCCGAGAATGGACCGCAGACGTACACCCCTTCCTTGGAGGAGTCGACAGGAGATGACGTGTCGGTTACGGCGAAGCCGTACTGGTCGAGTTCGATCCCGAACGTGTCGGCCAGTTCCTTCACGCGCCGCGGCGGCCTCAATCCGCTCGACAGCACGACCATGTCAAACTCTTCCGTCACGAGCTCTCCGTCATCTCGCTGGTAGCTAATCAAGAGGTTACTGGAGGCAGGTATCTCCTTTATCGAGGAAGGACGGCACCTCGTGTATTTCACGCCAAGCTCCTTGGCACGATTGTAGTACTCATCGAATCCCTTGCCGAACGCACGCATGTCGATGAAGAAGATGTGGCACTCGAGCTCCAGATCGTGCTCTTTGGCGATGATCGCCTCCTTGGTCGCATACATGCAGCAGACTGAAGAGCAGTAGTCATGCTCGACCTCTCGAGAACCGACGCACTGGATGAACGCAATCTTCCTGGGAGGCTTGCCGTCCGAAGGTCTGAGGACTGTCCCCTGAAACGGACCGCTCGCTGAGAGTATACGTTCGAACTGGAGGCTCGAAACGACGTTGAGATATCTGTCATACCCGAATTCTTTCTTGAGATCGGGGTCGAATAGCTCGAACCCGGGCGCGAGAACAATTGCCCCCACTTCGACATCCTCAATCTTGTCCTGTTGCTCATAATCGATCGCATTCGCTTCGCAGAAGTTCTCGCACGATTTGCACGCATCCCTGACGAAGTGAGCACACGTCTCAGGATCGATAACGGCGATCTTGGGGATGGCCTGGGGAAATGGGATGTACACGGACGAACGCTGGGCGAGCCCCATATCGTAGTCCGAAGTAATGGGCCTGACTTCGCGGGCGGTCACCTCGGAGAGATCCACGGCGTTCGTTGGACAGACGACAGTACATGCTCCGCAGGCGATGCAGATCGGGGAGTGCTTATCGAACGGCACCGCAACCTTCCTGTCCGGGCCACGGTTTATCAAGGTGACCGCACCGACGTTCATTCTCTCCTGGCAGATGCGGGTACAGAGTCCACAGAGGATGCAGTCATCGTCCTTCTTCGGGAACCTGGTCTCCTCAATGCCCATCTCCCGCGCCATCTCCTGGATGTGCTCCGTCTCAGGACACCGCGCGAGCAACAGTTCGAGCATGAGGCGCCGCGTCTTGAGGACCCTCTCTGTGTTGGTGCGAACCTCGAGTCCCTCCTGTGCGGGATAGACACAGGATGCCTGGATCCTCGATCTCCCGTTTTGCACGAGCTCAACGAGGCAGACGCGACATGCTCCATACGGCGCGAGCGATTTGTGGTAGCATAGGGTCGGAATCCGTATCCCCAGCTGCTCGCACGCCTCCAGGATAGTCGTCCCCTCCTCCACACTGATCTGCTGGCCATCGATGGTCAGGTTAATCATTGCTCTCCCTGTCCCTTGTATCGAAGTAGTAGATGGAATCGCCCTTCCTATGTTCGAATCGGAGTTCGATCTCCGGCCTACCGGTTATGATTGTGCGTATCGTCTCGTAGATATCCCCCAAAGGTTTTCTGTCTGGATGGCTATATCGGAAAACTGCCCGTACCTTCGTCCCCTTGCCGGGTCCAGATGCGAGTTGAAGCTCTCCTTCACACTCCCTGGCGGCCTGCGCGAGGAGGGGCAGCCCTAATCCCACTCTCCTCGTCGTCCTCGTTGTGAAGAACGGATCGAGTGCCTTCTGTTGGGTTTCCGCATCCATCCCCTTCCCATCATCCACAATCTCTATCACCAGAAGATCATGCTCGGCATCTTCGTCGATCCTGATTTCGATCGTCTTAGCCGATGCGCTGAGAGAATTCTCGACTATGTCGAGTATGTGAAGGGAAAGATCCTCCACCTTAGTGAACTGTCACCTTCCTTCCGTCCTTGTCGAGCAACGCCAGTTCGATCTCGTCGATCGTGGCCTCCTCCAGCGTAAACGTCGTAGTGGCCCTTCCGATATCACTCAGAAAATGGGCATCGGAACAGGTGATCACAGGATAGTCCTTCCACGCCTCGGCGGCCTGCGGACGAGACACCTCCAGGGCATCGAGCCCGAGGGCTGGCGGGATGAAGCCAAGCTGTCCGATGATACTGAACCCTTCTCGATCTACGTGAGAAGCAATCGCGAGCCCCTGGAGGCGGTGGACCGCCTGAACCACCTCTTCTACCGCAAGCGTCGTAGCCCCGATCAGCAATTTCGTGTTCGATCCTATGACCCGGTCATACTCATCGACTATCGTCTGAGGCCCGAACGCCTCCTCGTCGTTTTCCCCCGGCAGGCTGTCGTATACGATACGCTGCATCTCACGCAGGCTGGCCTCTGTGCGGAACAGCCCAAGGATATGAACTTCCTCGCGCGACGTTATCTCCATACCGGGGATGACGCAAAGCCCCTCACTCTCTCCGGCCCTCGTCACAGCATCCACGTTATCCATCGAGTTATGATCACAAATCGCGATTATATCGAGGCCAACCTGCTTCGCCTGTCTTACAATCATCCTGGGGATCATCTCCGGATCCGCGCATGGAGAGAGACATGTGTGGAGATGCAGATCTGCACTGAACTCCCTCATCATCTCGTCCCGGAGATTCCCAGCTCGTAGAGCTTGCCAACGACCTCAAACGTCGGCATGTCGGTCACCATGATGGGCATCGCTTCCTGCTCTGCCGCTTCCAGAGTCCCCTCCTCCGGTTCCCTCCCATTGACGAGCACGATTCCCGCGAGCTTGTTCATCGAGGCGACCGCCACGATGTTCTGATGAATCTGAAGCGTGATCCAGATATCTCCTTCGTTGCTATTGGCGATCACGTCGCTGAGGAGATCGCTGGCGTATCCTCCGGTCACGTCTTCGCCAAGCTTTTCTTTCCCGCTTCTAACAGACAGGTCGAGCCGGTCTACTATCTCGGACAGCTTCAAGATCCTCTCCCCTGCTCAGTAAATATGCAGACCTTCAGATGAGTCCCTGATCCGACATCCGAGGTGAGCACCATTTCATCGGCGCACTTCTGGATATTGTTCAGACCCATACCCGCTCCAAACCCGAGCTCTCTCACCCACTCCGGAGCCGTCGAATACCCCGGCTGCATCGCCTTCTCTACGTCAGGGATACCCGGACCCGAGTCCCTCACGTCAACCACGATCTTCTCGGGATCGATCTCGCACGATATCTTGCCCCCCGGCGTGTACACAACCACATTCATCTCCGCCTCATACGTCGCAATGGCGACCCGGCGGACGATACGGGGATCTATCCCCAGACGCCTCAGCGTTGTCTTCAGCCCGCTGGCACTCTCCCCCGCCCGCTCGAAGTCCTGACCGACGACGTCATACTCGAACAAGAGCTTCGTCCGGTCGGCCAGAATGTCCTCAAAGATATGGCTCGCGCGATAGCGATGGATCTCTTCCTCGCTGTAGTCGATCTCGAGCTTCCTCAGAAGCCCCTCAATAACGAGACCCGCGGTAATGATCCCCACCAGCTCGTTCGTTTCGCGATCGATGACGGGGAACCGGCCGTAGCCAAGTTGCTCCAGTTTGTTGACAGCGGTCACGAGTGGCTCGTCGGCGTACAGCGTCTTCACATCGCGCGTCATCTTTGCCCCTATGGGGCAATCATCTTCTCTGTTTGCCAACCACTTGATGAAGTCCTCCAGGCTGATGATACCGACGAGTGCATCGCCCTCTACCACGGGAGCGCCTGAAATCCGATTGACGCGAAGAATCTCCCTCAGTTCGCTCATCTGGGTAGTCGGTCCGACAGTGATCACTTTTCTCCGCATCACCTCCTGAACCTTCATCTCGTATACGAGTTCTTGAATCTTGGTGATCTTCTCGTCTCGATTCAACTAACCACTCTCCGTCGCCTCATAGTCGCCCGGGAGGCCCTCGGTATAGAGCCGGCCACAGGCCTCAAACATCCGGAACCTGGTTGCGAGCAACGGAATGTTCTTGAGCTGAGCCAGCTTGACGGTCTCATCTGTGGGCTTCTTCCCGCGCACGAAACAGATCGCGACGATATCTTGCATCTCTGCCGTTCGCACTGTCTGCTGATTCGTCAGCCCGGTGAGTAAGAGTGAAGCAGGCTTGATGAAGGCGAGGACGTCGCTCATAAGATCGGAGCCGCAGCCCATCTTGACCCTACGATGCAGAAGATCTTTTCCCACGATGACCTCAGCCTCCAGTACTCTCCTCACGTCCTCGAGAGTCATGCTCTTCACCAAGGCTCTCCTCTTTTCCAGTCGACTAGAGCATGTTCGAACTCGCATCGCTCACAACGGTACCATCTCGGACACGGTCTATACGACGACACCCGTGAGCCCGAGAACTTGCAGAGCTGCCATGCAGCCTTATAGCTCTCGTTTCTCTCCTTCTTTTCTGTATCCGACTCGCCATTCATGGATTCTCGTCCCCCATCCTGTGGCTATCCGTGAGCTTCGAGATCGCAGCGGAGACAACGCTTTGCCTCAAGTATCGCCATCTCCTTGGTCAGACCAAGCTCTACTTCTTCGTAACTACGCTTTCTCTGCTCGACCTCCAGCAGCGGCATCTCGGGGCGATCAAGGTTCCGCCCTTCTTCCTCGGCCAGCTTGACCGGTTCGACCTCCATCAACGGCTTGACAACGTCATAGGTTCTCTCCAGGCTCTCGCCCCTGAGGAATTTGTGTATGGACTCAGCCGCAAGTTTCCCGTCGCCGATGGAGTTGGTCACGCTGACCGGTCCGCTCACCACTTCGCCTCCTGCGAAAACGCCATCCTTGTTGGTGGCCAGAGTCTCGGGATCGACGACAAGCGTGTTACTCTTCGAGATCTCGAAATCGTGCCCCTCGGGCAAGAACGAGAGATCCGGCTCCTGCATGATGACGGGAATGAACGTGTCGGCCTCGATAGTGAACTCAGAGCCCTTTACCGGAACGGGCCGCCGGGGACCCCGTCCGTTGCCGCCCCGCTTCGCCATCCGCACACACTCTACGCCCTTGACCTTACCGTTTCCTGATACAATCCTGGTCGGCTTTGCCAACTCCTCGAGCCGGACGCCCTCAGCCAGTGCAGCACGGATCTCGCCCTCGGGGGCGGCCATCTCCTGGCGACTCCTCCAGAATACAACGAGAACGTCCCTGGCTCCCAGACGCAGAGCGGTGCGCGCCACATCGATCGCAGCGCTGCTGCCTCCCACGACACAGACTTTCTCGCCGACCTGCGGATTCTCTTTGAGATTGACGGCCCGGAGCAGCGCGAGCGGGTCCAGGACGCCATCTACATCCTCTCCTGGTATCCCGAGTTTCCGGCTCTTTCCTGCACCAGTGGCAATGAGGACAGCCTTGTACCCATCATTGAACAGAGCATCGATATCCCGCACCGGCGAGTCTATCTTGATCTCCACGCCAGTCTTCTTGATGTAGTCGATCTCTCGATCGACGAGGTCCTTGGGCAGTCTGAATTCCGGAATCCAGACTGAGAGCATGCCACCGGGCACGGGCAGAGCCTCGAAGATCGTGACCGGGTAGCCGCGACGGGCCAGGAAGTACCCGGCGCTCAGCCCGGCCGGGCCAGACCCGATGATCGCCACCTTCTCCTCATACCGCTGAGGCGGGGGCTTGACCTTCGGCGTCGCACCCGAGGAACGCTCATAGTCTGCAACGAATCTCTTGAGCGCCCTGATGGCAATCGGCTTACCCCACTCCCCGGCACGGCACTTCAGTTCGCACATCTGAGGACAGACGCGTCCACAGACAGCAGGCAGGGGGTTCTTCTCTCTGATCAGCTCCATCGCTTTCTCGAACTCAGCGCGCGCAATCAGCCCGATGTACCCGGCGGCGTCCTGGTCGAGCGGGCACGAATACTGACAGGGGGAGGAGATGATCTGCTTGCAGACGACAGCCGGACATCTCTTGTACTTGATGTGTGCTTCGTATTCGTCACGGAAATAGCGGATCGTGCTCAATACGGGGTTCGGCGCGGTCCCTCCGAGGGCACAGAGCGACGCGTCCTGAATGGCCTGGCCTAGCTCCTCGAGCATTGCGATATCGCCTTCCTCCCCCTTGCCCTGGCAGATTCGCTCGAGCACCTTCCACATCACCTCGACGCCCTCGCGGCAGGCAGTGCACTTACCGCACGATTCGTCGCGCAGGAAGTCAGTGAAGTAACGGGCAACGTCAACGATGCATGTCTCCTCGTCCATGACGATCAGACCACCCGAGCCCATGATCGAACCGGCTTCGGCCAGGCGTTCGTAGTCGATGGGGAGATCGAGAAGCCTCTCGGGAATGCAGCCGCCGGACGGACCCCCTGTCTGGACCGCCTTGAACTTCTTGTCTCCGGGGATGCCGCCACCGATATCGAAGACGATCTCACGCATGGTGATTCCCATCGGAACCTCTACGAGCCCGGTATTGCGAACCTTTCCGACCACTGAGAAGACCTTCGTTCCTTTGCTCGTCTCGGTCCCGATGCTGGCGAACCACTCCCCTCCGCGATTGATGATCTCGGGAACGTTCGCCCACGTCTCCACATTGTTGATATTGGTCGGTTCTCCCCAGACTCCCGAATCGACCGGAAACGGCGGCCGAACGCGGGGCTCAGGGGGATTCCCCTCTAGAGAGGCTATAAGCGATGTCTCCTCGCCACAGACGAATGCGCCTGCCCCCCGCTGCACCTTGACATCAAAGTCGAATCCTGTTCCGAGAATGTCCTCCCCGAGCAACCCATACTCCTTTGCCTGTTCTATGGCCAATAGCAGCCTTTCCCGCGCGAGAGGGTACTCGTGTCTGATGTAGATGTGGCCCTGGGATGCACCGATCGCCCGCGCTCCAATGAGCATCCCCTCCAGTACGGTATGAGGATCTGACTCAATGATACTTCGATCCATGAACGCGCCCGGGTCGCCCTCATCGGCGTTGCAGACGATGTGCTTCCGTTCTCCCTTGGCGCGTCGAGCCAACTCCCACTTCTTCCCGGTAGGGAACCCAGCGCCGCCGCGGCCCCGCAACCCGGACTCCTTGATCTCCTCGATGATCCCCTCAGGAGTCATCTCGGTGAGAGCCTTGACGAGCGCAGTGTATCCACCGCGAGCGATGTATTCGTCGATCTTCTCTGGATCTATCAGTCCACGATTCCTCAGGGCGACCAGTCGCTGCTTGCCGAAGAACCCGATATCGGCCATTATCGGCACGGGCATCTCCTCTGCTGGAGGCGTGTACATCAGCTTCTTGACGGGCCGGCCCTTGAGGAAGTGCTCCTCGACCAGATGAGGTATCTCCTCTTCGGTCAGCAGCTGGTAGAAGATCCCCTCAGGCAGAACATGCATGACCGGCCCCTGGGCACAGAACCCGTTGCAGCCGGTCATGACGATCCCAACTTCATGTTCGAGCTCATGCTTCCTCAGCTCGCGCTCCAGGGCTTCCTTTACCTTGAACGACCTATTCGATACGCAGCCCGTTCCTGCGCAGAGCATCAGATGTGTCCTGTATTTCTCCATCAACTGGCTCCCTCTATCTCTCGAACTATCTAGGATACCCGTTCACTCCCTATCGCAAGAGCATATTCGGTTACGATCTGGCCGCCGAGTACGTGTTCCTCGAATATCCGGTTCGCCTTCTCCTCAGTGAGATCGATATACTTGACAGGAGCCTCTCCCTTGAGCTCGATCGTAGCCATGGGCTCGTGGGCACAGAGACCAGCGCAACCAGACGTGGTGAGGATAATGTCCTTTAACTGCCTCGCTTCCACCAGACCGAGGAACGCGCTCATGATCTTGCGTGCGCCGGCAGCGATTCCGCACGTCCCCATATGCACAGTGATTTTCGCCCTGGCATCGCCGTCACGCAGGCTCATCGTCCTCGCCATCGTCTCCCTGATCCTCTCCAGATCACCAGGCGTCAACTTGGGCACGGTTCACTCTCCTCTAGTCCTTGTATCTATCGAGGAGCGCGACGGCGTCGGCCGCGTTCAGCTTGCCGTAGAGATCGTCTCCTATCGTAATGACGGGAGAGAGACCGCAACACCCGATGCAGCGCACTCCTTGCAGTGTGAATTGCATGTCCGGCGTCGTTTCGCCTACCTTGATGTCGAGCTCACGCTCGAACCGATCGAGGATCCTACCTGCACCCTTGACGTGACAGGCAGTACCCAAGCAGACAGTGATGATATGCTTTCCTCTCGGCACCAGGCTGAACGACTTGTAGAAGGTGGCTATCCGCACGATATGTTCAATCGGTATCCGCTTCGCCTGCGATATACGCACCAGAACGTCGGCGGGCAGCCAGTTGAACTCTTCGCTGATGTCCTGGAGGATCGGAACGAGGACCTCCTGACCGCCGTCGTATCGGTCGAGAATCTCGTCAACCTTTCCACGCATTGACACATCGAGATCGATCTCCGGCAGGAGGGCGGGCTCGAGATAGGCAAGGTTTCTCACAAGGCAGTTCTCGACACACTCGCCGCAGCCCGTGCATTTGTCTTCGTCTATGTATCGGGCCTTCCTCCTCACGCGGACCACGAATCTTCCGGCCGCCCCCTCTACCTCCTCAACCTCGGAGTAGGCGAGCTTCTCGATATTGAAATGACTCCCGCAATCGACCATCCGGGGAGCAAGCGTACACATGGCGCAGTCGTTGGTGGGAAAGGTCTTATCCAGCTGGGCCATCACTCCCCCGATCGACGGCCCTCTCTCCACCAGATAGACTTTGTATCCGGAGTCGGCAAGATCGAGCGACGCCTGCATCCCTCCGATTCCGCCACCGACGACCATTACCGCCCCGACTTTCTTGTCGCTCCCTTCCGCCGTTTCTTTGCTATCGTTCTCTTCCGCCATTTGCAGAACCTCGTCCCTGTGAGAGTCAGCGCCGGCTACACGCCGGCAGATGCTTATCGCGGACTGCTTGTGAATTATTTCACGTAAATTGAGAAGAAAAAACACCCCAGTCGGGTCGTCGCCCGAGGCTATTTCCTCCGCTCCATACCATTTATACACGTATGCTATTCGGACGTCAAGAAAAATCGACGCCCGAGACGAAGTCGGTCTCTCGCGCGCGCTCCAGCCCTTGCTCAGCCGGGCAGGCGGCCGCCCAAGGAACGGCAAGAAGGCTCTCTCTACGGCAACCCCGCCCCCGAACAGGGCGCCCCATATCCACCAATCCCGGCCCTATGTCACCGGGAATACATGACTTATCTTGATCGTGGTACTGCCAGATCCCGTGCGCAGCGCCGGCTCCAGTAGCCTTCCAGGTCCCGACAGTCCCCAAAACGACCCGACAAGATCCGACAATCTTCCACTATAATTTAACACAACAGGACGGACGCAGGTTCCTCACGCCCCTCAGCCGCCTGGACAGCCCTTTCCGTCAGAGATGGACCACGAGGCTTACGCGGTGCGCGCTGCCCAGCTCAACATAGGGCGAGTAGGCGTAGTCGACGCGCATCTTCTGCCACGTCGCTCCCATACCGAACGACATCCCGCCCAGAACATCCTTCTCCGACCCCACCTTGAGCTGAGACCCGAGTGTATTGTATCCAGCACGGATCGTGAACAGCGGGTGAGGCAGAACCTCCGCTCCCAGGCGGAGGGAGGGATCATTATCGAATGGCACTGCCACATCGAGCACGCCGACGGCGAAAGGCGCAGGTCGATATGCACCCCCGATGCGGATCTCGGTGGGGAGCGGATCCTTCTCGTCGATGAACGCACCGGTCTGGGTACCGAGATTGAGGACCGCCGCCCCCGCAGTCAGGCCCGGAACCCTGGACCGGTACAGGACTCCCAGATCCAATGCCACGCCGTGCGCCGAATAATCATCTATCGTCTGGTACAGCCCCTTGAGCGATACCCCGGCCCACACGTCCGGCACCACCTCCCTGCCATAAGCCATGGCCAGAGCAAGTGCACTTGAGCCAAATGTGCCCAGGTCATTTCCCTGCTCGTCGAGCTTGGGGATGTCGCCGCTCGTCAGGTAGCTGAGCCCGACGCCGACCGCGTTGGTCTCGTCGAGCGGCCAGAGAAGGCCGGCAAACCCGGACTGAATACCGGCAAGATAGTTGAGATACGTCGTGGTCGCCTGTCGCTCGCCGACGGCAGCCAAGCCTCCCGGATTCCAGTAGATTGCACTCACATCATCAGCCAGACCCGTGAATGCGCTCCCCATCGCGACGGGCCGTGCCCCGATTCCGATCTTGACGAAGTTGAAGCCGGTCGTGCCGATCTCATCCGAGCCGAATGCCAGGGCGCGAGAGGCAAGCGCTGCGGTCATCATCAGCATGAGGACCACGATACTGGTTCGCTGCACGATGGACACCTTCTCGAACATCAGAGGGTCCCCCTTCCTACCTACAACCCGTTCTCAACTGCCGTACTTGATACATCGTCGAACGTCCCGAGGCGATCATACCAGATGATCATGCATGGGTCAACCGGAAACGCAGAACTCGAGGCCATCGCCACAGGCCACATCTCCCCGCACGGGCGCGGCTACCCATGCCCCCGCACCGACCGTTGCCGGAGAGTTGCGGGGACGACACTCCAGGAGAGAGCTGCGCTAACCGAGAGAGCTGTACTAACCAGACGCCAGCTTGCGCCGCAGCAGCTGGTTTACTATCTTCGGGTTTGCCCGGCCCTTTGTCTCCTCCATCACCTGTCCGACGAAGTACCCGAGAAGCTTCTCCTCTCCCCTCCTGTACCGCACGACTTCCCCGGGATTGGCCGCGATGACGCGGTCGACCACTGCCTCCAGCCTCGCCTCATCGCTCATCTGGCGAAGACCCAGCTCATCGACCGCCTCCTCCGGTTCCAGGCCGGGCCTCTCCAGCATCGCCGGGAACACATTCTCTCGTGCCGCGATGCCGCTCACGGCGCCGTCTGCAACAAGACGGATGAGCGCCGCGAGCTTCTCCGCCGCGACGGACGGGGCATTGACATCCCACTTCCCTTCGTTCACTGCCGATGCCACCACGCCGACGATCCACTTCGCCGCCTCGTTCCCATCCCCACATGCCTTCGCCACGGCCTCGAAGTAGTCGGCCACGGCCGGGGATGAAGCACAGACCGCTGCCTGTTCGGGCGCAATCCCATATCCACTGACGAACCGCGCACGTTTAGCTCGCGGTAGCTCGGGAAGTTCGGCCCGGATCTGCGCCGCCAGATCACGACCGAGCGTTACCGCCGTCAGATCCGGCTCAGGGAAGTATCGATAATCGTGCGCCTCCTCCTTCACCCGCATCGGGCTTGCCCGCTGCGCCCGCTCGTCCCAGAGCATGGTCGCCTGCTCCACCTTCTCACCGCGCTCCAGAATGCCGATATGGCGCTCGATCTCGAACGCAATAGCACGTTCCACGTTTCGGAACGAGTTGAGATTCTTGAGTTCGGTGCGGGTCCCGAACTCCTTGTAGCCCCGGGGACGAACCGATATATTCGGCTCGCACCGCATCTGTCCTTTCTCCATGTCCGCGTCTGAGATCCCTGCGTACTCGATGACCTCCTTGAGAGCGGCGAGATAGGCATGGGCCTCAGCCGGCGTCCTGAGGTCCGGCTCACTCACGATCTCCAGAAGCGGCACCCCGCACCGATTGAAGTCGACGAATGAGACATCGGACTCGCCCTCGGAATGAATGAGTTTGCCCGCATCTTCCTCGATGAGCAGGTGCCTGATGCCGATCTCCTTCTGTTGCCCCTCGACTTCGATCTCGATCCTTCCGTGCCGGGCGAGGGGAGCGCCGAACTGCGTTATCTGATAGCCCTTGGGCAGGTCTGGATAGAAGTAATTCTTTCGGGCGAACGCGGCTCGCTCAACGATCTCGTCGCAGACCAGAGTCACGGCTGCCTTCAGCCCGAGCTCGACGGCCTTTCTATTGAGCACGGGAAGCGCACCCGGCAGGCCAAGACAGACCGGACAGGTTTGGGTATTGGGCTCGGCTCCGAAGGCCGTGCTGCACCCACAGTAGATCTTCGAGGCCGTCTTGAGCTGGACGTGGACCTCCATCCCGATGATCGCCTCATACTCCATCCGCTGATCTCCTCACAGGAATGTCGAGCTCGGGCCATCGGTGTCGCCACTCAGCTGTCTGCTCGTACGCATAGGCGATCCGAAACAGGGTCTTCTCGTCGAAAGGTCGGCCGAGAAGCTGGAGGCCGACGGGAAAGCCGTCCCCGGTATACCCGCAGGGAATCGATATGCCCGGGATCCCGGCCAGATTGGCAGAGGTGTTGTAGATGTCAGCGAGGTACAGCGCCAGGGGGTCGTCGAGCTTCTCGCCGAGCCGGAAGGCAGGCGTAGGGTAGGTCGGCGTTGCCAGGCAATCGACGCTGGCGAAAGCCTCCTCGAAGTCGCGACGTATGAGCGAGCGGACCTTCTGAGCCCGCAGGTAGTAGGCTTCGTAGTACCCGGCCGAGAGGACGTATGCGCCGAGCATGATGCGTCGCTTCACCTCGTTGCCGAACCCATCGTGCCTGGTGCGGGAATACATTCCCGCCAGATCATCGAAATCCTCAGCACGGAATCCGTACCCGATGCCGTCGTACCGTGCCAAATTGCTCGAGGCCTCTGCCGTAGCGACCAACTGATAGACCGCCACTCCATACTCGGTATGGGGAAGCGAGACATCTACGACCTCGGCACCGAGTCCGGCCAGATGGTCGATCGCGTCCCTCACGGCCGACTCGACCTCTGGATCGATCCCCTCCGCAAAGTACTCCCGCGGTACGCCGATCCTGAGGCCTCTGACCTCGCCTGTCAGGTAGTCGTGGTAGTTCGGTACGGGCAGAGCGGCAGACGTCGAGTCGCGGGGGTCGTGGCCAGCGATGATACTGAGGAGCAGTGCGCAGTCCTCCACCGATCTGGCCATCGCGCCGATCTGATCAAGAGACGAAGCGAACGCAACGAGGCCGTACCGGGAAACACGGCCATAGGTGGGCTTGATCCCGACGACCCCGCACAGGCCAGCCGGCTGCCTCGTCGAGCCGCCTGTATCCGTGCCGAGAGCGAGCGTTGTCTCGCCGGCGGCGAGGGCGGCGGCCGAGCCGCCGCTCGATCCTCCAGGCACACGGAGCAGATCCCACGGATTCGCCACCGGCCCATAGTAGGAATATTCGTTCGACGCGCCCATCCCGAACTCATCGAGGTTCGTCTTGCCGAGAATGATGGCATCGGCTGCCCTGAGCCTGGCCACAGCGGTCGCGTCATACTGCGGCCTGTACCGCGAGAGGATGCGTGAGCCACAGGTCGTCTCCACTCCCTGGGTGCAGATGTTGTCTTTCACGGCAACCGGTATGCCCGCAAGGGGGGAGAGCTCATCCCCCGAGGCTATCTTCGCATCGACTTCCTTCGCCTTTGCGTGGGCACGCTCTTCGAGCAACGTAATGTAGGCGTTGACCGACTGATCGACCGCCCTGATCCTGGCGAAGAACGCTCCTGTAATGTCCCTCGCCGATATCACCCGTTTCCGGAGAAGGCGGCCGATCTCGCCCACGCCCAGACGGTAGAGGTGCAATATCAGCTCCTTTCCTGCGTGCCGCGGCCACCCAACCGTTCACACCACACCCGAATCATCGGTCTCGATGATGCGCGGCGCGGCGACAAACCCGTTCCGAGAACTGGGCGCGCTCCCTATCGCCTCATCTCGGGAGAGCGATGGGCGCACCACATCATCCCGCAGGACGTTCTCCATCAGGATCACGTGCGAGGTCGGCTCCACATTCTCTATGTCGATCTCGTTGAGCTTCGCCACATATTCGAGGATCGCTCCGAGGCGCACCCGAAACCACTCAATCTCTCGATCCGTCAGCTCCAGCCTCGCCAGGTGGGCGATGTGCCTCACCTCATCGGCGGTGATGACGGGGTCCGCGCCCGGTCTCCCACCGTCTTCTCGGCCTGAACTCACCCTTCTAGTTACCTCCTTCTTTGTAGCGCAGGCATCCTCTGTGGCGCAGGCATCGCCCCGGCGACACCTCCCGCGACGATTGCTCTCTTCGGCGAAGATACCAGGCGCCGCGGGCCACTCCCCGCCCAGCGCGGACGACGCTCCGACCACGATAGCGTGCGAGTCTGCATGATTCTGTCACCACGGTCAGCCCGTCGCCAGCCCGGTGGCTCGTATTCCTGGCACGCCTCTACCGGATGAGTGCCATCCGCCTCGTCTCGGCGTGGCCCCCCGCCCTGAGGCAGTAGAAGTACACTCCGCTCGCTACCCGGTGCCCCGCTTCATCGCGCCCGTCCCACACGACGTTATGCAGACCAGCTGGCAGTGTGCGCGACACCAAGGTCCGCACTCGTGCGCCGCTGATATCGTAGATGGTGAGACTGATCTGCTGACGGTCGGGGAGCGCGTAGCTGATGGTCGTCGTCGCGCGAAACGGATTGGGACGGTTCTGTGAGAGCGACCAGCGCCTCCGGGGATGCAAGACATCATGCCCCTCCGACACCTGTACTGTATCCTCGGGCTCGGTCTTGATCAGGTACACATCGAAGTCGCCCGCACCAAACGATTCCGTCCACCCGGCGATGACATAACCAGAATCCGCTGTCTGCGCGACTGAGTACCCCCAATCATCCTCCGGACCGCCAAAGGTTCGTGTCCAGACCGTATCACCTGCATCATCGGTCTTGACCAGGTACACATCACTCCCGCCAGCGCCGAACTCATACGTCCTCCCCACGACGACGTACCCACCGTCAGTTGTCTGTTCAACTCCACTGCCCCAATCAACGGCCCGCCCGCCATAGGTACGAGTCCAGACGGTGTCGCCCACACCATCGGTCTTGATCAGGTAGACATTGCACGGCCCGCCCCCGAACGAACGGGTCTTTCCCACAACGATATACCCTCCGTCGGCCGTCTCATCGACCGAATAGCCCTCATCATCGTCGGGGCCGCCGTAAGTACGAGTCCAGACGGTATCGCCCGAATCGTCAGTCCTGATGAGATAGACATCGTCTCCACCCGCACCGTATGACCGACTCCTCCCCGCTATGATATATCCCCCATCGGCCGTCTCTCTGACCGAAAACCCGAGATCCGGATCGGTGTCACCATAGGTCTGGACCCAGACCGCATCTCCGATACTGTCGGCCTTGATGAGGATAACATCCCACGAGCCCGCGCCCAAAGATCTGGTCCCTCCCGCAACAACGTATCCTCTATCGGCCGTTTGCCTCACCGAGAAACCCAGATCCGGATCCGGCCCGCCATATGCACGTGTCCATAGCGTATCGCCGGCACTATCAGTTCTGATGAGATAGATGTCGTCTCTGCCAGCACCGTAGGAACTTGTCCATCCCGCGGCGATATACCCCCCATCATCCGTCTCCTCGACTGAGTAGGCGTACTCCACCTCCTCCCCGCCATAGGTACGTGTCCACGTTGTTTCGCCGGCAGCGTCTGTGCGGATCAGATAGACATCACTCTCGCCGGCACCGAACGAGAACGTACGTCCTGCGACGATGAATCCCCCGTCACTCGTCTCAACTGCAGAATATCCTTCGTCTTTATCCACCCCGCCAAAGGTCTGCTCGAAAACATACTGAGCCCCGACGGACAACGGCACCAACCACGTGACTGCGATCATCCAGCAGACAGGAGCGCATAACCACTTCGGCACGGCGGATCCTCCCTTCGGCTCGTGCTCGGGCGGCCGTCGGCAAGCCGACAGACACGCAAGCTCTCTCCAAGAAGAGATGGCGACCCACACACCTCCTGTCCTCGCCACCATGACCATCTGTGTGCTCGAAACACTCCCGGGTGAGACTGCGTCTCGATTGTCCGGGTACGGGAGTCTTCCCCGGCTCAGGAATAGCGGAAGGCGACCGTGTGATGGAATCAGCGTGCTCTCTCATTCGGAAAGCGAGTGCATCACCTCCCCATTCCCCTACACGATCGTACGCCGGACGCTCAGGTCGTAACGCATACTCCTCACGCCGGCTCGAGGCGGGCGTACTTGAGGAGAACTTTCTTCTCCCGTCCGTCGACGAGGACCATTGTTGCTTTCGCCCGGTCCCCGCTTCCCTCTATCGCCAGGATCTTCCCAAGACCCCACTGGGGATGACGTACGACAGATCCCACGTGCACATCGATGTCCTCGGTCTCTCTCCCTACCGGATCATGCCCCTCGGGCCAGACGATCAGCTCGGGCGGTATCTCGTCGATGAACCGCGAGGGCTCACCGTAGGAGATATTCGAACCCCGCCGTCGCCGATATGCATATGCCAGGTACAGCGATCGACATGCCCTGGTCACGGCGACATAGAAGAGGCGGCGCTCTTCTTCCATCTCTTCCGGGTCGTACAGAGCAGATGAGTGGGGGAAAAGGCCCTCCTCCAGCCCCGTCACGAAGACGGTAGGAAACTCCAGCCCCTTGGCGTTGTGAGCTGTCATGAGCGTCACCGCATCGGCCGGCTCCTCCCAATCGTCGATCTCGGCTACGAGCGAGGTCTGGGCGAGGAAGGAATCGAGGCCCGGTTCATCCGATGTGAGGGCGAATTCGACTGCGGCGGCGAGAAGCTCCTCCACGTTCTCCCGTCTCGCGTCGGCCTCCACCGTCCCCTCCTCCTTCAATGCCTTGAGATATCCGGACTCCTCGAGCACGCGCGCCACTATCTCGCCTACATCGAGCTCGTGACGCACCTCACTCAGGCGGCCGATCAACCCGGCGAGATCGACAAGAGCATCTCGCCTTCCGGACGAGATCGTCCTGAGGTCACCGGCCCGGCCTATCGTCTCGAGAAGCGTGATGCCCTCTGCCCGCGCGAACGCCTCCAGGTCCTGTACCGTCTTCTCGCCGATGCCGCGGCGCGGCACGTTGAGGATACGCCGCAGGCTCTCGGTGTCACGCGGGTTGGAGATCACTTTCAGATAGGCGAGGACATCCTTCACTTCCTTCCGCTCATAGAAGCGTACTCCCCCCACTATCACATAGGGAAGACCGGCGCGACGCAGGGCATCCTCCAGCGCCCGGCTCTGAGCATTCGTCCGATAGAGGACGACAAGCTCGCCGAGCTTGAGCGATGCGCCCCTGGTGAGGCGCTCGATCTCATCCGCCACACGGTACCCTTCCTCCTCCTCGTCATCCGCCTCCATGAGGATGATTTCGCTCCCCTCGTCATTGCGCGTCCATAGCTCTTTTCCCTTGCGGCCCCGGTTGTTGGCCACGACGGACGAGGCAGCTCTCAATATGATCTTCGTGGACCGGTAATTCTCCTCCAGCCGGATTACCGTTGCCTCCGGGAAGTCTCGTTCGAACTCGAGGATATTCCGGATGTCAGCACCACGCCACATGTAGATCGACTGGTCATCATCGCCGACGACACAGATGTTCCGGTGCTTTGCCGAGAGGAGACTCGCCAGCTGGTACTGGGCGTGATTCGTATCCTGATACTCATCGATCAGAACATGTTGGAATCGCTCAGCATATTGTGCACCGATTGCGGGATGGTCGCGCAGCAGGTGGACAGCGTGGACAATGATATCGTCAAAGTCCATCGCATTTCGTTCGCGCAGTCCTTCCTGGTACGCCTGGTACACCTTCACGACGATGCGCTCGAACGGCCCCGCCGCGAACTTGAGATACTCCTCGGGAGTGACAAGATCACTCTTCGCGCGGGATATATAGGCGAGTACTGCCCTGGGGGCGTAGCGGGTGGTCGAGATGTTGAGGGCAGTCATCGTCCGCTTGATCAAGCTGACCTGCTCCCCTTCATCATAGATCGAGAAATTGGACGAGAATCCGAGAGGAGTTCCGTCACGCCGCAGCATGCGTGCACACATAGCGTGGAAGGTCCCGATCCAGAGGCCGAGCTCGCGCCGCCCGATGAGCTCACGCACCCTTCCCTTCATCTCCTCTGCAGCTTTGTTTGTGAAGGTGACGGCAATGATCCGATGCGGCCGTACCCCCATCTCCTTGATCAGGTAGGCAATGCGATGCGTGAGCACCCGGGTCTTCCCGCTGCCCGCGCCTGCCAATATGAGGAGAGGCCCCCCGTGATGGGCTACGGCCTCCCGCTGCCTCTCGTTCAGTCT
>Ga0111195_1015_pt1 | contig 30138 bp, 21 predicted proteins | sample DeeMarSWOR324_28_FD_80367 | JGI IMG/M metagenome (GOLD analysis project Ga0111195, IMG submission 80367) | candidate division TA06 bacterium SM23_40
ACTGAGAAGAGCGGGCCCCTTAAACGTGGCCTCGAGACCTGAACAGTGAGTATCTCCGGCATTTGCCCGAACTAATGGATCCCCGAATTCCTGGTGGACAGGACAGAGGGGATGATGTATTCTTGGGGCCAACCGGAAACCTAAGTGGGGCAGGAGATTGTTCATTATCTGAGAACGTGAGCGGAAGCGGATAGGGGCTGGTGTCCCTGCTGGACTTCAAATCCAGTTGTCCCGGTCGGTGCCGGGATGGTAGGTTCGATTCCTACACGCTTCCGCCATTCTGACTGGAAATGAGCCCCCGCTCCGGGGGACAGGAGGCCCTGCGGGGCGGCAAAGGGCAGTGGCACGCATCTGACAGGTATCCGATGGGTATCAGACAGATATCGGAACGGTGAAGACCATGGATCAGCAGAAACGGAGGGCGTAATGTCCCGAGTGCGCCTCACTCAGCTCGTCACGTGTGCGGGGTGAGCATCGAAAGTAGGTCTACAAGACCTCGTGCAGGTTCTGCACGACATGCCTACTTCGGACGATCCGCACGTCATCGTCAGTTTCGATATGGTCGATGATGCCGGCGTGTACGAGCTCGACGACGGGACGATGCTCGTTCAGACCGTCGACTTCTTCACGCCGATCGTCGACGATCCATACACGTTCGGCCGGGTCGCGGCCGTGAACGCGCTGAGCGATGTCTATGCCATGGGAGGGGTGCCGAAGACCGCACTCAATATCGTCTGTTTCCCGGTGAAGACACTCGATCTGGCGATCCTCGGCGCGATCCTGAGGGGTGGAGCTGAGGTGCTGGCCAGGGCCGGGGTGGCCCTGCTCGGGGGACATACCATTGAGGATGCCGAACCCAAGTACGGGCTCTCCGTTACCGGGATAGTAGAAGCGGAGGAGATGGTGACGAGCGCCGGGGTAAGGCCCGGCGACAAGCTCGTCCTTACCAAGCCGCTCGGCTCCGGCGTCATCACCACCGCGATGAGAACAGACCAGGCTCCTGAAGGAGCGGGCGAGAGGGTGATAGCCATGATGCTCGAGCTCAACCGGTCTGCCTCAGAGGCGATGTGTGCAGTCGGCGTCGATGCATGCACTGATATCACTGGATTCGGACTGCTGGGGCATGCTCACGAGATGGCCCTTGTGAGCGGCGTGGGTCTCCGATTCTTCATGAACGCCATACCGCTCATCTCAGGCGCGAGGGAGTGTGCGGAACAGGGTTCTGTGCCCGGAGGGTCGGAGGCGAACAGGCTCTACGTAATGCCCTATCTGAAAATAGGAGAGGGGATATCCGAGATCGATGTCGTGCTCCTCGCCGATGCCCAGACGTCAGGTGGCCTTCTCATCGCGGTCCCGCCGGAGCGGGAACAGGACCTGCTGGACGAGTTGCGGGCGCGAGATGTCCATGCGGCAGTGACAATAGGAGAGGTGGTCGAGGGGAGGGTGGGGGAGATGGAGCTCGTCGCCTGATGGAGTGAGCAGATCGAGTCGCGCCGGGACTTCGCGGCGCCCGGCATATGGGCTGGGCACATGGGCTGGACAACGGGGAAACACAGGTCCTGGGGGCAGTGGCGGCGGGGGTCCGGCCTGCGGGAGCGGCGAAAACCATTGACATCGCGGGTCGATTTCGGATATAGTACTAGTCTATCCATCAGGAGCGGCCGAACCGACGCTGTGGGGAGCGGAGGCCGCTTTTGGCTGATGGGCTGCCGATTTGCGGAGCCGAACGGCGACAGAACCGATCCTGAAGGAAGTGGGCGCATCGATGGACCGAGGTTGGCTGAAGATATCACGTTGGAGCTTTGCTGCAGCGAGCGGTGCCCGAGGCCCGCTGGTCGCCGGCCTTGTTGCGCTGGCCGTCTGTACAGTCGGGGCGTCGGACGCGGCTGCAGCCGACCGAGTCGTTCTGGCCGAGCTCTTCACCAACTATGCGTGAACGGGTTGCACTACCGCCAACAGGGTGTTGGACGACGTCATTGTTTCACTCGACTCGGTCTTCGCGGTCGTCAGGTACCACACCTGGTGGCCGAGCGCGAATGATCCGTTCTATCTGGCCAACATCGAGGAAAACACGGTCAGGACGCGCTATTATCAGCCAGATACTGCGCATTACGTGCCTCGTCTGTTCATCGACGGCCTGATCGATGGGGAGTTCAGCGGGCCGTGGGAGGAGCTGATCGCGGCGCGTGATACTGTTGGGAGCCCGCTCGAGCTGGTAGGAGAGGTCATGCCGAGCGGCGGCATCGATGTCGATGTCGTGCTCGTCGGGACGGAAGAACCGCTCGACCTGGAGGGGCCTCTTCGCATACGGTATGTCCTTACGGAGTCCGATGTCTATGTCGCCTCGCCGACAGGACCGCACTGGTATGACCAGGCGATGCGCGACATGGTGCCTGACGCGGAAGGTGTTGAACTCGAGATCGGGCTCGGGGATACGATCTACGAGAGCCGGACCTTTCCGGTAGACGAGGAGTGGGATATCGAGAACCTCGAGGTCGTTGTCTTCGTCCAGAGGGATGATTCTACAAAGGAGGTGCTCCAGGCCGGGAAGTGGCCCGTGCCGGCGGATGTTCCCAACCTGAGTATCGTGGATGTGGCTCTTCTCGATCCGATGGGCGACGGCGACGGGAGGGCGGAAGAGGGCGAGGAAGTTGAGCTCATACTGAGCCTTATTAACAGTGAGCCCTGGCTCGATGCGACGGCCGTCACTGCCACACTTCGGGAGGCCGATGCGTCGCTCACGCTCGTCGATTCCACGGCTGACTTCGGGGCTGTCGCGGCAGGGGATACGGTCGACAACGCGGGGTCCCCGATCACCCTCTCGGTCGCAGACTACCTCGTTCCTCACCGGGCCGTGTTTACGCTCCGAATAGAGGCTGAACCGGGGGGGTATGCGGCGGATGACACATTCTCTCTCGTCATAGGTCATCCGCAGATCCTGGTCGTTGATGATGACGATGGGGCGACGTGCGAGACGTCATACTCCGACATTATGGCCGAGAGCCTCGATCTCTTCTTCGAGCAGTGGGAAGTCGCCGAGCAGGGGAGTCCGATGGAGTGGCTTCTCAACTCCGAGCTCGTCGTCTGGTTCACGGGCGATGACTCGACCCAGACGCTCACTGCAGATGATCGCGAGCACCTCGGTGCCTTTCTCGACGGAGGGGGGAAGCTGTTCCTCGCCGGCCAGAACATCGGCCAGGATATCGGGGATGAGCCGTTCTATCATGACTAGGATATCGGGGATGAGCCGTTCTATCATGACTACATCCATGCCACGTTCGTCGATTCGGCGACGAGTGATATCGCCATCTTCGGCGTGGCGGGCGATCCGGTCTGGGGGGGTGGGATCATCATCAATCAGGCCCAGCAGTCGATGGACGTGGTGAGCGCTACCGAAGACGCCGATTCGGTCCTCGTCTACCAGAATGGGGGCGTAGCCGGTATCACCTATGAGGGGGAGTACAGAGTCATCTACTTCGCGTTCGGCGTTGAGGGTGCGGACGAATCGTCTCCTCTCGTCCTGCACCGGCACCAGGTGCTGTCGAAGGCCCTGGGCTGGCTCGGCCTTCCCGTGGAGGTGTCAGGAGGAGAGCCTGTTGGGCCGGAATCGGCGCTGCCGCTCTGCCTTGTCCATCAGAACTACCCGAATCCCTTCGCCGAGATGACATCGCTCAGCTATGTCCTCGGCGGAGGAGAGGGCTATCTGTCGGCCCGAGGCGTGTGGGACGGCTCCGGCGGGGGGCGCGATGCCTCATATCGGGACGCTCATGTGAAGCTTGCGATCTATAACATACAGGGGCAGCGTGTGCGACTCCTCGTCGATGAGCCGCAGGAGGATGGCCGGTATGCCGTGGGCTGGGACGGCAGGGATGAGCGGGGAGAGACGGTCTCTTCCGGTGTTTATTTCATGAGGCTCGATGCGCGCGGGGAGAGATCAGTCCGGAAGATGGTTCGGCTCAAGTGACGCAGGGGAGCCGGCGGACGATATAATCGACATTCATGTTGGAGTTGGACGAATTGGTGTTCCTCCGGGAGCAGAACGAAAGCAAAGGGAATCGTCTACCTGCCGACGTGGCGCGGCGGATAGGACTCAGCGGTCCGGGAGTTGTGTTGGTTGTCTGAGGTGGTTTACAGGAAAGGGAGAGAGGCTATGCGACGGTCATGGGTGAGCGCAGTATTCGAAACGGTGCATGCTCACACCAAGGTGAAGGCGCGGCATGTCAGAGCGTTGCCGGTGGTGCTGGTCGCATCAGTGACGGCGATCGCCATCCTCGGTGCTGCGACCGTTTCGGCAGGTACGGGGATGCTCGCTTCGATCGAAGTTGGGGAAGACGGAATCGGCTCCCTCGGCTGGCTGGCCGACGAGCCGGTGGAGATCTACTACTGGACCCTGGAATATCTTCTTGTCGGCGCCGATGAAGGTACGGCGGAGAGGATCCGGGAGCGCGGGAACGAGGTCGAGGTTCTCGACCTCGTTCCGTGGAGTGAGCCGTACTATGTCATCTCGCGCCCGCAGGGTGAGCCACTCGGGGTGCTGCCTGCGGTGGGACTGGTGCTGTACCGCACGGAGCGCGAGGCAGTGGTGAAGGTGCAAGACGGACTCGTCGAGGAATTCGGGGAGGCCGGATTCATGTTCGCCCGGATCTTCCAGCAGCCGCTGCCGTGGCCGCCGCGCCACGTTGAGCGGCTCGGCAGGATCGAGCAGTTCGGGCCCCTGGAGAGCGACACGCTGATAGCGCGTCTGGTCGGGGAGATCTCTGCCGATACCATCGAGGCGTATATCCAGCGGATGCAGGACTACCAGACGAGGTACACCCCTACCGACTCGTGCTGGGCCTCGGCTCAGTGGATTCAGGATAAATTCCTCAGCTACGGGTATGTCGATGTCGAACTCGACTCGTTCTGGGTGAACTACAATCCGTGGTCGAGCTGGGCCGTCGATGTCGTGGCCGTCAAGTCCGGCACCCTCTACCCGACCAAGTACATCGTCATTGGAGGTCACTACGACTCGGTCACCTATGGGTGGGAACCTGGTCCGTGGGAGTTTGCGCCCGGGGCCGACGACAACGCGACTGGTGCAGCCTCGACCATGGAGATCGCCAGGGCACTCGCCGATGAGGATATCGGCACCTCTGTCGTCTTCATCGCCTTCAGTGCCGAGGAGCAGGGCCTGTTCGGGAGCTGGCACTACGCCTCCTGGGCAGCGGGTATGGGCATGGACATCGTTCTGATGCTCAATATGGACATGACCGGTCGCTATGTGAGCGGGCCCAGATATGTCGACATGGGCGTCGGCCCGACAGCCGAGGTCTTCGGAGAGCTCTGCGAGGCGATGGCCCTCGAGTACACGGACGCCATCCCTCTGGCAGGACCAGCCGGCGCGAACAGCGACCACTGGCCGTTCATTGCGAACGGCTTCGATGCGCTCATGCTCATCGAGAACGACTTCAACTACTTCGGCTGGCACTCGAACCATGACTCGCTCCACTATCTCGATATGACGTATTGCCAGGACGTCGCGCAGACAGTTGTTGCCACGGCAGTAGCGCTCGGTGACGGGCGGGTCGGACTGGTCTCGGCATCTGATCACATGATCGACGAGGCAGTCGGCGACGGCGACGGGCGCGCCGAGCCGGGTGAGACGATCAATTTCATCGTCATCCTCGACAACGACGCGACGTGGACAGGGGCCACGAATGTCTCGGCCGTGCTGCGAACCGACGACCCGACGATCACGATCACTGACTCGATTGCCACATTCCCCGACATCCCGATCGGGGGTTCGGTCGATAACTCGCTCGATCCGTTTGTAGTGGAGATCGGTGCGAGCGATCCGCATATGGCCGAGTTCACGGTCGAGATCACGTCGACGCCTCCGAGCTTCGTGAGCGAACATACGCTAGAGGTCATCATCGGCCACCCCGCCATCATGGTCGTCGACGACGACGAGGGCGACGAGTACGAACATCGGTACCAGGCGGTACTCGGCGACTCGTTTGGGCTGTTTGTGGAGATCTGGGAGGTCGCGACCCAGGGATGCCCGGAGGATTGGCTCCTGAATGCTGAAGTCGTCATCTGGTACACGGGCGATGCGACCGAGAACACACTCACACCGGACGACATCACTGCGTTGAGCAACTTCCTCGATGGCGGAGGTAAGCTCTTCATCACGGGAGAGAACGTGGCTGAGGATCTGGATGGGTCCAACTTCCTCTCGGACTATCTGCACACCGCGCTCATCGATCCGAACTCGCCCGATTACTACATGGAGGGCGTGCCGGGTGACACGATCGGAGACGGTCTGCTCGTCATCGACGATACGCAGACGTCGATGGACATCATCTCTCCGGTCGGTGCGGATAGCGTACTCACCTATTCTTCGGGCGGCGCCGCGGCCGTGAGGTATGAGGGTGCGTACAAGGTCGTCTTCTTCGGATTCGGGTTCGAGTGGATCAATGACCAGGTCCCGACGTCCAGCCATCGCCACGAGGTGATGGCGAGAGTACTCAACTGGTTCGGCATGCCGGTGGTAGGAGTGAGCGACGGCGATGACGATGCCATCCAGAGGGATGCTGTCTTCTGGCTGGGGCAGAGTTATCCCAATCCTCTGCGCGGGTCGGCAGCGATCCGCTATGTCGTGCCCGGGGCGTCAGCGGCAGCAGGTGAGACCGCATCCGGGCAGCCGGTTACGCTGAAGGTGTACAACGTCCTGGGGCAGGTGGTGCGCACTCTTGTCGATCGGACTGAGGCGCCGGGTGACCACGTTGTAACCTGGGATCGGCGCGGTGACTCCGGCCGCGCGGTTGCACCGGGGATCTACTTCTATCGGCTCGAGGTTGGAGACGAGTCTGCGACACGCAAGGTTGTCGTGCTGAGATAGTATCATATGGCCCTGTGAGGCAGCAGATCGAGGCTTTTCCGGCAGTCACGTGATGGCCTCCATGAGAAAGGGTCCACTCTTCACAGTGAGCTCACATAGCACGTGCCTTCCGTGGGGTCAGATGATAGGAACATAGGCAATCAGGGATGTGATGCGCGTCGACACAGGACTTGTTGTGTGAGAATCGTGGCTCCAGGGTGACGCCCCGAATGGACAAACATGGGTGGTTCGCAAGGAGGGTTCGATGTTAGCCAGCGGCAAAAGGTTGCAGGTGGACGTTGGGTGGAGGCGTACTATCAGCGGTGCGGCAGTGCTGGGGGTTCTTCTTACGTTCGCGGCAGGATGGGTCGTAGCAGGCGAGCCCGGCGACGGCGAAGAAGACAACCCGAAGGTGGAGTTGATAGACGCAGCGGATGCATGTGTCGTCTCTGACTTCACGATGGAGAATGTCGATGGTGAGCGGGTGTCGCTCGATGATCTGCTCGAAGATGGGGTCGTTCTCATCGATTTCTGGGCACTCTGGTGTCGGCCGTGCCTGAGGGAGCTCGACTACCTCAATGATTTCAATAACAAGCGTGGGAAAGATGGGTTCGCGGTAGTGACTGTCAATATCGACACTCCTGAGTCGATAAGTCGGGTGAAGAGCTACGTCCAGAGTCGGGGATATGGCTTTGAAGTCCTGCTCGACCCGGAGAAGGAGCTGTACTACGATCTGAATGTTCCTGCAATCCCGTACTCCGTTCTCATCGATAGGGAGGGGCGGATCCGGTCGGTGCACATAGGGTTTCAGCTGGGCGATGAGAAGATCATGGAGAGAGAGATAGCGGCCCTGATTGAGGAGGGGGTGGCCAATGAAACGGGAGAGGAGACGAGTGGCGAGTAGACGTAGCGTCAAGGAGGCCTGTCCGTTCTGTCGGCGCACGATCTCTCTGCTCCTTGTGGCGATCGCCGTCTCAGTGCTCGCACGGCCGGCAGGCGGGGAACCGGCACCTCCGCGCGGGAGCGAGGGGATTTCGCTCAGGTCGATCCGCGGCAGCAACGAGATGATCTTCTCACGCGATGTCGAGGACACGCTCGATGAACTGGAGAACTGGTTCGACGTGTCGATCGACATGGGTGAGGTGACCGCAGGGTTTCGCTATCAGATGTATGAGACATCGGCGCGGGGTGCAAACGAGTCTGCGGGATTCAGTCAGCGATTCGCAGAATTCCGTCGCGATTGGCTGACGCTCCGGGCGGGAAACTACTACGAGACCTTCGGAAGAGGGCTGGTGCTGCGGGTGTTTGAGGATCGGGAGATCCGGCAAGAGACGTCGCTCGATGGGGTCGCGCTCGAGGCCAGACTTGAGGACTTCATGGACCTGAAGATGACCGGCATCACGGGCAGGAGTGGCGACGACTTCGTGCGGGGCGGAGATGTCGAAGCTACCCTGCTGCCTGGTGTTAAGCTGGGGGCGGCATACGCGATGAGCAATCGGAGCTACACGGATCGCACCGAGATGGGCGGGATCAGGAGCGACGTGTCGCATGGCCCATTGGGCGTGTACGCGGAATTCGCCACGCGCGACGGGTTCCACGAGTTCGAAGGTTCCGGGTTCTACCTCTCGACGACTCTGTCAGTACCCAAGCTGGGGGTGGTGGCGGAATACAAGGACTATGACGACTTCGAATTCGCATATCACAATCCTCCTGCTGCGCTGAGAGACCATAGTGTCAACCTCCTGGCGCGTCATCCGAGGGTCGTCCAGCCGGACGACGAGCAGGGATTCCAGGTGGAGGCGACCTACTCGCCGTCATTCTCGACGACTATTATCGGGAGCGACAGCTATACGGCACAGCATTCGGGTGATGCTCCGTTCCACGAACAGTACCTGGAGATCCGTCAGGATATCGGAGACCGTCTGTTCACGATCCTTGCGGGGGCCAGGAGTCGAGAGATCCCTTCCGGCCGCGATGAGGCCAACGCGGTCTATCGCTATACGGGAGCAGGCGAACTGGACTTCAGGATCACGGATGAGAGGAGTATATCGCTCATATACGAACATCAGCTGACGGAATCTGCCTACGGGGATGTGACTGATCAGTACGGCGTGGTAGGGTTCAGCTGTTGCAGCATCCTCATGTTCAGTCTGCAGGCAGAGAGGACCTCGGAAAAGGACCCCGTCACCGATAAGGACTTCTGGCTGATGGGGTCGCTCGGGCTCAAGTTCGCACGACGACATGACGTCTCTCTGAGCGTGGGCACGAGACGGAGCCGGTTCATCTGCTCCTCCGGTATGTGCCGGTTCGAGCCAAAGCTCGAGGGGGCGGAGCTGCGCATCGTCTCGACGTTCTAGCACACGGATGTCCCCGCAGCATAGATGCATTCCGCCGGGAGGTTGCTCTGCCGGCGGTTTGGCGTGATGTCTATTGACAGGGCCGGGGCGGGGATGTAGAATCCGGGCTGAGGATTATGGCCTCATGCCCCGAGGGCTTCCCTACACCTCCCAGCCACTCTTGAGCCGACCTCCGGGTGGCTGTGGGATGTCTGGCTACCCCGGTGGCCTTCTCGGGGCTTGTCTCCCGCGGCACTCCATCTTCGGGGTTCTTGCCGTTCGGGCGTTTTTGCGACTTGACAGCGTAGCGATATTGGCTATATTTATGTAGGCAGGTGGGGGGAGTCTGGGTTGGCGGACTGGCGGAGAATCGCGCAGACCTGGTTTGACATGCTCACACAGCAGGAGTAAAATTGGGGGGCCCACTGCATATTGTGCTGGGCCCTTATCTGTACCTGGCCCTCTGGCTCGACAAAGCTCGGCTCGATGAGCGCTGGCGTTCGACGCGCCCGAGTGGCGCGGTCGGGCGCGTGGCTCAGCAGGCGGCGTGGGTCGGCAGGCGGCGTGGCTCGGTCGGGCGCGTAGCGCGACAGGCCGCCCGGCGCGATTAATCCCTGTCGCCTGATGAGCTCGCTCACAGAAGAGCTCCGGGCGCCATCGGTCGGCGGAGTGTTGAGCCCAGCATGGGTGCGGGTTCTCGACCGAGATGTGCGGCGAGATGAGCCGCCGCAAGTGGCTGACGGCCACGCGGACGCGAGAAAGACAATCATGCCTGCACGGCGTTCCATTCTCTGGCCCGTTTTCAGTATCGTCGCAGTATTCTGGATACTGATGATGGGGACTCTCGTCCAGCGGATGAGATCAGGTGTCCCGTCTATGATGCCGGAGCGTCCTCCCGGGGTATTCGAGGGCATCGGCAGAGAGACGAGATGGATGGGGGTCTATCTCAGGGGTAAGAAGATCGGGCATGCCGTCACCTCGAGCGAGAGACGCCCTGATGGCACGGTGCGCCTATTCGACCGATCGGTGATGAGACTCACGGTGCAGGGGACGGTCGAGGAGATCACCACTAAGCTGGATTGCGTTGCGCGCGGTGATTACTCGCTCGAATCGCTCTCCTTTGAGATGAAGAGCGGGGATCACCAGCTGGAGGTAGAGGGGCGGGTCGAGGGGGGACGCCTGTTCGTTACGCTCATAACTGCAGGAGATACATCAGACCTGACGTTTACCCTTCCCAAAGAGACCTTTCTGCCCGCCTCCATGGAGCTCCTTCTCGGGGGGAAGGACCTCCGCCCGGGGGAGACGTATGCCTTCCCGCTCTTCGATCCGATGACGCTCACTCAGGAGCAGGCTCGCGTCACAGTGATCGGCACCGAACCACTTTCCATCGAAGGAGAAGAGGTCGTCGCGACTAAGCTGGATGTCTGGTTCCTCGGGATCAGCCAGTCGGTCTGGCTCGACGATCTCGGTCGGATCCTCAAGGAAGAGGCGCCCATGGGCCTGGTGATGGTGCGGGAGTCACCGGAATCCGCGGTAGCCTGGGGTCCTGAGACCGGTTCGGTCGATCTCCTCACACTCTACTCAGTCCCCGTCGATGAGACTATTGCTGTACCCCGGGATCTCATCTATGTTAAGGCAGAGATGTCTGGGTGCGATCCTGATCGTCTTGAGCTCGAACGGGGGAGACAGCGGGTCCTCTCCGAGGATCCCTGCGTGGTGGAAATCACGGCGGCGCAACCATCGAGCGTGGACGGTCCGGAGGCGAAGTACAGTATCCTTCTGTACGGGGACGCTCTCAGGCCAACTCCCCTGATTCAGGCGGCTCATCCCGAGATCGTGGCGCGCACGATGGCGATCCTCGCCCAGGATCCTAAGACCCAGGGGCTGGCAACGCCGGCTCTGGACCCGTGGTCCAAATCGAAGCGATTGGCGACCTGGGTGCATCGTCATGTCCGTAAGATTCCGACTGCATCGATGCCTTCTGCGCTCGATGTGCTCCACACTCTGGAGGGCGACTGTAACGAACATGCTGTGCTTCTCGCTGCTCTGACCCGCGCCGCCGGGATACCGGCCAAGGTCATCCTCGGTGTTGTGTACCAGGACGGGGCATTCTACTATCATGCCTGGAATCGAGTCTATGTCGGCGAGTGGGTCGATATAGATGCAGCCTTCGGGCAAGAGGTTGCCGATGCGAGCCACATCGCCCTGCTCGAAGGTGATGCGGAACAGCTCCCGCAATTGCTCGGCCTGATCGGCCAGCTCGACATCGACATTCTGGAGTACCGTTACCGATGAATACATCAAGAGAAGTCCCCATCGTAGAGTTGAAACATGTGACCAAGAGATTCGGAGATACCGTTGCCGTTGACTCGCTCGATTTGTCGCTCCCGCCGGGGACGCTATTCGGCTTCATCGGGCCGAACGGAGCGGGGAAGACGACGACCATCAAACTGATCACGGGGCTGCTGCAGCCCACGGCCGGCCGCGTCTTCGTCAACGGGATTGATATCCGGCACGAACCGGAGCGGGCGAAGCGTCTCATTGGCTACGTGCCGGATAACCCATTCCTCTATGATGTCCTCACCGGCCGCGAGTTCCTTCGCTTTGTGGGTCGACTCTATCGTATGGATGCGTCACTCGTCGAGCGGCGTATTGGCGAGTTATTCGAGCTCTTTCAGGTTGGATCATGGGGCGACTTCCGGGCCGAGGAATACTCACACGGGATGAGACAGAAGATCGTGATCTCGGCCGCGCTGCTCCACCAGCCGAAGCTCATCGTGATCGACGAACCCATGGTGGGACTCGATCCGAAGTCGATCCGCCTGGTCAAGCGGATACTGGAGTATCAGAGCCGAATGGGCACTGCGATCTTCATGTCGACCCACACTCTGGCAGTCGCGGAGGAGATATCGAGTCTGGTCGGGATCATCGATCGAGGTCGTGTGATCGCGCAGGGGACGGTCGCGGAACTGCGTCGCCTGTCGCGAGAACGGCACCGGACGCTCGAAGATCTCTATCTCGAACTGACGACCTCCCCGGAGGAGTCGCAGCGTGAGGTGGAAAGGTGGCTCAACATGGCGCTTCCTCCCTTGTTGAGGGAGATGCTGAGACCGGAATCGCGGAATGAACGTGTCCTGCTCGATCAGTAGGTTGAGACCTGCAACGAGGGGATGATGAGCGAGTTCCTGACTCTGATGCGGCTCGCCGTGAGCATGGCGGCGAAGCGCATTTTCGATCGACGACCCCGGTCGGTAATCCAGCACATCAGCTACGTGGTCGTCCTCTCGATATTCTTTTCGGGCGCGTTCTTCTTCTTCTATCGGATCTTCCTCTACCTCTATGCCACTCCGCCCGTGGGCCCGGCCCTGGTGGATCGTATCTTCTCGGCTGCCTTCATCGTCTTCCTCACCATGCTCTTCATGAGCGCTGTCATCGCCTCGCTATCGACATTCTATCGGTCGGAAGAGCTCGAGTTCCTCATGTCGCGCCCCCTTGAGGTCAATGCGATCTTCATGGGCAAGTTCGTTGAGAATACCGTCTATAGCTCGTGGGCGACACTGCTGGCCGGCGTTCCTCTCGTGGCCGCCTACGGCATAGCGAGCAGGGCGGGGTGGGTGTTCTATCCGGTAGCGATGGTCGGACTGCTCCTGTTCGTACTCATTCCCGGAGCCCTGGGAGCGTCGTGCCTGCTCGTCCTTGCCAGGTTTTTCCCGTTGCTCAAGCGAAGGGAAATCGTTCTCATTCTGGGTGGCCTGGTCGTCATCGGGCTCTTTCTGTTCGTACGTGTCGTCCAACCGTACGGGTTCAGCATCGCAGAGACCGAGGACATCGTTCGGCTCGAACAGTACCTGAGCGGCCTCAAGGGCATGTCGTCGCCCTATCTTCCCAGTACCTGGATGGTTCGCGTGGCCGTCAACGCCAGGAGCGGATGGTTTGGCGAAAGCCTGTATCACATCCTTCTCCTCTTCAGCTCAGCTGCTATGGCCATCGCAATTGCCGCCGCCACGGCGTCCCTGGTCTACTACACCGGATGGACCCGCTCTCTCGAATCCTCATCAGAGCGGCGCGGGTCCCGCCCTCAGAGAGCCGCCTCGCCGGGGGTGGTAGATCGCCTCTGTCGCGAGGTGGGGTCGGTCCTGTTCGATAAAGACATCCGGCTCTTCGTGCGCGATCCGAGTCAGTGGGCCCAGGCAGCAATACTCATCGTTCTCCTCGGTGTATACGTCGTCAGTCTGCGTGACGCACGTTTGCACTTCTATAGCATCTTCTGGCGGACAGTCATCGCCTTCGTCAACTTGGCATTCACCGGATACATCATGGCAACGCTCGCTATCCGTTTTGTCTTCCCTGCAGTGAGTATGGAGTCGCGCACATTCTGGATCCTGCGCTCCTCCCCTCTTTCGGCAAAAAGATTTCTGACAGAGAAGTTCCTATTGAACGGAGGGATTTCACTTGTGCTGGTGGAGATTCTGGCGATCTGCTCGAACCTGTTGCTCGGAGTGGAGGGACTGATCATCGTAATCTCGGCGATCGCTGTCTTCTTCTTCGCCGTCTCGCTGACGAGTGTCTCGATAGGTCTGGGCACGCTCTTCCCCATGTTGGGAGAGCGAAACGCCTCGAAGATCGCGTCCGGACCTGGGGGCATCCTGGCAGCTATCGCGAGCCTGGCCTACGTGGCTCTTGCGGTGAGCATCCTGGCGAGGCCTGCGTACATCTACTCGATGGCGAAGCTGCTCGGCCGATCGCTGCCCTTGTCAACCTTCGGAATCTTCGCGCTGCTGTTTCTCGCGATCAATGCAGTTGCGACGACTATGCCATTGACACTGGCTGTGCGTTCGCTGAAATTCCGAGATCTGTAGCAAAAGAAGGGGCCCTAGTCTCATGGCAAAGAAATCAGACTCAGAGAAGACAGATGTGACAAGAGCGCTCCAGAGGAGGAGGGTCTGGAAGATCAAGCCGTTCACTCGAGTCAAGGATGATGAGAAGCGGTATGAGCGTCTGTCGCGGCGCAAGGTCATGGAGCGCGCGCAGGACGATCTCGATGAGCTGGATGGTACGGAGGAGCGCGTTCTAGCCGTCGATCTCGGCACCAAACGCTGCGGCCTCGCGATCAGTGATCCGCTCGGCGTCATCGCCTCCGGCCTTGGTACGCTCGAGCCGCAAGACGAAGAGGAACTGTTGAAGCGGCTCGGCAAGATCATCCGGGACAAAGATGTCGGGAGACTCGTCGTCGGGCACCCGCTCATGCTGTCCGGGGATCGGGGAGAACGTGCGCTGGATGCTGAGCGATTTGCCGAAGAAGCGGGGAAGCATCTCCGGATTCCGGTCGAGCTGTACGATGAACGACTCACTTCTGTCGCTGCTGAGAGGTCGCTCCGGGAGATGGGTATCGAACCGAGTCGCGCCAAGGGCAAAGTCGACGAGATATCCGCCGTGCTGCTGCTTCAGAGCTATCTCGACCGGCGGGCGAGGGAAGAATGAGCAGCCGAGAGCGAGAGCGGGTGAGACGAGCCGGATCGAGGTTGATAGGTGGATTCCTCGGCGTCCTCACGGTGTCCGTACTTCTGGTTGGAATGTACGAGGTGTTCATTGCACCGCCGAGGAATGTTAACGACCTGAGCGAGGTTGAGATCATTATACCTCCAGGGCTTGCGGCCGATGAGATCGGCAGCCTGCTCGATCGGGAGGGGCTGGTCGATAACGCCTGGGCATTCAAGCTGCTGGGCAAGGTGGGTGGATATGAGCGCCGCCTCCAGGCCGGGCGGTACTGCCTGGGGCCGGAGATGCGCGACCTGGACGTGCTTAAGGTGCTGGCCCGCGGCCGGACCGGAGAGGAGCGCGTCACACTGCCTGAGGGGCTGACGGTCGCGCAGATCGCTCGGCTACTGGCGGAGCGGGCGGGCATCGACGGCGACAGGTTTCTGACGTTCGCCAGGGACCCCCGTCTCGCAGACAGCCTGAGGGTTCCCGCGGGATCCCTTGAGGGATATCTGTTTCCTGATACGTACAATATCTTCTGGCAGATGGACGAGAGAACGATTCTACGGCAACTGGTGCAGAACTTCTGGAACCACTTTGAGGCATCCCGGGATGAGCGCGCCGCCGCCCTGGGTATGAGCGTGCATCAGGTTGTCACTCTCGCCTCCCTCATCGAACGGGAGGCGAAGAGCGAGGAGGAACGTGTACTCATTTCAGGTGTCTTCCATAACCGGCTCCGGTTGAGGAGACCCCTGGAATCGTGCGCCACGGTCGCGTTCATTCTTCCTGAGCGGAGAGAGAGACTTACGTATGCCGATCTGCGCACACCGTCTCCGTACAACACCTATCTCCGCCCCGGTCTGCCTCCGGGACCGATCTGTAGCCCGGGGATCTCCTCTATTGATGCGGCGCTCTATCCGGCCGAAACCGACTATCTCTACTTCGTCTCTCGCGGAGATGGGACGCATGAGTTCACGAAGACAGCGCGGGAGCACATTAGGGCCAAACGCAAGTATGGTGCGACTCCATGAAGGCAGGAACTACAACTCTCGACACTATAGAGCGAGCTGCTGAGTCGGTCAGCAGGTACACCAAGCGCCTGTCCAAGACGTTTGGCCAGAAGGAAGCTTTCTGCCGTCACCTTGCACGTATTAGCGAGTTTGCTCGTCTCAGGCGACTCTCCGATGCCTCATACGAAGTCCTCAGGGAGCACGAGCCGTACGGTATCATATATGTCGAGGTGGAGCGGCGATTCCGCGACCTCCACCACACGGCTGCGGCAAACCTGCTTCAGCTGTTGCTCGACACAGTGAGCGATGAGCCGAGTGAGGCGAGCTATTCACGCTGGCGACAGTTCTTCCAGAGCGAGTTCGCCCCCGCGATGCGGAGCGCCTATGAGCGATGGGTCAAGCGGAAGCCGAGCTCGGCGCTTGTGTTGGAGATCACCAGCCGCAAGCTCCTGGCTGAGGGAGCACAAACCTGGTGGCGCCAGGCTCCAGGCTGGGCCGCTCCTCTGCGGGAAGAGATCACACGTCGTTTCTCACGTGAGCTCAACGGGTACTTCCACCACATCAGGAGTTCAGTCTGCGCGAAGCTCCCTGTGAACGATGCACTCATCGCAGAGAGCATCGGCAAGACCTATATTACGGCCATCCCTCTGGAAGATATCAAGATCCAGACCATCGCCGGAGAGATCAGGCAGTGTGGGATCCCCGCGCTGCTCTTCGAACGCACATCAGCCCTTTTCTTCCAGACCCTGCGCGACCGAGTGGAGGCGGACTTGCTGGAGTCCATCAAGAGAGCAACCGTCGCCTCACGGTCCGATCTGGCGAATGTCTCGTCGACACGACTCGTCGATCTCTCCGATAGGGCCGCGGAGCGGATAGAGACGGAGCTGCAGGTTCGCGGTCGGCTCATGGCTGAGCAGTGCACAAAGCGAATTGCCGAGCTGTCGCAGGAGTTGGACGACGGGAGGAAGCGTCTGCGGCACGAGCTGCGGAAGGGCTTTCACGACGCCGAAGAGTTGCTCGCATTTGTCGACGAGTCCCGGTCCCTCGAGAGCCTGGCGCAGAGGGTGCGGCAGAGATCGACATGGCTTGGTGAGTCGCTGGCGAAGGAGCTCGCATCGTTGGAGAACGTGAGGCGCTCTCTGGACACGGCGAAGCGATCACTCGCCAACGCCGAAAGCCTGGAGCGCATCACCGCTGCCGACGTCAGGGAGCTGCTTCTCGGCAGCGCCCGTTCTCGTGAGTCTGATCTCGGGGCCTTCATTGACCAATTTGGCATGCTCCTTCAGACCGTCGGGTCGTCGTTCGAGAACATCCCTGAGGAGACGCTCAAATCGCTCGAGAACCTGATCGCCAGCACGCAGAAGGAAATTCGTCTTGAACTACGGAACCTGACCGATCTCAATCGGAGTTCGGGAGCTCTGCGTGCTACAGTCGTCTCGTGCGAGCAGGACATACAGCTGCTCGAAAATCTTGGAGGGGACCGAGATTTTCTGGGGAGAAAGAGATACCATATCCGCACGCTGCTCGATAGATGGCGACATGTGATGGAGGAGGTCGTTGCACCGTTCGTCGTCTCACGGGTCCTCGATGAGATGGTCAAGTTCTGGCCTCCCACGATACGCGGGCTCGAGACGTTGACGGGATCGGCGATGATGGACGAGGCGCGCTACGTAGGGGAGGCACTGGAGTACAACAATCTCTTCTATCGACTGACGCTCGATGGAGAGGGAACGCCTGAGCCAGGTGCAAAGGTGGCGGTGAAGGTCAAGGAGCCGGCCGAGACGAGTGAGGAGAGAGAGCAGTTGGGCGGGATGCTCGTGCGTCATTTCTCGCGTACTGTCGCCGTCATCGTGTACGACATTCGTGGTTCGTCGTTCATGGGTGCGAAGCTGTTCGATGCAGACAAGGAGAGTCAGATCAGGATACAGTTCAACAGGCTGATGATGAAGATCGCGCGCCGAAACAACGCATTCGTCCTGAAAGACACTGGTGATGGTGGGATACTCTGGTTCGGTGGGAACTCGAGGGAGCTGTACGATGCATCGTATGAGATGAAGCAGACGAGGTCAGGGGAACTAGTGCGGCAGGCGACTGGTGAGCGGAACGAGGTGGGGATCGAGCCGTCCGAACGCAGTGGAGAGTGGGCTCTTCGCTGCGCCCGCGATATGGTGCTTGGAGCTGAGGAGTTCGTTGCAGTCAATATTCAGAACTATGGGGACTGGTTCAAGGATGTAGATAAGCGTGAGCTCAGCTTCGCCGGCGTCGCCTTCGCCTCGCTCCCGCCCGAGTACAAGCGGATATTCCAGATCGGAGTCGGCATTGCCTCGGGTCAGCCCGGCCGCGACCTCACATTCCACTACAACGCTTTCGGCGATCCCGATCTGACGGGCCAGCTCGTGCGAGAAGCGAATGTCTACTCGACAGCGCGGGATCCGTCGCGATCGGTGATCCTCTGCGATGGGGCAACGTTACTCAACTTCTTGCTCAACTGCGAGGAGTTCGCAGCCCGTGACGTGAAGTCCGTGAGGCTCGAAAACCTGCCTCCACAGCACATCGAGGACCTGTTGAAACGTGAGGTGACGAGGCGGGCGGAGATCAAGAAGACGAGTGTCGGCTATCAGTTCGAGTCGCTCGGCATCGGTGTCGATCGCATCGGCCTTCGGCTCATCTACCAGGGAAAGCACGAGAGCCCGTACCGACTGACCACGGGGACCGATGATATCCAGATCGACGAGTACGCCAAGTTGTACGATGCAAGTGGCGGCACTACCAAGCTCCTGTACGAAGTGTACCCCATACGGCGCGGCCCTCAGGACCGCACAACGAGGGACGGGGGGCCCTCGACGTAGCTTCCCTACCTAGGGTGCAGTCCTCAGGCTCCAGATGAGGGCGGGTGATCCCCGACATACCATCACTCCTCAGGACGCAGTCCTCAGGTTCCGGATGAGGGACGGGTGATCCCCGACATACCATCACTCCATACGACACGGTCATCGGGCAACTAGACACAGTCCGGCCACGGCCGATTGCGTCTCCACTTCATGCCGGTCGGCCCCCTAGTGGCCCCTTTATCAGAAGACGGATCGATGACAACTGGTGCAGGACAGTCAGGATCGGCCGGCCTGTTGGATGACCTCAGTCCGCTCCAGCGCCAGGCTGTAGAGCACACCGAGGGTCCGCTACTCGTCATCGCAGGAGCTGGCACGGGCAAGACTACTGTCATCACTAGACGGATCGCCTACTTGATCGACGTCCGGAAGGTACACCCGGACCAGATCCTTGCGCTGACGTTCACGGACAAGGCGGCGGGGGAGATGCAGGAGCGGGTCGATCTGCTCGTGCGCTATGGCCTCGTCACCACATGGATCAGTACATTCCATGCATTCGGCAACCGGATCCTCAAGGACTACGCGCTGGAGATCGGCCTGACGCCCGATTTCCGGGTGCTTACCAGAGCTGAGCAGGTCGTCTTCCTTCTCGATCACCTGTTCGCGTTCCCGCTCGACTACTACCGCCCGCTCGGGAACCCCGCACGCTATGTCGGCGCCCTCGTCTCACTCTTCAGTCGGGCCAAGGATGAGGACGTCAGTCCGCAGGAGTATATCGCCCACGCCCACGTTGTCGGATCACGATCTAAAGCGGATCCCGACAACAGAGAACTTGAGGATCTCGCCAGCCAGCAGATGGAGATCGCCCAGTCCTATGCCGTATACCAGGCGCTCAAGGCAGAACACGGGTTCATCGATTTCGGCGATCAAGTCATGCTCACTCTCAAGCTCTTTCGTGAGCGACCGGCGGTTCTGGCACGATACCAGGAACGGTTCCGTTACATCCTCGTCGATGAGTTCCAGGATACGAATATCGCGCAGTTTGAACTCGTCAAGCTGCTCGCCGGGCAGCACCGCAACCTCGCGGTCGTGGGGGACGACGACCAGTCGATCTACAAATTCCGCGGCGCGGCGGTCAGCAATATTCTGGGGTTCGCCGAGACATATCCCGATGCGACGACGGTCGTGCTGACGGAGAACTACCGTTCACCGCAACCGGTGCTTGACGCCGCATATCGGCTCATCTGTCACAACAACCCTGACCGTCTCGAGGTACAGCAGAAGATCGATAAACATCTCGTAGCGCAGCAGAGAGATTCCGCGCCGCCGCAGCATCGCCACTACGACACGCTCTCTACTGAGGCTGACGAGGTGAGCAGCCTCATCGCGGAGATGGTGACTTCCGGGAAGAGGCGATACGGCGACATTGCGGTTCTCGTGAGGAGCAACAATGATGCCGAACCGTTCCTCCGCTCATTCAACATGTGCCAGATCCCGTGGCGATTCTCGGGCAGCCAGGGGCTGTATAGCCAGGAGGAAATCCGGCTCCTCATCTCGTTTCTCAAGACAGTTGCGGCTCCCGATGACAGTGTGAGCCTATTCTACCTGGCAGCGTCAGAGATATACCAGTTTCCTATGCTAGAGCTGACACAGATCATGAGGTTCGCCGATCGTCGGAACCGGCCGCTCTTCTACGTTCTCAAGGATCTCGATGATGTCCCCGAGCTGGGCGAGATCGATGAGGAGACGCGTGCGCTGGCGAAGCGATTGGTAGAGGAAATAAGATCATACGTCGAAGCTTCTCGCACCGTGGGGACCGGCCACGTTCTGTATGACTTCCTGACGCGAAGCGGGTACCTGGACCGGCTTGCCCGGTCCGAGGTTCCGCAGGCCGAGATGAGGATGCAGAACATCGCGCGGTTCTTCGACATCGTGGCGAATACTGGGCCGCTTCTCGTCCACGACAGAGTGCCTCGATTCATTGATCGGCTCGATGCCCTGATCGCCGCGGGTGATGATCCGGCCACAGCTGCGCCCGATCTGGAGGCCGAGGCAGTGCACGTGCTGACCGTACACAAAGCGAAGGGACTGGAATTTCCGGTTGTGTTCATGGTGAGTCTGGTCGATGGGCGGTTCCCCTGGCCGAGGCGTCGTCATCCGATCGAACTCCCCGATGAGCTGATCAAAGAGATCCTGCCGACGGGGGACTACCACATCCAGGAGGAGCGGCGACTCTTCTATGTGGGAATGACGCGGGCAGAGGAGGAGCTCTATATGACGAGTGCGTATGACTACGGGGGAGCGCGCTCGCGCAAGGTGAGTCGATTCGTGCTTGAGGCACTCGATCTCCCGCGTGCGGATCGGATCACTGTTCGGCCATCGGCCCTGGAGACGATCCATCGCCATGCTCCTCAGGTACGAGAGTCGGTTGCCGAATACGAACCGATCCCCGACGATCAGATAATCAGCCTCAGCCACTATCACATCGACGACTATCTGACATGCCCGCTCAAATACAAATACGTCCACATACTGCGGGTGCCGGTCATGCAGCACCACAGTGTGATCTACGGGAAGGCCATTCACGACGCGATCAACGCCTACCACGTGCGGAAGAGAGACGGCCGGCCGATGTCGAAGGAGGAGGTCATCGATGTCTTCTACGCACACTGGCTGAGCGAGGGATTCCTGAGCCTGGAGCACGAGGAGCGGAGGAAGCGTGAGGGGGAGGAGCTGCTGTCGCGGTTCTATGACGAACAGGAGGCGTCGGGCCTGATCCCCTGGGAGGTTGAGAAGGAATTCAGCTTTCTCCTCGGGACAAACCGTGTGATCGGTCGCTGGGATCGCATCGACCGGGAGGGTGAGGACGCCGTCATCATCGACTTCAAGTCATCGGACGTGCGGCGCCTCGAGGATGCGGCGAAAAGGGCGAAGGACAGCATCCAGCTCGCGATCTATGCCCTCGCCTACCAGCGGGTGTACGGCGTACTCCCGGCACGCGTCGAACTCCACTTCCTCGGGTCCGGTCTCGTCGGCTGCGCCGAGAAGACAGCCGCCGACCTCGCCAATACAGAAGAGCGGATACTACAGGTTGCCCAGGAGATTAGAACCCGCCGGTACGAACCCCGACCCCGGTACCAAGCCTGCCAGTACTGCGCCTACAACCAGATCTGCCCCCACACCGCCCGCTAACCCCACCCAACCCCGAGGAGGGAATGCGCTTGACACCCGTCATAGGGGTTATATACTCTTACCTGTGAGTGTGATACGTGTAGATCACGTACCGATCGGGGAAATCGGAGGATAGACTCATGTCCGTTTGGGTGGCGATTCCGCTCGCGTGCTTGGCCGCGCTCGTCATCTGGATTCTCCTGGAGACGAGGCGCCAGCGTCAGGTCCTGAGAAGGGCGCAGGAACGGGAGCAGGCGGCGCTTCTGATGAAGCAGGAGATCGACGCCCTCCGGGGGGAGTTGCGCACTAACCTGGACGGGAATACCCAGTTGATCAACCAGCAGCTGGGGCATGTGATGACGAATCTCGTCACCCAGTTGGGCCAGATCAGCACTCAGGTGAATCAGCAGCTCCAGGCCAGCAATGAGCTCATGGCGCAGGCAAACCAGACCATCGGCGAGCGCCTCGACAGTGCAAGTCAGGCGGTGGGGCAGGTCCAGAAAGGATTGGGCAGACTGGAGGAGGTCAACAAACAGGTATTCGAAGTTGGGAAGGACATCGCGAGTCTCCAGGAACTGCTGAAGGCGCCGAAGCTGAGGGGAGCGATCGGTGAATTCCTCCTCGGCGATCTGTTAGGTCAGATACTGCCGCCCGATCACTACACGCTGCAGCATACCTTCAAGAGCGGGGAGCGCGTCGATGCCGTGGTCAGACTGGGCGACCATCTCGTGCCCGTCGATGCCAAGTTCCCCCTCGAGAACTTCCGCCGGATGGTCGAGGCGACAAACGATGAAGACCGTCTTGCCAACCGTAAGCGATTCAGCAGCGATGTCAAGAAGCACGTCGATGCGATTGCAGATAAGTACATCCTTCCGGACGAAGGCACATTCGACTTCGCACTCATGTATATTCCCGCCGAGAACGTGTACTACGAGACGATCATCAAGGATGAGCAGTTCGGCGAGGAGAAGAGCATCAATACATATGCTGTTTCGCGAAGGGTGATCCCCGTCTCGCCGAATTGCTTCTATGCATACCTCCAGGCGATTGTCCTCGGGCTGAAGGGCATGCGCATCGAGGAGCGAACTCAGGAAATTGTTGCCACCATCGCACGCCTGTGCGAGGATTTTCGACGACTTGAGGGTGACTTCCGGAAGCTCGGCACCCATCTCACGCATGCGAAATCGAGCTATGATGCCACTGACCGCCGGATGGAGCGGTACGCCGGCCGCCTGGCACAGATCGAGTCGCTCGAGGATGAATCAGCTCCCGAGGCGCTGCCCGGCGGCACCACACCTGATGACGAGGATTCCGCCTAACGGGTCAACCTGCCGATGGATCATCCCGAACACCTCTCCCCCGAACATATGCCGTCTGACCAGCCATACCACCGAGGGTATGTCGCCATCATCGGCAAGACGAATGTCGGCAAATCCACTCTGATGAACCGTCTTGTCGGGGCCAAGCTCTCGATCGTCACCTCCAAGCCGCAGACAACGAGGCGCCGCATCATCGGCATTGCGAGCGGCCCGTCCCATCAAATCATATTCCTCGATACACCGGGGATTCTCACGCCCCGGTATGGCCTGCAGAAGCGGATGCTCGTTGCCGCGACGCGGGCGATAAAGGAAGCCGACCTCGTTCTCTGGATGATCGATGTGTCTGCCGGGACTTCCGCTGCCGAGGAGTGTGGTCTCGTTCTGCCCAGAATAGGAAAGGGGAAGGCCGTCGTCCTCGCCCTCAACAAGATCGATCTTGTCCGAAAGGAGAAACTTCTCCCCCTTATCGACGAGTATCAAAAACGCGTGGGTCCTGAATCGATCGTTCCCATGTCGGCACTCACAGGGGACGGGGTGGATCGGCTCGTCGGTGAAATGGTGGTTCGTCTCCCGATCGGCCCTCCCTACTATCCGCCAGACACACTCACTGAACATCCGGAACGGTTCTTCGTTTCCGAGATCATTTTAGAAAAGATCTTCGAGCGTTATGGCGAGGAGATACCGTACTCCTCGTGCGTCGAGATAGAGGAATTCAGCGAGCGTCCGGAGCGCAAGGACTTCATCCGCGCCAACGTGTATGTAGAGAAGAAGTCACAGAAGGCGATCCTCATCGGGAGGGGAGGCACGGCCCTCAAGAAGGTAGGCGAGCTGGCCCGCCGTGACATCGAGGAGCTTCTCGGGCGGCCTGTGTATCTGGAGTTGTGGGTCAAGGTGAGACCGGGCTGGCGGAAGTCAGAACGGGATCTGCGTCGGCTTGGGTACTAGGCCAGCACTGGGTTGCTTCTCTTGTCGGAAAAGGGAACATCCAGCAGGAACGGGCGTATAGAGTCACGGAGGCTCGAGTCGGAAAGTCAACCCTCCAGTCAGGAAGCTTAACCTGGAGCCGAGGAGGGGAGCTCCGATCGGGGAGGAGAGCCGTCAGTCATGGAGGGGACAGCCGGTCAGGGTGGTGAGTCTCCAGTCAGGCAAGGGAACCGGCAGTCAGGGAGGCGAGCCTTCGGGCCGGGAGATGATCCTGCGATCAGGAAGGGAAGCACCTAGTCAACGAAGGGAGCACCGATGCTTGTTGTCACAACGCCGAACATCGAAGGGAAAAAGGTCGCCCGCTATCTCGGGATCGTGACGGGCGAGGCGATTATGGGTGCGAACCTGTTTAAGGATCTCTTCGCCTCGATCACCGACGTGATCGGCGGGCGCGCGGCCGCGTACGAGCGAGAGCTGACTAAGGCGAAAGAGATCGCAGTCAAAGAGATGGAAGGACGGGCGGCAGAGTTGGGGGCGAACGCCATTCTCGCTGTCGATCTCGACTATGAGGTATTAGGTGACAAGGGATCGATGCTCATGGTGAGCGCGAGTGGAACGGCCGTAGTAGTGCAGTAGTCCCGGCGGGACAGGAGACGAGCGTCCGCACCAGCGCGCCGGGACATCAGCCGCCCTCGCCTACGCAGCGCGCGATGAACTTCGGCAGTTTCGTATGGTACTCCTCGCCAGCCGTGGCGGGGCTGTCGTTGTGATAGCCGTAGGTGGTGATGAACTCCTTCGGAGGTGCTGCCACATCGAACAGGCGCTGCCCGTGCGCATAGGGGATCATCTCGTCATTTCTGCTGTGGATGATTAGGACCGGCATCTCAGTCTGACCGATCTTATTGATCGCCTCATAGCGGTTTGATGCAAGGCGTGCGACGGGAACGAAAGGGTAGAGCTTCCTTCCCATTTCGACTATCGATGTCGGACAGCTCTCGGAGATCAGACCTGCACATTCCACGCGCGTGGCCAGATCAATCGCTATCGCACCTCCCAGCGACCTGCCGTAGATGACGGTCTTGCGGGCGTCCACTTCCTGCCGTCCACAAACGTAGTTGAACGCAGCCAGCGCGTCCCTATACGTCCCCTCCTCATTGGGCGAACCCTCGCTCTGCCCATAGCCACGATAGTCAAATATGAACGTGTTGAACCCAAGACGGTAGAGGAACTCGATCATCTCGAGCCGATGGCCGATGTTACCGCCGTTTCCATGGCAGAAGAGCACTGTGGCCAGGGGATCGTCTGCGGGGATGAACCAGCCGTTCAGCTTCAGCCCATCAGATGTGAGGAAGTAGATATTCTCGTAGGGGAGGCCGATCTGGCCTGGGGTAGCGTCGATGGCGCGGATGGGGAAGTAGAGCTGCCGCCTCTCGAAGGCGCGAAACAGGATTCTCACGGCTGGCCGTGCGAAAACGAGGAAGAGTACAATCGCTACAAGGGCGATGATGGCTATGGTTGAGCGCGGCACGATCGGGTCATCTCCGTGTCAATTCGGACGGGACCTGGCGGTTTGAGGTTGCGAGCATAGGGCGATAGCGTCGGCACTCCTCGGGCGCCAGGACGCTCCGGAGAGCGTCTCCCATGCTCGTGTGATTGTGCGCTACTCGTGTGCCCGTATGCGCCGCCCACGAGTCGGTGTAGCGGCTGGCGCCAGGTGATCTAGCGCCACCCCCCCGTCAGCCGGGAACGATGATCATTTCTGTCGGATATTCGGTGAGCTTCTCGCAACCGGTGGCCGTGACGACGTAGGTATCCTCGATGCCGACGCCGCCGGTGTCGGGATAGAAAAATTTCGGCTCAACCGCCACCGTCATACCTGTCTCGAGCGGGGCATCGAAACCATGCGCGAGCACAGGGAGTTCATCGATCTCGAGTCCGATCCCATGGCCCACGAACCCTACTCGATTCTCGTCCCACCCCATGAAGTGGTCGGCATAGGGAGTCTCGGCCACCAGCTCGATCGTCTCATCATAGATGTCGCCCGGGACATTTCCCGGGCGCAGACGTTCTTCGATGTGGCGCTCGACCGTGAGGGCAAATTCGTACAGCTCCCTGAGCGCAGCATCCGGCTCGCCGATACAGAAAATCCTCGTCTTGTCGACGAGGTACCCTCCATGCCCGCCTACGATGTCGATGACGATAGGTTCCCCGGCGTTCACGTGCCGCTCTCCTCCGCTCTGTGGCACAGCGGGATAGAGGCCGGTCACGCCGACCGGACCCTCGAAACTGATCGGGTACGACGCGCTTGCCCCGGCCGATACCGCTCCGTACCAGAGTTCCATGTTCCACCGCCGGGCGCGAACGATTCCCTGATGACCTTCGCGTCGGAGAATGCCTTCCAGCTGGGCACAGATGTCTATCTCTCTCATTCCTTCGCGGATCGCGGTCCGGAGTGCATCGAAGCCGGCCGCGAGTTGCCCCGCAGCCTTGCGCATCATCTCGATCTCATAGGGGGATTTGCTCGCACGCACCTCCCGTACGAGGCCTGAGGCGTCGACGATGCTGGCATTGCCGAATGCCTTGCGTGTCCGGTCGTACAGGGACACCGGCAGGACGTCGAGTTCCATGCCGAACCGTCCATCTACACGATGCCCATGAGACTGAATAAGGTCGGGGGCCTTCCGTACGCTTTCGAGGGGGACAACCTGATCAAGGGGAGATTCGATGCGGGCGCGCGTCACACTCTTCTTTACCATGAAGAGTGGTTCGCCGGATGATGGTATGAAGAGGATTCCGTTCTGTGCGGTCCCCGTGAAGTAGAAGATATCCACGTTCTGCATGAGGAGCACGCCGTCCAACTCACCCCTGCGTAGTTTTTCCTGAAGGGCATGGGTCCGCTGGCTCAGCTCCTCGCGTGCAACGAATTCCATCGCGTGCCCCAGCGGCGAGCGCCTACTCTTTGATGTTCATCGCCTTGATGAAGTCTTCCGAATCGACACCGGGGGATTCGACTCGTTTGCGCTCATAGAAGTCGTCGATCTTCGGGATCAACTCTCCTTCCCTGCGGACCGTCTCCCTGAGGTCGTCCTCCAGTTCTGAGAGCGATCTCTTCGGGTAGAACGTGAAGTCGCCGGAGATCCCGATCTCCTTGATCCGTTCCTCGGCGACCTCCTGGACCGTGCGTATCAGCCCGCCGCGCGCTTTATGCATTCCGTAGTGGAGTTCCACTCCTTCTCTGATCTTGACGCTCGTGGGCGTATGGTGCCGCTTCATGAGAAGGAACTCATCAGTACCCATCACGCCATTGAGTTCATCCATCTTCTGACGGAGGGATGACGTTATCGTTGCGGGTTCGAGAGGTCCGAGAAGCTTGCGAAACTCCTCGATGAGTACCCGTACAATCTCTGAACGCGGAGGCGGCTCTCCCAGCTCTCGCCGCATCGTAGTCAGGTTCTCCTCCATCGTCTTATACACTTTGTCCCGGAACTTCTCATCCGGGACCTTGAGGAGTTTTGCCATCCGCTCATAGTCGAAATCCATGAGAATCCCGCCGACGAAGACAAGACATTCGCCGATATCCCCCCCTCCCTCACCGGCGATCTTCCGTCCTTCCTTTGTGACGATGTCGTTTATCGGCCGAAAGTCTGTCTCGATGCCGAAACGCGAGTACGTTCTGACGGGGGCCTGAGAGAACCATTGATAGATATCGGCGATCTTCCTCGGAGCAACAGGATTGTCACTCCGCATGATTATCTGGTAGAAGATCTGGTTCTTGTCCAGGTACGTAGCGCCGCCTCCGACCTCGCGACGCATCACTGGCAGCGCGGACTCCCTGCAGTAGTCGAGGTCAACCTCTTGCTCTGCATCCTGGAAGTACCCGACGCTGGCCAATGGGATCTGTGGAGAGACGATGACCAGTGCCTCCTGACCTATGCGAGCCAGGGCGTGGAATATGAGCATCGAATCTTGATCGGGGAGCATGCCGAGATTGAAGAGGTACATAGTGAAGCTCCTGTCGGGGTCGGTATGGGGCTATCCGATAATCTGAAGCTACGGAATCGGAGTCTTTGCCCTGCATCCAGGATGGTCCAGGGGCGTGGGGAGCGATCGTCCAGCGGGCACCAGCGGGCATCCTTCCAGACATGATCTCCGTCTTCAGGGGGAGTCCGAGATCTGCTTCTGCCCCCGCCCGCAACTGCTTGTATCTTTCTGTGTCGTTCCGGTATCGAACAAAGGTGTAGCCGGTGACGACGAGCGCAAGTGCCGTCGTTCCTAAACCGATATTTCTCCACGTATCGAACTTCTCGGTATCATTGCGATATTCCTGAGCATCTGCGTAGGTCGTCGCATTTTGATACTTGTTGTAAGCGTCGTTGCCGGCCCTGTGGAATAGCAGAGTGATGGCTCCGCTCAACAGTGTAACCGCACCAGCAATGATGACGCCGTACACATTCGGCTGGGGCGCGGGGGTCGTCCCATCATCCTCCTGTGCGAAGACGGGGCAGGCGGTGAGAAGATGAACCACTATTATAGCGAGAGCCAGCGGCTTCACTATACTATCCCTCCTTGGCGGGGCGAATGGAACGGGGATTCGCTCTTGGTCCCGGGAGTTGAGCGACGAGATGAGAGTCTTCTGTCCATCGATGGTATCGGAAGTCAGAGGCGATGTCAAGGGTGCCGCCGAGATCCCCGCGACCTGTCGCTCAGGGCGACCGTCGCCATGGCCTGTACCAGACGGGCTCCGTCAGTTCGGCGCCAGATGCCCTCCAGGCCGCAGGGCGTCGGAGGAGGAGATCCGTGGGACTGTCATTCCTCGTTTGCGCCGCTCCCGAACTCCATTCCCAGCAGTACGTGTTCCTCGTCGAAACCGCACCGCCTGTAGAAGGTCCGCGCGTCCTGATTGTCCGTCTCAGTTGAGACCTCCAGTTCATCGAGGCCTCGGGATTGCGCCTCCTCCTTTGCCCGCTCGATCAGCATCCGGCCAACGCCGCGGTCCCGATGGCGGCGCCCCACCACCAGCTCGCTCACGAGGGCCGTACCAGCTCGATGGAAGAGCGAACGATAGAAAACGATAGAAAGGAAACCTGCAATATCTCCCTCGCAGGTGGCTACCAGGTTGAGATAGAAGTCCGTGAATCGTTCCATGTGCCCGAAGATCTCTGTCAGATGGTCGAGTGATAGATCGGGCTCCGGGCCGTGCGTCACCTCGACAAGTTCCGAAAGAAGCTCCCTGATCGCCGGTAGGTCCTCCTGTCTCCATAGTCGGATATCGAGATCCATCATCTCATCCTCTGGACAGTATCTGGTGGATAACATGTGGCCCGGCGGCCACCGCCCCGGCAGGAACCCGACTCGCCGGTGCGGTGATGCGATGCCGTCGTCCTCTCCGGCTGACCGCACATTCGCATGGCCGTTCTCGGTCTAACACGACGAGCCTGATAGATGCCCGTACAGCGAGTCCGGCTGAAGCCCGCGCAGCGAACCTGCCGGATTCCTGGGCGGCGAGCCCGAGCGGTGGATGCGCGATCATGCCGATAGATGCCTGAGCATGAGTCCGACAGATGTACAAGCGATGAACGGTGGGAGTGTAACCCAAAACGAACTTTCTGCCAACCCAGAATCTGGCTCCTCAGAGATCCCGGGGGCCGAAGAGATGTGCACAATCGGCGCCCTCTCTGCCTGCTCGAAACTGCGTGTCCGGCGCGGGGGCCGAAGATACACAGGAATCCTCATGCACATCGGGAGTGTTCCTGTTCCGAATCAGGCCGTGGTTATGGGAACCGATCGCTCCAGCTTGGAATGAGCCCACGTCCATGGGGACCGATGGCTCCAGCTTGGAATGAGGCCAGGTTCATGGGAACTGATTGTTGCTGTTTCGAATCAGGCCACGATCCCAGGAATCGATCGTCCCTGTTTCGGATCAGGCCGTGGTCACACGGATCGATCGTTTCTGTTCCGGTTGAGGCCACGGTCGAGGGCACCGGTCGTTCACGTTTCGGGTCAGGTCACAGTCGGAGGCACCGATCCGGGACATTTCCGGGGCCGGTCACCGTCGAAGGTGCCAATCGTTTCGGTTCCTGATGCGATCACACGCAAGGCGCGACCAGTCGGGTGCGGATTGTAATTGTGGGTAGCTCATGCTGCCCTTCTTCGGTTAAGGCGACGCCATTGCCGGAACGATTCCCAGTGTTCATTCAATATGCAGATGCGCAG
>Ga0111195_1014_pt1 | contig 28551 bp, 27 predicted proteins | sample DeeMarSWOR324_28_FD_80367 | JGI IMG/M metagenome (GOLD analysis project Ga0111195, IMG submission 80367) | candidate division TA06 bacterium SM23_40
GACTCTGGCTTTCTTCTCTTTCATCTCGGTCTCGGTGGCCGCGCCGACGTTGATTACGGCGACACCGCCCGCGAGCTTGGCGAGCCGCTCCTGGAGCTTCTCGCGATCGTAGTCCGATGTCGTCTCCTCGATCTGGAGGCGGATCTGGGAGATGCGCGCCGATATGTCCGCTTTCTTCCCTGCACCGCCGATGATCGTCGTGTTGTCCTTGTCGATCGTGATTCGCTTGGCCGTGCCGAGATCGGCGAGGTTGACGCTCTCGAGCTTGATCCCGAGGTCTTCTGAGATGAGCCGACCGGCTGTCAGGGTCGCGATGTCCTCGAGCATCGCCTTCCGCCGTTCGCCATAGCCAGGAGCCTTCACAGCTGCCGTCGATAGCGTGCCACGGAGCTTGTTGACAACAAGCGTGGCGAGGGCTTCGCCCTCCACATCCTCGGCGATGATGAGCAGAGGCCTGGCCCGCTGAGCGATCTTCTCCAGCAGGGGGAGAAGATCCTTCATCGCGCTGATCTTCTTGTCGTAGATGAGTATGTACGCGTCCTCGATCACCGTCTCCATGCGCTCGGCGTTTGTGACGAAATAGGGCGAGATGTAGCCCCGATCGAACTGCATCCCCTCGACCACCTCGAGGGTGGTCTCCATCGCCTTCGCCTCCTCGACGGTGATGACGCCATCCTTTCCCACTTTCTCCATTGCGTCTGCGATCAGGTCGCCGATGGCCTGATCATTGTTCGCTGAGATCGTCGCCACCTGCGCGATCTCGGTCTTGCCCTTTGTAGGCTTGGAGATCTTTTTCAGCTCCTCGATCGCAACGTCAACCGCCTTCTCGATACCGCGCTTCAGTCCCATCGGATTGGCGCCCGCGGTGACGTTCTTGAGGCCTTCCCGATAGATGGCCTGGGCCAGGACTGTCGCGGTGGTCGTCCCGTCGCCGGCGACTTCGCTCGTCTTCGAGGCGACCTCGCGGACCATCTGTGCGCCCATGTTTTCGAACGGCTCCTCGAGCTCGATCTCCTTCGCCACCGTGACTCCGTCTTTGGTCACTGTCGGCGATCCGAATTTCTTGTCGAGCACAACATTACGACCCTTGGGGCCGAGCGTGACTTTCACTGCTTCGGAAAGTTTGTCAACGCCCCTCTGGACCGCTCGCCGTGCTTCCTCAGCAAACTTTATGTCTTTTGCAGCCATCGTTCTCCCTCCACTCGCTGCGTTCATTTAGCTCCCCAGTTGGACGCCACACCTGGGCCGGGCATCGTGGTGGGGATTACTTGATGATGCCGAGAATGTCGTCCTCGCGCATGATGATGTACTCTTCATCATCTATCGTCACCTCAGTGCCTGCGTATTTCCCGAAGAGGACTCGGTCGCCCTTCTTGATCTCCATGGGCACACGTTTACCCTTTTCATCGAGCCTGCCGGCGCCGATCTCTACGACCTTGCCCTGCTGCGGCTTCTCCTTGGCAGTGTCGGGTATGATGATACCTCCCTTTTTGGTTTCCTCCTCTTCGATGCGCTTCACTAACACGCGGTCAGCAAGCGGTTTAACCTTCATCGCCTCTGCCCTCCCTGGATAGAGGTTGTCAGTTCTGGGGACTTCGATCGAGTCCCCGTCCGTGTGTGAACGAGTCTAAAGGTGCTGGTAAGAGTACAACCACTGAACGTACAAAGTAAAGGAAAGCCGACAAACCATTCCGATCTGGCTGGCCAGCTATCGAACGTGTAGAATTACTACTCCAGATACCGAGGGATCGCTCCAAATCTTCTGCAATTCCCGTGTGCCAATATAACCGGGGGGAGGCCACGTTGTCAAGGATTTTTTGGCTGCGGCGATGCCCTCGATTGACGCCGAGGGAGCCGTGTAACCTGCCGCGAAGCTGTAGGATACGGAATCGCCGACACCGTGCGTCCTCCGCGCGCGAACTGCCCCATTCAGGAGCGGACACCGATCGGTCTCAGGGGGCAGAGGCTGCCTCTGGGCCCGGCACCCGAAGGGCTCCGGGAAGGGCACCCGAGGACTCCGGGAAGGGAGCCCACACCACTCCGGCGAGGCCACCACACCACTCCGGCGAGGGCGCCCACACCACTCCGGCGAGATCGCCCACAGCACTCCGGGAAGGGCACCCAGAACACTCCGGACAGAGCGCCCACAGCACGCCGCGCTGGGCGCCAACAGCACTCCGGGCAGGCCTGCTGGCGGATCCGGCCCGCGAGGCTGCGAGCGTCAGTCACGGTGCCAATCGATCCTGACGAGTTTCTCTCTATCGCTGAATTTGTAGTCGATGCTTCCCCTGTGTGCTCGAAAGACGATCCGTCCGATTCTGAGCGCGAGGCTCTCAGTGGTTGTCTGCACAACCAGCATCCTTTCCCCCTCTTCTATCTTGATGATCCGCTCGAGGGGGTTCTTCTCCGCCCCGCGCTGCTCTTCATTTCGGATCAGATTGCGGATATCCTCAAGGTGCTCCGGAAGATAGTGGCCACTCAAGGTGACGATCCCCATCGGATATTGATCCTCGATCTTCCGACAGGCCGGACACTTCTGCAGCAGTGTCTGTTTCCTGCGGTGTAGCTTATGGGATAGCTCGTCGTCTCTCCGCCACCTCTTATCGTGGAATACCAGTCCGCATGTCGGACAGACAGTGGGCTCTCGATACCCGCCACGGCGGAGGTAGGGATCTTCGAGATGAGGATCGACGCCGCGGCGCACATAGACTCTGCGCTTCCGAGCCATGATGTTCCTCTGCACAGACTATTAGAGGCCGCTGCCACCGACGGCCCGCACACGTTCAACTGGGACCCGGGTCATCCCTAGAACCGGGGTTATCCGCAAACCCGGGTCATCCTGAGGACTCAGGTCACCCCGAGGATCTGGTTCATCCTCAGGATCTAGGCCATCCTCAGACCCTGTTCATCCTCAGTAGATGGTGGGCGAAACAGGACTCGAACCTGTGACTTCCTGCGTGTAAGGCAGGCGCTCTTCCAGACTGAGCTATTCGCCCGACTTCCGCGGTTGTGAGACGTGAAGCCATTCCTCTTGTGCCGAGATAGACACCCGGACGTGACAGTAGGTCAACGTATGAGGTGTCATCTGAGAAGAATGGCTACAGGTATGAGCACACAGTATCCGAGGACGAGCAATATGGGTGCGAGAGTGATCGAACCTCGGGCGAGGGTAAAGAAGCCCGCTCCGATCGCCACGATGCCGATGGCAAAGAGCGCGTAATTCTTCATGGTGAAGCCCAACGGGGGTTCCTCTGCCCTGGGCCGCTTCTTCTCTCGTTTGGGCTTGGTTCGTTCCCGCCCCTTCTTCTTCTCGCTGTTCTTGCTCACACGCTATCTCCCTCTAGTCCTCTTCTCTACCGACAGGCATCACTTCTTCGCCCCGTTCGACCTCGACGATATTGCCCTCTCGGATCATGAAGAACCGATACCCGGGATCGCGTATTCTAGCTCTCAGTGTGACGATGCCGGATGCGCCAGCCCGCGCACCGAACTCCTCGAGCCTGACGCGGAGTCCTTCCCGATCGGTGGGGCCGTAGGCCAGACATTCCGCGAGCACAGCCATCGCATCGTATCCGAGGGCTGCCGTGGCGTTTGCTGCCGATCCATAGCGACGCCGATAACGCTCGGCGAACCCGGAGGTGGCGATCGAAGGTCCTTCGTTGGATTGGGGGACAACGAAGACGGCTCCCTCGACGTACTGCTCACCCATCAGTACGACTCGTTCGGAATTCCAGCCATCGCTTCCGAGCAGTTGGGCTTCCACATCGTAGTATCTGAGCTGTGGCGCGATGAGTATTATCTCGTCCGGGAATCCCGGGATAAAAACCGCCTCCGGCTCGGCGCCACGGATGTTCAGTATGTTTTCGCTGAAGTCGGTCGTGCCGAGATCATACGATTCCTCAGCGACTATGGTGCCGCCGCCCCTTCGCACACCTTCGCGGAAGCTGCTGGCGACGCCGTATCCGTACGTGTCACTGGGATGGAGGATAGCCAGCTTCTGGAGTCCCATCTCTTCGGTGGCAAAGGCGCCAATAGCCCGTCCCTGGTCGGTAGAGCTCGGGTTCAGCTGGAATATATACTGCCCGATCGTAGAGATGCGCTGCTCGGTCGCGGTGGGCGAGATGAGGGGCACACCGCGTGCATTGGCAAGACCGGCCACGGCTATCGTGGAGCTGCTGAGGACCGGGCCGATGAGCGCGATGACGCCCTCATCGTCGATCAGTTGCTGGGCCGTCCTGAGTGCATCGACGGGATCCCCATGAGTGTCACCGATGATGAGCGATAGTGCGGCACGGTTGACCTGATTGAACTCCTCGGTGGCCAGCTCAACGCCTTCGCGGACCGCCTTCCCGTAGTCGCTGTACCGCCCCGTGAGCGGAGCGAGTACACCGACTCGACGCGGTTGCACGAGAGCTGGCGGTCGATCCGCGCCGATGAGCGCCTCAGCCCGGCTCGCGTACTCGCCGTCGGGATAATGCTGAAGGTATCGTTCTAGATATGCCCTGCCACGCTCTCTGTGCCCTGCTGATAGTTCCTTACTGCCGAGATTAAACAGAAGGGAGCCACGCACATCCGCCGGTGCGGGTCGGTTCACGAGTTCTCTGAGTTCCGATCTCGCGAGACGGGTTTCGATGAGGCGCTGGAGGGCATCCCTTCCCTGTTCCAGAAGGACCTCGTCAGTACTCCTCTCGATCAGATCCATATAGGCCGTGGCGGCGGGTACATAGCGTTCCTCCTCCACGTACGACTGCGCCAAGATGAGCAGGGCATCGTCGAAGAACGGACTTGACGGGAAGTCGCGCCCAATGCGTGTGGCGTATGCGATCGCTCCGTCGTATCGTTCAAGCGCGAAGTAGGAGAGGGACAGCATGTACGCAGCATCGTCAGCTCGTTCGGAGATTTCGTACTCCTCGAGGATGATGCCGAATTCAACAACGGCGCGCTCGTACTGACTCGCGTCGTAGTAGTCGACCCCTCTATCGAAACGGGCCTCTGCCGCTGTCTCGATCTGATTACGTTCTTCGCCTCCTGGTGCAGGAGGACGAAGGCTGGCACATCCGACTAGCAGAAGGACGGTTGCCGCCAGCGGCCGTGTGATGTGTCGAATCACTCTCTCCACTCCAGACATAGGGGCAGAATGCAGGGCTGAATCCTTCGGGAGCATACCCCCATAGACGGTTGCTGTCAATCGAAAAGCGACCTGGCGGGAAGACATTTTTCCACTTGACGGACATGTGTCCATCATGTAGTCTGGGGGCCGATCGGTGAATGAAAGCACCTCGGCACAGCCGCTTGTCACCGTTCCGTGGGAGCAGACTGATGTCCATCTTTGAGCGCCTCTCCCCTGAGCGCGTCAATCTCAATCTGGCCGCAAGTACCAAGGACGAAGTCCTCGAAGAGCTCACCAATCTTCTGGCGATCGATGCCAAGGCCAGGAGAATCCTCATCGCTACCCTGAAGAAGAGAGAAGCACTCGGGTCCACCGGAGTGGGGAATGGGATCGCCATCCCCCATTGCAGATCGCTGGTCGTCGACAGGATGTCCCTCGCTGTAGGACGGTCGGCGAACGGAATCGATTTCGGGGCCCACGATAAGAAGAAAGTCTACTATTTCTTCCTCATCGTCGCACCGCCCCAGGACGCAGCCAACCAGTACCTGATCACCCTGGGCAAGATCGCCCAGGTGACACGGGAGATGACGAAACAGGGCGGGTATCCCGATATCGATGATGCCGTGGCATTCCTCAAGTATCTGTCCGAAGTCGAAGCAAAGATCGCATAGTGATCGTACAGGAGAAGGGAATATGCACCCTCAATTGGAGCTTCTCATTATGCTCCATGACGTCGACCTTTTGCTGAAGGAGCTGGAGAACGCCAACAGAGCCAGGCAGGAGAGCGATTTCGGATTCGTCATAAGTCGTCATGAGGAGGTAGCCGCGGCTAAGGGGCAGATCGAACAGCAGCTCGACAGCGACCTGTTACAGGAGTACCGGAGACTGGAGACAAGGTATGGGAGGGCAGTTGCCCCCGTGGTCGGAGGGGTCTGCTATGGATGCTTCATGAGACTGCCCACCGATATCTCGGTGAGCAAGCAGCGCAACGAGGAACTATTTCGGTGCATCAACTGCGGACGTTACCTCTATTGGGTCGCAAAGCAGCCCAATTCTGCCACCGGTGATTCTCAGGAAGCGCCGTCCTCACGCAAGAGACGGCGGACCGGAAGGTCCTGAGTACGATTGCCGATCATTCGGACGGCTTTTTCCGGATCCGCACTCGGTAGACCCTCTGTTTGCTCGCTTCGAGCACCTCGATCACGACGTTATCGATAATCACTCTCTCACCAGGTCGGGGGATACGCTCCAGGTTGCTCACTATCAGGCCCCCCAACGTGTGGAGGTCCTCTCTTGCGAGCTCCGTCCCGAGCAGCATGTTGAGTTCGTCGAGCTCGATTCCCGCGTTCACCACATATGATCCATCCTCGAGCGCTTTGGAGACGATCTCCTCACGATCGAGCTCATCGCGGAGGTCACCGACGATCTCCTCTATTAGATCTTCCAGAGTCACCAGGCCGCTAATACCTCCGTACTCATCAATAACCATCGCTATCGATATTCTCTTCCGCTGGAATTCCCGGATTGCATCCAGTACTCGCTTCGACTCGGGGATGAAGTAGGGGAGCCGGATGAACTCCACAGCCCGGAGATCTTCTCCTCTTCCCCAGAAACGCAGTAACTCCTTCACGTGAACGATTCCGATGACATTATCGATCTGCCCGTCGTAGACGGGCATCCGGGAGAACCCCTTGTGGTGGAAAAGCCGCAGAACCTCATCAATGGGGGCATCCGCCTCGATGCACACCATGTCGACGCGGGGGATCATCACTACCTCCACCGGAGTCTCGCCCATCTCGAATATCTTGGTAATCATCACCTCTTCATCCTCGGTGATGATCCCTTCCTCCTCGCTCTGAGCGATGATCTCCTTGATCTCGTCCTCGCTGGCCGGCACGCGACGACGCGGAAACGGCAGATATTTCAATAACTTCAAGATCGCGCTCAAGACTCGGTTATTCTCCATTTATCTAGATCGGTCTCGTAGGGCAGGACCATACCTCCCGAGATGACGATCTTCATTCCCCACTCGACTGTCATCGATGTGGAGATGATCTCCTCCTCAGGAATGAGGAGATACCATCCGGAGGTGGGATTCGGGCATGTCGGGAGAAAGACATTCTGGGCATACCGGGGAGGATCATCGTTGATCTTCCACTTTCGGTCACTGGTGACGAATCCGATGCCCAGCATTCCCTTTCGGGGGAATTCGACGAGCACCACCTTTCGGAACGCCGCCTTGTCGACAAACAAGGTCTCGGTCAGCTGTCGGGCCGATGTGTAGACAGACCGGATCAGCGGAAGCCTGGTGATGAGCAGTTCACCGAACCGTAGCAGCTGGCGCCCGAGGAAGCTCGAAGTGACCAGTCCAATGAGATAAATGAGGATGATCATCGCAATGAGTCCGAGTAGTGCGTTGACGAAGTTGGGGAGCTGCTCGAGCTGAGGGATCTGACGGATCGCTCGTCCGAAGATATCTCCAACTTTGCTGATGAAGAACCAGAGGACGAGAACCGTCAATGCGAGCGGCAGAATGGCGATCAGCCCCGTAGCGAAGTTTTTCCTGAATCCTCTAGGCATACCTACTCCCCCGCATCCGGTGATGCGTTATGTCGCAGTGTCTCATTTCTGTCCGGGGCGCGCTGGGCGCCCGGGGAATCCGCGGAGAGGTGGGCGATGAGTTGGGGCAGTACTTCACCGGCGAGCCCGAGTATCGAGTCATCGACCAGAGTCGAGATCGGTGTGGGGTCCCTGTTGATCTCGACTACATAGGCACCAGACTCCTTGGCGATGAGTGGAATCGAGGCAGCCGGCTGTACCAGCGCCGATGTTCCCACGACGAGCATCAGATCGCACCGGCGCGCTGCATTGAACGCGCGCTCCAACGCCTCTGGCGGCAACATCTCACCGAACCAGACCACGTCGGGGCGGAGCAGCGCGCCGCAGGAGCACCTGTTGAGACTCTCATCGGCAGAGGCCTCCGTCTCCACGACCACACCCTCCTCAGAGCATCGCTCCCCGAAGATATTCCCGTGGAGTTCCACTATGCTCTCACTGCCGGCCCGACGGTGAAGGTTATCCACATTCTGCGTGATGAGCAGGAATTCCGGGGACAACCGCTCGAGCTCGACGAGGGCGCGATGGGCGGCATTTGGCTGGGCCTGCGATATGATCGAACGGCGCCATCTATACCATTCCCATACGATCTCCGGCTGGGCAGCGAATGCCTCGGGCGTCGCCAGTTGCTCTGCCCTGTAGTTGCGCCACAGTCCATCCTCGCCGCGAAAGGTGGGGATTCCGCTCTCGGCCGAAATCCCTGCCCCGGTGAGGACGGCGCGGAACCGACTGCGGACCAGAGCATCGAGGGTTGCTGGACGGATCTCTGTCATCGGGCTCGGACTCTCAGTCTTTCTCTCCAGTTACGACTCGTCGGACGAGCCGTGTTCTGATGTGCGCTCACTTGAGACGCTTCGCCAGCACGACAGTGCACGTCTCCCTCACTGCTGTTCCGCGTTCGTCGTCTAGCCCTTCCAGATAGATGACATAGATACCGACCGGGAGCGGCCGCCCATCGTCCGCGCGCCCGTCCCATACGACAGAGTGCTCGCCGCCTGTCTCTTCTTGCTCCAGGAGCCTCCGCACCGGCCGGCCGGCGGGATCGAAGATGTGAAGGCGTACCTTCATGCGGGTGCTCGGCAGTCTGATCGCTATCACTGTCCGATCGTCCCGGCCGTCGCCGTCGGGGGAGAATGGGTTCGGGGCGACGGTGAGGGAGGCGCGCGGCGCGATCTGGCTGAGGAATATCGAGTTCCGTTTGCCGGGCGTGGCCCCTTTGTGTGCCACGGACGAACCCCAGTTGTGCGGATCGTTCGAGGGAAACGCCGGGTTGACTCGCTCTAACGAGATACCTCTCTCTCCCCCCCAATCATGGTCGTAGCACACCGAATCGATCACAGAGCCCTCTCGGTCGCGCAGACGGAGGAGGTCGCCGATATCATCGAGACTGGGCAGTCCGCCGTCGGGCACAGCGATCGGAGTGACAGTGGAATGCTCGGTAACGAATTCGAGTGAGTCGTCGACGAGGACGAGATAGGCCCCGCTGGCGAGGAAGACGGACTGGAGTCGATGGCTGCGCGCAGAGTCGTCGTCCTCGATGCTGAAGTCTTCGAGGGAGATCTCCTGGGGTCGGGTGTTGAGCAGTTCTATCCATTCGCTGCAGGAGGGGAGTGGGCGGTACATGATTTCGTTGAGAACGACTCCCGCTCCCTGGCCCCCTACGGCGATGAACGTCGAGGCCACGTCGTTTGTGCTGTCCTCGTCTCCAGTGCATTCGACCCCGGCGCCGATCCACGTGCCTCCGGCGGTTCCGGGAGTCCACTCATGCACTACGGCCGTCGTGTCCCCTCGCTCGAGACTGACGGGGAGCGTGGCCGTTGCTATCTCCTCACCGCTATCCTTGATGTAATCAAGATCGAGATCGCGGAAAAAGGAGACCGAGAACTCGTCTACTGTCTGACGTCCGAGATTGGCGACGTACGCTTTGAGGGTGACCGCGTCCCCGATGTCGACGCGCTGAGGAACGGCGTCGAGCTCAACTGTCGCCAGATCGATCCGGGTCGCGCTGGCGTTCGCGCCTCCGGGTGTCGACCCTGCGGCGGCCGACGACGGTGCCCAGTTCTCTTCGCAGTCTCCCAGCCACGGATCGAGGCGCTCCATCGATATGCCGTCGCCCGGATCGTACGGTATTCCGTCATCATCGATCTCAGGAGTGCCGTAGGTATCGATACATGGGCTTTCTGGCAGACAGAGGAAGATCGGGTCTGTAGTGGAGAGCCCGTCGCCGAGGGTGGTATTCCCGACGGTGAGGACTACAGTCTGGGGAGGGAGGTCGTAAGGTTCGGGGTCGTCGCTCATCGAGTCCGTTGCCGCGTATTCTCTGTCGAGAATGACTGCGTACCCATGAGATGGAATCTGGGTGGTCCCGGTCACCGCATCCGGATCGTTGATCTCGCCCTGTTCCTGGACCATCCAGGCTTCGATCTGATCATCGGCGTCGCCGTCGGAGATAATCCATCCCGAGACGTCGATGGCCTGCAGGGAGCGGTTGTACAGTTCGATGAATTCATTCCGGTCGCCGGGAGCGCCGGGCCCGCTCTCTCTGCCGGCTACGTTCGCCATCACCTCATTTATCACTACGCCATCATCGTCTACGTGCCCGCTACCATGTGAGACCAGAAGAACTCCTGCGAGCGATGCGAAGAGAATCGTCTCTGTGACGTGGTACATGGCGGGCGGGAGCCCAAGCACCTTTCGATTCTCAATCTAGCACATGAGTCACTTCCTGTCAATCCTCGAGGTGTCCCGGGGCTCTAATGCTTGAGGCTCAGCCAGAGGATGAGGATCATCTCGCGCACCAGCGCGGCCGCCATCACCGAGGGCCAGCGGGCGGGGGCCGCCAATGGGTTGAGCTCTACGAGGTCGGATCCCACAACCTGGAGGGAAGTGCCGAGATGGTGCACGCATTCGATCAGCTCTCTGTACCCTGGCCCGCCCGGCTCAGGTGTTCCTGTTGCCGGCATCGCTCCCGGATCGAGGAGGTCGATGTCGAGCGTGAGGTACACAGGTCTGCCGCCTACGATACTTGTCATGGCCGCGAGATGATTGCCAAGCGTGTAGCGGAAGACGTGCTTGGCTTCGGCGAATTCGTCTCGTTCCCCGGAGCGGACGCCGAGGTGAATGAGTCGCTCAGCGCCGACGACCTCCCGCACCCGCCGCATCACGGTGGCATGGGAGAGCCGCTCGCCCAGATAGGCGTCGCGGAGATCGAGATGTGCATCGAGCTGGAGGACGACGAGATCTTTGTGCACCTTGTCCGTAGCCTCGACAGCTCCGAGGGTTACCGTATGTTCACCGCCCAGCACGATCGTCCGCTTTCCCGCGGTAAGGCATTCGGAGACTGCCGTACGTACTGTCTGGTGTACCCCTTCGGGCGTCATCTGTTCGAAGATGAGATTTCCACGGTCGCAGAACGGGACGTCCTCGAGATCGAGGTCGAGATATGGGCTGTAGGTTTCCACGGCTTCGGACGCCGCCCGTATCGCCTGCGGGCCAAGCCGTGCACCGGGGAGGAAGCTCGCTGTCCCATCGTAGGGAGCGCCGATGATGGCGATTCGGGCATCGTCGAAGGAACTGTCCGCCATGGTGAAGAGCGGGTGCTCATACGTCGGGCACACGGCTATCCCTTTCTCGGCACCAGTGGAGAGGTCACCCGCGGTCGGGTCTCCAAGGGACGGAGTGTCAGCATATCCTGATTCGAAGGTGAAGGAACCCAGTGAAGGTGGAGGCGCCCGAAGGCGGTGCAGCACGACGGCATGGAAACGCGCCGGCGCAGCGGCGTGGCAACGCACCGACGCGGCGGCGTGCTCCCCGCTTCAGGCTGTCGCCTATCTTAGGTCCCGGGAGGAGAAAGTCAACCCATTTCTCGGGGAAGGAGATCAGTCACTCTGCAACCTGCGCCGTCGCCCCGGCATTTGCCACATCCGCACAGTCCATCTCTATCTCAGGAATCTCCTACCCAGAGATCGGACCAGACGAATGGGTGAGCGACACAGTAGATCGCGTTCCGAAGCACACCTTCGACAACTTTGGCGATATAGACATCGAACGTAAGGTCGTTCGGATGGAGAATGAGGGAGTGTTGCGTGGCGCTGACGCCGCCGACCGACGATCCGAACGCCATGATAGCCTGAACGGCACCATCGCCGAGTTTCCAGCCGCCTACCTGCGAGATGAGCCTGACCCCCAACTGCATCGCGCGGTATTGGACGTCATACGTGACGTGGTGATACTTCTGGTAGCTGTTGCAGGCGAAGATGCGGTTCGGATTGTGAGGGTAGTCGTCCGAGGAAAGCCTGAGCACCTGCCCTTCTGAGTCGGCTTCGATCACTCCTGCGGTCTCGACGATGCCTCCGGTGTGCGGCGATGCCACGGTAACGATCCACCCCTTGGAGATCCGGACCGACTGGAATATCTCGAAGGCTGCGTACACCGGATCGTCGGTATTGCCGACCTCGAGTATCTCCCTCATGACAAGGGGACAGGGGTAGACTGAATGAGGTGTCGGCGGATTCGGAGAATGCAGGATATCCTGGCCGTCTCCGCCGTTGTTGATGAACAGCGTCACTCCCGCCTCATTCATGCCAGTGATGCATCCGATGATTCCGGGCCATGCCACCGTGAAGTGGCGTCGCGCACCCGTCCGGCTCGGGTCGTAGGCGATGAGGAGCGTGTTGTCCAACATGGTCGTGCCCGGGTAGCTATAGGGGACGACCGCGTACCCGAAGTTGCGTGCTGCGATCGTCGAGCCGTCCTCAGTCAGGTCACCCCACACGGCCATCGCCTCGCAACGCGGGAAGGAGGAGCAGTTCAAGGCGATCAGATCGTCGACTCCGAATTCCCGGCCCAGTTGAGGTACGTACAGCTCGACATCGGGATTGTCGGTCATCCCTGCGAGCATGCCCTCGAACTCGTTCAGATGATGCGGGGGAATGGCCGCCACCTCCAGAGTCCGCGGGAGATACTCCGCATAGAGATTCCAGTATCCCTGGACAAGCTCTCTATCCCACACCTCCATGATCCTCGGACCCAGCAGGAATCCGTGGCTGTATCCCATTTCGTAAGATGTCCCCCACAGGGTGAGGACCTCTACTCCGTCCAACTCTCTGAGGACCCCGTTGACCTCGGGGAGTGAGGGCGACGTAGCCGTCCTGGCGCCATCCACAGAGGCGGCCGGAGCGGAGAGTCCGAGTGTCACCGCAACGCAGACCATGACCATTACAGTCTTCATGATGTTTGTCTCCTTTGACCATGTATATCGCGCGCTTGAGGCGGAAGGACGACCAGCAGGAGGCGGACTCGGCTCGCCAAACTCCGATCCGGCGTGCTCGTCCCGAGTCGTCCCGCAGCGGGTAGCTGGCGGCACATAAGAATCCCAGTCTGCCTGCCGCTGGGATCAGCAAAGGTCGATTCTGTCGTCACAACCTTCCTCCACCACCCCTCAGGCCGATACGCCTCGGCTTGAGTTTAAGCATACACAAGAAAGGCCGTGAGGTCAAGAGGAAATTGCGCGTTCTGTTGACGAAGCGGGCGGTGATGTGCTAGCATAAGCTCCGCCACTATCGGGCAGGATGGCACGCGATAGAAGGCAGTGTACATTCCGGGCCACGTCAACTGAGGAGGACCTCATGCTGTTGAAACGTCTGATGTTGGGCGCAGTCCTGGGAATCGCCCTCGCACATCCGGCGGTCGCCGGCTTGCTTTCGACGCCCTCCGGTTCACCCCACGATGATGGGTACGAGCTGCTGCGCCAGAGCAAAAGCCGCGTCCTGAGCGCGGTGGGCCAGGATGCGTACAGCACTCTGGCCGAGAGTACGCACGCGTACGATGTCCTGCACTACGCTCTCGATATCACGGTCGATATCGATGGTGACTCCATGTTCGGGCAGGCGACGATCACTGCCGCCAGCGAGGAAGATGGTCTCGATAGTCTCGACCTCCACCTGGAGGGGCTCGAGGTCGATCGCATCCTGAGCGGAGAGGATACCCTCGCCTTCAGCCGTCTCAATGACACGCTCAAGATAGATCTCGGGGCGACATACTCGACGGGGGACACGTTCGACGTCCGCGTCGATTATCATGGGGTCCCGCTCTATAGCACGTATGTGGGGGGATTCGACATCACCTCCGACGTATCGTTCACGTTCAATGAACCGATTGCGGCCAGACGTTGGTTCCCCTGCTTCGACGAACCCCGGGATAAGGCGACGCTGACGATGTCGGCAGCGGTTCCCCCCGGGTACATCGTAGCATCCAACGGTCTGCTCATCGACGTACGTTCGACGGATCAATATGTCGTCTACACCTATGAAGAGACCCACCCCATCGCCACCTACCTTATCTCGCTGGCGATCGACGACTATGCAGTATGGTCGGACTGGCACTTCAGGGCTCCGGGTGACAGCGTGGAGATCATCTACTATGCTCATCCGTGGGATTCAGCCAACGCGGCGATCAGCTGGGATGATACGCCCAACATGGTCGATTTCTTTGCCAGCGTCTTCGGGCCCTATCCGTTCGATAAATATGGCATGGCAGAGGCGCCGATCTTCAACGGGTGGGGTGCGATGGAGCACCAGACCTGCACCACGTACGGCCACATGCTCGTCAACGGTGGACACAGCTATGACTGGATCGTAGCACATGAGCTCGCCCACCAGTGGTGGGGCGACTGGGTGACGCTCCTCGACTGGCGGCACATCTGGCTGAACGAAGGATTCGCTACATACGGGGATGCGCTCTACGTCGAGCACCGCGATGGTGATGCGGCATTTCGGGGTAGGATGCAGAGCTTTGCCAACACCTACTTCTATGAGGATAACTCCATCCGTTATCCGATCTTCGATCCGCCTCCGGGTTACCTGTTCGGGGCGTGCGAGTATGAGAAGGGGGCGTGGGTGCTCCATATGATGCGCTACATCTTCGACGACGACTCGCTCTATTTCGAGGCGATCCGCAACTACGGGGACACTTACGGCGGGGGAGTGGCCAGTACCGACGATCTCCAGGCTGAGTTCGAGGCCCTGTACGGCGACAGTCTCGACTGGTTCTTCCAGCAATGGATCTATCAGGCAGGCCATCCCGAGTTCGAGATCAGCTGGACCGCTCAGGAAGTGGATCAGGGGCCGTACGAGGTCGAAATCGTGCTCCACCAGGTGCAGGAAGACAGCGCGACATCAACGCCTATCTTCGAAATGCCTGCGGAGATCCTGGTCATCATCCCCGGTGAGGATAGTCTCGTCTCATTCCGGTTCGACTCGGAGTATGACACCGTATACGCGATGGTCGACTCGATGCCCACAGGGGTGTACCTCGATCCGAATACATGGCTCCTCCACCAAGTGGTCTCGCTCACCGACGTGGGTGACCAGACGGACTACACAAGCAGCGCATGCTCTATCGCCCTGCTCCAGAACGCTCCCAATCCGTTCTCTCACAGTACGACCATCTCCTATATGGTGTACGGGCCTGCGGATGAAAGCCGTATTCCCGTAACGCTCTCCCTGTACAACATCCAGGGACAGCACGTACGGACCCTCGTCGATGCTCGGCAATCGCACGGACCTCACACAATCACCTGGGATGGGAGAGACGATCGAGGTCGCCCGGTCTCCTCCGGCGTATACTTCTTTCGGCTCGAAGCCCCCGGCCATCACCATACACGAAAAATCGTCCTCGTCCACTAACCGGGGACGTTGGTAGGTTCTGTAGGTTATCAGCCGGGGACGTACCTCAGTCCCGAAGGTTATCGGGGGGATGGGTTGACCTTCGCTTCGAGGACGTGCCCAAACCTCCCAAGCCTACCAACGTCCGCGGAGTATACCCGGTAACCTTCTGAACCTACCAACGTCTCCGGGGGATGGACCTGCCAAGGTCCGCAGAGTATACCCGGTAACCTTCTGAACCTACCAACGTCCCCGGGGAGGAAAGTGCTTGACGGGGAGAGGAGCAGCGAGTAGAATGACTATGGGAGGAGGTGGGGTTGGACTGTAGGGATTGACCGACTAGAAGGGATGAGAGAGGTTATGAGGAAGGGTCTGGCTCTGATTCTTGTTCTGCTCCTGGCGCTGGGTAACACCCTCGCTCTGGCCGGCGGGGCGCCGGGAGAGGAGGAGCTCGCCTCGGCCGGCGAGGACGATGAGGTACCAGTCATTCTTGTTGCCGCGGCTGTCATCGTCGTGGGCGCGGTTCTGCTCTGGATTCTGATGCGCCCGGAGTCCGAAGAAGCCGCGGAGGAGACCGATACCTCTCAACGGATCGACCGCGACGAGTCTGACTCTCCGGCTATGTCACCCCAGGCTCGACCAGAGGAGGATCGAGGTAGCATCGAGGGGGAGTCCGGCTCGGCATTAGGCCTGGATGAGAGTGAGACAGGCGTTGAGCCGACCCTCGGGATGGTCGATTCGACACCCTGGAACAGCATCGCATCGAACCTTTAGTCAGGCCACGGCGCCGGATGGCGACCCTTAACCTAGTCCTGAGAGGCTAGAAGGGAACTTGAAATGATCAGCACTCACTGCACCGAGCTTCCCTCTTGCAGTACGCAAGCAGGGATTTTTCTTCCGTTCCCGGCGAGGAGGGGCCTATGACAGAACACCTCAAGTCCAAGATCATGGGTCGTGACGGTATGCGGCGAGCCCTCACCAGGATTGCTCATGAGATACTCGAGCGAAATGGGGGAACGGAAGGACTTGCCGTTGTCGGCATACGACGCCGGGGAGCGATTCTTGCCGAGCGCGTCGTGAGAAGGATAGAAGAGATCGAGGGCACGAAGGTGCCTCTCGGCATTCTGGACATCACGCTGTACCGTGATGATCTGACGTCAATCGCGGTCCAGCCGGTGGTTCGGAGCACAGAGATCGGATTTGATGTCGCGAACAAGACGATCGTCCTAGTCGACGATGTTCTGTACACGGGTCGAACAGTGAGGGCGGCCCTCGATGAGATCATCGATTTCGGAAGGCCACGCTCAATTCAGCTGGCGGTGCTAGTCGATCGCGGCCACCGCGAGCTCCCGATTCGCGCCGACTATGTCGGTAAGAACGTCCCTACCTCGAGGCACGAGAGCGTTGAGGTGCGTGTAGAGGAAATGGACGAGGTCGATGAGGTCGTACTGATGGAGGTAGAAGATTGAATGCTCGGGGAAAGGTACAGCGACTGCAGCGGAAGGATCTGTTGGGGTTGGAGTACCTGTCGAGAGATGAGATCGAGTTGATCCTCGAACTCGGGAAGTCGTTCAAAGAGATATCGGAGCGCCCGATAAAGAAGGTGCCCACCCTGCGCGGAAAGACCGTCGTCAATCTCTTTTTCGAACCGTCGACGCGTACCGCGGCGTCGTTCGATCTTGCGGCTAAGCGGCTGTCCGCTGACACGATCAACGTCTCATCGAGTAGCTCGAGCGTCATCAAAGGTGAGACCCTCCTCGATACTGCGCGGAATATCGAGGCGATGAAGGTGGATGTGCTGGTTATTCGCCATCGCGCAGAGGGAGCACCACATTTCCTCGCATCGAGGTTAGGTGCATCTGTGATAAATGCCGGAGACGGGTGTCATGAGCATCCCACACAGGGACTCCTCGATATGATGACGATGCTCGAACATTGCGGGCAACTCGATGGTCTGCGCGTCCTTATCGTGGGCGATGTTGCGCATTCGCGCGTCGCGCGCTCGAATATCTGGGGTCTGAAACGCATGGGGGCCCGCGTGACGGTCTGCGCTCCGCTCACCCTCGTTCCCTATGGACTGGAGAGTATGGGGGTCGATCTGGTGACGGGTCTCGACCAGGCCATCGTGGACAAGGATGTCATCATGGTCCTCAGGATCCAGCTCGAACGTCAGCGGAGCGGGCTCTTTCCGTCGCTGCGCGAGTATGCTCGGACCTTCGGCGTGAATAGAGAACGGTTGAAACGTGCCAAGGAAGGCCTGCTCATAATGCATCCCGGTCCGATAAACCGTGGTATCGAGCTCGATCCCGATGTGGCGGACGGGCCGTATTCGCTCATTCTCGATCAGGTGACGAATGGCGTTGCCGTGAGGATGGCCGTCCTCTATCTGCTTAGCGGAGGGGAAGGTGCGAGAGATGAACACTGAGAAGCGAACGAAAGGGCTCCTTCTCAAGGGAGGAAGGATCGTCGATCCGGCGACAGGACGAGACGAGGTGGCGGATCTGTTAATCGAGGCCGGCAGGGTGAAAGACGTTGGGAAGCTGTCTGCCGCCGTCGACAGCGATCGGTGCGAAATGATCGATGTGACAGGCCTGGTGGTCGCGCCCGGGCTCATCGATATGCATGTCCACCTGCGCGAGCCCGGACGCGAAGACGAGGAGACGATCGAGAGCGGATCACATGCGGCCGTGAAGGGTGGACTGACAGCAGTGGTGCCGATGGCGAACACCAATCCCCCTACTGATGATCAGACGGCCGTCCGGTTTGTGAGGGAGCGAGGCCGTGAGGTGGGTCTCACCAGGATTCTCCCGGTCGCAGCGGTGACGAAGCAGCAGGAGGGGAAGGAGCTCACCGAGATCGCCGAGCTGGTAGACGCGGGGGCGGTCGCCATCTCCGACGACGGCGTTCCGGTGAGGAGCGCGGAACTGATGCGGCGCGCGCTCGAGTACGCCAAGATGTTTGGCATACCGGTCATCTCCCACGCCGAGGATCCTGATCTGTCGGCCGACGGACAGATGCATGAAGGGCTCGTCTCCACGTCTCTCGGCCTGCACGGCATCCCGGCCGCGGCGGAGGAATCGATGGTGAGCCGGGATCTCATCCTCGCGCGCCTCACGGGGAGTCACGTTCACATCGCTCATGTCTCGGCAAAAGGGTCGGTAGAACTGATTCGGGGGGCAAAGGCGCAGGGTGTGAGAGTAACGGCCGAGACTGCTCCCCACTACTGCACACTCACCGACGAGTCGATTGCAGAGACATTCGACACCAATCTCAAGGTCAACCCACCGCTGCGCACGCAGGAGGATGTACAGGCCGTCATTAAGGGTCTCGTAGACGGCACACTCGATGTCATTGCCTCAGATCATGCGCCGCACAGCATTGCAGAGAAGGAAGTCGAGTTCCCGGCGGCTCCGTGCGGAATGATCGGCATGGAGACGATGCTCGGCATCGTTCTGACGAAGCTCGTTCACGGGGGGCACCTCTCCCTGTCCCAGGCGCTGGCGAGGCTGTCGCTCGGTCCGGCCAGTGCCCTCGGGATCGAAGGTGGGACCCTGGAACCGGGATCACCTGCCCACCTGACAATCATCGATCTGGGCAAAGAGTGGGTCGTGGACCCATCGACGTTCGCGTCGAAGTCGAGAAACTGTCCCTTCACGGGATGGCGTCTCACAGGATTGCCGATGCTCACTATCGTTGATGGGCGGGTCGTCTATACATCCCCCGATCGTGAGGCTCGCGGACAGAGAGCAAAGGCTCGGGCTTCGGCCAAAAATCGCTAGACAAGAGGCGACGCGTGCGCTATACTGCCGCTCTCGTCCGGAGGGACGCAGATGGCGACGCGGTTGTCATATCGATACACCACATTGAGAGGGTATTGAATCGCTCATACCTGGATGCTGCAAACACTGAAGGAGGCGGTTATGCTTGGCAGAGAGAGGGCAAAGGAGGTGCTCGAACGGGCGCTCACTCTTTCGGAGGCGGACCAGACCGAAGCGGTGCTGATGGCTGAGGATTCATATCTGACGCGGTTCGCCAACTCTGAGATCCATCAGAACGTAGCTGAGCGGAACGGAACGCTCTTCGTACGAGTGGCCTTCGGGAAGAAGGTGGGTCACTCTTCCACGAATCTGCTCAACGACGAGGGGATAGCGCTGGTGGTGGAGCGCGCGGCAGAGATTGCCTCGCTTCAGAGAGAGAATCCAGACTTCACCTCGCTCCCCGGCGCGAAGCCGATCAAGGACGTTCCCATATACGTACCGGAGACTGCCAGCGTCACCCCGGAGATGAGGGCAGCGGCGGCCGGAACGATCATCGAGCGGGCTCGGAAGAGCGGACTGGATGCCTTTGGTGCGGTGACGAGTGGAGTCGCCGAGCTGGGAGTGGCGAACTCGCTCGGGGTGTTCGCCTATGCTCAGGGAACGGACGCGGGCTGCAATGTCGTCGTGATGGGCGACACGAATTCGGGATACGCCCAGCAGGCGTCGCGCGATTTCAGGAAGCTCGACTTCGACGCTATTGGAGCACGCGCCGTAGAGAAGGCAGAGGCGAGCCGTGATCCCATCGAGCTGGAGGCTGGCGAGGGCGCCGCCGTTCTCGAGCCCCGTGCGGTTGCCGACATGATCATGTTTCTGGCGTTCCTGGGCTTCGGAGCGCTCTCGGTTCAAGAGGAGCGGAGCTTCATGTGCGGCAAGTTCGGGCAGAAGATCGTCGGTGAGAACATCTCTATCTGGGACGATGGCCTGGACGAGCGAGGATTCGCTATCGGGTTCGACTTCGAGGGAGTGCCCAAGCAGCGGGTCGACTTCATCACGGATGGCGTTGCGAGCGCAGTCGCCTACGACTCACTTACCGCCGGGAAAGAAGGAAAAGAATCGACGGGGCATGCGTTGATCGCGCCCAACCCATATGGGCCGATTCCGATATCGCCCGTCATGGGCACTGGTGACTCGACGATCGAGGAGATGATCGCCGACACCAAGCGGGGCATCTACGTGACACGGTTCCACTATACGAACACCGTGGAGCCGATGCGGGCGGTGATCACTGGCATGACGAGAGATGGGACGTTTCTTATCGAGGATGGTAAGATAACGAAGCCGTTGAAGAACTTGCGATTCACCGAGAGTGTGCTGAGCGCCCTGTCCTGCGTCACACATATCTCCAAAGAGGCGGTCCTGGTGTGGGACGGCGCAGGTTATGGGCCGCGGTTCCCCACCGGTATCATCGCGCCTGCGATACGTGTGGAGAAGTTCAACTTCTCTGGCGTTACACAATTCTAGGGGGTGATCGAATCTCCGTGGTCGAGCAGCTGACGAGCAGAACGTATAGGCGGAGAGATGCCCGAGTTGGCTGAAGGGGCACGACTGGAAATCGTGTATCCCGAGTGATCGGGATCGTGGGTTCGAATCCCACTCTCTCCGCCACAGTTCCGTGTGACGACCGTTCCCACGGACTTCCTGTGCTCGATCCGGGAGCGATTGCCGGCGGAGCGAGCCGGAGCGGGGTCTGAGCTGTGCAGAACGCTGCCGGCGGGCCGCTCTCCGCCGCTGAGCAGTAACAGCCAGCACCGAATCATATGTTCAAGTGGCTGTTTTCCATCGAGTTACATCTCTCCACCTGCCCCCCCTTTCCCGTCCATTCGCCTGGAGCGCCCTTCCTATTTTTGCCTTGACTGGCCCGATTTCCGGTGCTAGAGTGGTCGTCGATTCTGATACTCGAATCTGATCGGACGAGACTGGCCGGGCGAGCGATCGTGAACCATCCATGGGGAGGTGGAGCATGGATAAGCTCGTTGCCATCTTCGTACTTGCCGCAGTGATCGAAGGAGTCGTTGAACTCTTCGGTCAGTTTGTCGCCCTCGTCTACCCCGGCGACAGCGAGTCACAGCCAGCTCAGGAGTACGAACGAAAGCTCCGTATCTACACGCGACTCGCCCTGGTCGTCAGCACGGGCGTGGGAGTAGTCTTCTGCTTCTGGGGGCGGGTCGGTATCCTCGAACTCCTTGACATCTCGCACTCATTTCCGGAGGGTGTAGACTACGCACTCACCGGGGTCCTCATCGGTCGCGGTTCGAAATCTGTGCACGACTTTGTCCGTATGATCGACGGAAAGAAGGAGCAGATAAAGCGGTAGCATCGGGAAGAAGAAAAGAGAGTTGAGCGTTATCGGTATGTGTGTACTATGTTAGTCTCTCGGGGTGCCGCGATTCGCGCCGTTCCCCCCGGTTCTACCTGGTCTTGCTGATGTGCTCGTGTGGTGTCCCATATGATGCCGAAGGTATTGGTCACGGCTCCCATTCCGGAGGAGGGGCTCGGGCTCTTGCGCCGCGGGTCGGACCTCATCCTGCTCGATAATGATGAACCCAAGGGGCACGCCGAGCTGACACCTCATCTTCGAGAGGTGCAGGGCCTCCTCTGCCTGCTCAGTGATACGATCGATCGCCGTGTGATGGACGCCGGGCCCGATCTGCGCGTCATCGCCAACTATGCCGTCGGCTTCGACAATGTCGACATGGCGGAGGCGACGCGACGCCGCATTGCGGTGACGAATACGCCGGATGTGCTTACAGAAGCGACGGCCGATCTTGCATGGGCCCTGCTGCTCGCGGCCGCCAGGCGGGTCACTGAGGGAGAACGGTTCATGAGGGCGGGGCGGTTCCGCGGGTGGGGGCCTCTGCTACTTCTCGGGGGAGCGGTTCACGGAAAGTCGCTCGGCGTCGTAGGGGCCGGGCGTATTGGGGCTGCGGTCGCCCGACGGGCGGTCGGTTTCCGGATGCGAGTGCTGTATACCGACGTTCAGGAGCGCCCCGGGCTTGAGCGACAGGTCGGGGCCATGCGGGTTCCTCTCGATACCCTTCTTAGTGAGGCCGATTTCGTGTCGCTGCACGTTCCGCTCACCGAGGAGACGAAACACCTGATCGGCACCCGGGAACTCGCGACGATGAAGCCAACCGCCTTTCTCATCAACACTTCCCGCGGCGCGGTGGTGGATGAGCAGGCGCTCATCGCAGCGCTCCAGTCCGGGGAGATCAGGGGTGCGGGACTCGATGTATATGAAATGGAGCCGGAGGTGCCCGATGCGCTCCTGCAGCTGGAGAATGTTGTTCTCCTTCCCCACGTGGGGAGTGCGACGGTCGAGGCGCGAGGTGCCATGGCGAAGATGGCGGCCGAGAACGTCCTCGCCGGCACGGAAGGGCGACGACCACCCAATATCTTGAATCCGGAAATCTATGACGCAGAGCGTGAATGAAGGGGGGTTGGCGAAGTGCAAACGGTGGGGCAGTAGCTCAGCTGGGAGAGCGCATCCCTCGCACGGATGAGGCCGGCGGTTCGAATCCGCTCTGCTCCACCACTTCTCCGCATCTGGATCGTGCGGAAGACAGGGCCCGGCGTCGCCGCAGGGCCGGCCGATGGGAGTTCGGCGGAGGCATGCTTGTGCGTTCGAGGAGGCACAATAGATGGCGAAGAAATGGACCCGAGCTGAGGAACAATTTCTCGAAACGCACTACCGGGATCTGACTGATGAGGATCTGGCGGAACGACTGGGCGTTACTAAGCGGACGGTGGCGCTCAAACTGCGCAAGCTCGGTCTAGAGCGCAGCGAGAAGGCATCGGATCGCGTCAAGGATGAGGACCTGACAGGGAAGCGCACGTTCATCCGGGGCAGCGACGAGGAAGTGGCAGAGCGCAGGGCCAGCGCAGTTCGGGCATTTGATGCTGCAAACCAGCTGATTGCCCAGGGGCGGAAGGCGAATGCGATCACGCGTCTCGAGCGGATGACTGCCCAATTCGGTGATGTGGTAGATGTCGTGCACCAGGCCCGCGTTCTTCTCGATATGTTGCGCAACCCCGATGAATATGTGGCATCCCATGAGGAGCGAGAAGAGATCGTCCTCCCGGGCGATACAGAGGCTGCGTGTGCGAAGTGCGGAAGTATCCTGATGGTATCGGAGGAGACGATCCGTGCCTGGTGTGATATCTGCGAGAGATACGTGGGCTTAGTCTCTCCTCTAGAAGTTCGGGAGGGTGGGCAGGGAGAAGGCGAGGAAGTCGAGTCGACAGAGAGCCGGGCGCCGAGGAAGGCGGGCGAGCGGCGTAAGCGAAGTCGGAAACGGAAAGCAGCGGCGGGAGGCAAGAAGACCAAACGGCGTACAGGGAGCAAGAAGTCCGCGCGGAAATAGCGCTGAGGTGCCGAGCCGAGACCATCTGGTAGGGTTCGCATCTCAGATGGATTGATCCGGTCGTGCTAGACGGGGAGCTAGCGGTTCCCTCTGCCCGAAATCCGCTATAGCGGGGTCGAAAACCTGTCCGTGAGGTCGTCCATGTCTGCGGCTGTGGCCGGGCAAAGGATGTTGATCGTCGGGTCCTGTGAAGCGAGGTCCCGTGAACCCCGTCAGGACCGGAAGGTAGCAGCGGTAAGCGGATTCCTTCGTCTGTCGCGGGGTCGCCTGGCGGGAGTTCTTTCCCCGGATTCTTCCCTGGCATGGCGATCGAAGGACAGGGCACGGCCGGGTTGATTCTCTCTTCCCGAGGGAGATGACCGAGATGTCGTATGTGGTGTTGGCGAGGCGGTGGCGTCCGCAGCGGTTCGAGGATATCGTCGCGCAGGATCACGTGACCGTTACCCTGAGGAATGCTATTCGGGCCGGGCGCATTGCACATGCCTACCTGTTCACCGGACCGCGCGGCATCGGAAAGACTACTACTGCTCGCATTCTGGCGAAGTCCCTCAACTGTCAGCGGCGCGATGGCGTCGAGCCGTGCGATGATTGTCCGTCCTGTGCCGAGGTCGTCAGTTCGAGCAGCATGGATGTATTGGAGATCGATGGGGCATCCAATCGCGGGATCGATGAGATCCGCAACCTGAGGGAGAACGTCAAATACGCTCCTGCTCGCGGTCCATACAAGGTCTACATCATTGACGAAGTACACATGCTTACGGCAGAGGCATTCAACGCGCTTCTCAAGACCCTGGAGGAGCCACCAAAGCATGTGGTTTTCATCTTCGCCACGACGCAGCCTCACCGAGTACCCGCAACGATCCTCTCTCGCTGTCAGCGATTCGACTTCAGGAAGATACCGCCGGACAAGATTACCGCTCGACTCCGTGGTATCATCGAACAGGAGAAGATGAGTGTCGATTCGGATGTACTCCCCGTCCTCGCCGAGAAGGCCGATGGCAGCCTGCGGGACGCCGAGAGTATGCTCGATCAGCTCGTCTCCTTCGGGGGGGAGCCGATAACGGCGGAGGATGCGCGCACAGTACTCGGTCTCGTCGATGAGCACCTGTACGCTGACCTCATGGAGCATCTCATCGCCGGTGACGCGAAGGGCGCGCTGGAGGTAGTGGCTGAGGTTGATGAGCGGGGATACGATATCATTGAGTTCGTCCGCGGGCTTCTCAACCATCTTCGGTCACTCCTGCTGGAACGGCTGGGCGTCGGAGCGGCCGGCGAGGATGCCCCGGCCGGGAAGGAGATAGAGCCCCAGGACATCCTCCGGATGATGCGCGCCCTGTCGGTGCTCGAAGGCTCAATGCGCCGCAGCTCACAGCCGCGCATCCTGCTGGAGACCGAGTTGGTGCGTCTCGCGAGTCTCGATTCGAGCGTCCGACTGAATGATCTTCTCTCCCGGCTGGCCGGGATGGAGAAGCGTCTTATGGAGGAATGGCACGCTCCAGAGGAGGAGGCCGGGGTGTCTGAAGGCGACAGGCCATCGACCAGTTCTGCTCCTCTCGCCGAGAGCGAGGAGCCCCAGGACGAGACAGACCGATCTGCCGAATCGGCCCTGTCGAACCGCATCTCCGAGGCCGTGACGCTGGAACGGATAGAACGCATCTGGGAGAAGCTCGTGGAAAAAGTCAAGCGACGCAAGATCTCGCTCGGTACCTTTCTCGCTGAGGGTGAGCCCGCTGAGCTGGTGAACGGGTCGCTGGTACTCGCGTTCTATGGCAAGAACAGGTTCCACAGAGAACAGGTGGCTGACATTGCCCACCGCCAGCTCATCCAGGAGGAGCTGGAGAAGCTCGTGGGCGAACCACTCAAGATCTCCTGCTGTGTCCGGTCGAGACGAGGGGGGCAGACCGGGAGTCACTCCTCGGAAGACGGATCCGACGGCGGGGCTCGGGCAGGTCGGGCGAAGAAGAAGGAAACGGAACTCCTCAAGCATCCGATGGTCAGACACATTATCGATCTCTTCGATGGGGAAATCGTCGGCTGAGCTGTGCGCGCCCTCCGAGAGGTGCGAGAGCTCTGTTCGCTAGTGAGCATGGTGAGAACAGCTGGAGCGCATCGATTCGATGCAGATGAGGACGCGTCTATGAAGGGGATTGGCAATATCATGAAGCAGGCGCAGCAGATCCAGGCGAAGCTTGCTGAGGTGCAAGAAGACCTGGCGAAGAAGCGCGTCGAGGCCAGCGCCGGTGGCGGGATGGTGACCGTGGTGGCGGACGGACAACAGAACATCGTCGAAGTGAAGATAGATCGCGAGGTCGTGGATCCAGGAGATGTCGAGATGCTACAGGACCTCATCGTTGCCGCGGTGAATGAGGCCCGCAGGAAAGCTCAGGAACTGGCAGCAGAGGAGATGCGCAGGCTGACCGGCGGGCTGTCGATCCCAGGATTGCTCTAATCAGATGATGCTCGGGCCACCTTCACTTACGCGACTGGCAGAATGTCTTGTGAGGCTGCCAGGGATCGGAAAGAAGACCGCCGAACGGCTCGCTCTCTACGTCTTCAAGATGTCAGAGGAGGAGGCTACGGCGCTCGCGGAGGCAGTCGTCGATGTGAAGCGGCGCACAAGGCTCTGCTCGGTCTGCTGCAATGTGACCGAGGAGGATCCCTGCCCCATCTGTGCGGATGATACTCGTGACGCTTCGCTGTTGTGCGTCGTTGAGCAGCCGGGCGATGTGATCGCGCTCGAGAGGACGGGGCAGTTCAAGGGGCGATATCATGTTCTCCAGGGGGCGCTTTCCCCTCTGGATGGGGTGGGTCCCGAGCAGCTCAGAGTGACTGAATTCATGTCGAGGCTCAAGGGGAGCGAGATCGCCGAGGTAGTTCTGGCCACGAACCCCAATGTAGAGGGAGAGGCAACGGCCCTCTATCTGATGAAACTGATTAAACCTCTGGGGATTATGGTGACGAGGATCGCTCGCGGCATTCCCGTAGGGAGCGATCTCGATTTCGCGGATGAGGTGACGCTCGCCAGAGCGTTGGAAGGGCGGCAGAAGGTGTGACGCGGGTTTTCTGCCTTGACGAAGGCTCCGGTATAGACTATGATTTGGTGGGTTCGGACTGGAGGTTATTCGTGGGGCGTGGGAGGATTGTCAGAGCGGAGGTGAGCACGGCTCATGTTCGACAATCTGAACATCTTCGAAGAAGACTTCTGGGCCATCAACGAGACGCTCAGCGGTCTTCTGACGAGCGCTAATGTCCTGACTGCGCTGTTGATAGACCGGGCGGGCCAGCTCATTACGAGCGCCGGAGATACTTCGAAGATCGATATGGCTTCCTTCGCTTCCCTCTCGGCCGCGGACTACGCCGCCACCAGTCAGCTGGCCACACTGATCGGCGAGAGAGAGTTCAAGACCCTCTTTCATCAAGGGGAGGCCGAGAACATCTATGTCTCGCTCGTAGGAACCAGGGTGATCCTGGTGGTCATCTTCGACAAGCGGAGTACCCTGGGGCTTGTCAAGCTTCGTGTGGGGCAGGTAGCAAGAGAGTTGTCATCAGTCTTCGAGAAGATCTTCACTAAGCTCGAACGGCCGACCCGTGCCACCGCTGGGATCGACGCTGACTTTGCGTCCGAGGCCGGGAGTGTCCTCGACGATATCTTTGGGTAGGACGACATCGCTGGGTAAGAGGGAGCCCACGAAACGTGTCTCTCATCAACTACGCTTCCCGTGAGATCAACTGCAAGATCGTATACTACGGCCCAGGCCTGGGTGGGAAGACTACCAATCTGCGCTTCATCTTCTCCAAGATAGATCCCGATACGAGGGGTAAGCTCATCTCCCTGGCCACTGAGCTCGACAGGACGCTCTTCTTCGATTTCCTCCCTCTCAACCTCGGCACGATTAAGGGATTCGGGACCCGCTTCCACCTGTACACTGTGCCGGGCCAGGTCTACTACAATGCCAGTCGCCGACTCATATTGAAGGGCGTTGACGGGATTATCTTCGTTAGCGATTCCCAGGTTGAGCGTCTGGAAGACAACGTCGACAGCCTTCAAAACCTGCATGAGAACCTGGCAGAGCACGGGCTGTCGCTGGCCAGCATCCCGTTTGTCATCCAGTACAATAAGCGGGATCTGCCGAATATCGCTTCTGTCGAGGAACTCCAGAAGCTTCTCAATCCCAACAACAGCACGCCCTACTTCGAAGCAGTGGCCACTCAGGGAGTGGGAGTCTTCGCATCGCTAAAAGAAGTCTCCAAACGGGTGCTCACCGCTCTCTCCTAGGCCATCTGGGTCCCCCGCGTCACGTGGTCTCCAGTCCAGGAAAGGTGCCTCGGTGCTGCGGATCGCAAAGGTTCTGGCGAGTGGTCTATTCTGTGGATATGCACCGATCGCGCCCGCGACTGTCGCTACGGCAGCGGTGGCGATTATCTATTTCGCAGTCATCTATTTTTCGATCCCTGTCCCGGGCGTCCAGTACCAGCTCGTCGGGATCGCTCTTCTCTTCTTCCTGGGAGTATGGCTCTCATCCCTGCTCGAGCCGGTCTGGGGCACCGACTCGCGCCTGATCGTCATAGACGAGGTCGTCGGGTTCCTCGTCGCGATGTCGCTCGTGCCCAAATCGATCCTCACGCTCTTGGTCGGGTTTATTCTGTTCCGATTGTTTGATATACTGAAGCCTCCCCCCATCCGGCAGACACAGCGTCTGCCAGGGGGATGGGGCGTGATGATCGATGATCTGATCGCCGGCGTATGTACGAATCTCTGTCTGAGGCTGCTGCTACTGGTGAAGGGCTGAATGGGGTGGGGGCGAATGGAGTGGGCCTCGGAAGCGGTTCGATGTGGGGAGGGAGCGACTCCGTGAAGGCCGAGCTCGTGACGATTGGAGACGAGCTGCTGCTGGGCTCGACGGCCGACACTAACTGTCTCTATATTGGCCGCCGGCTGGCGGACTTCGGGGTTCGGCTCGTTCGTCGCACGTCGGTGGGCG
>Ga0111195_1016_pt1 | contig 28212 bp, 16 predicted proteins | sample DeeMarSWOR324_28_FD_80367 | JGI IMG/M metagenome (GOLD analysis project Ga0111195, IMG submission 80367) | candidate division TA06 bacterium SM23_40
TCCGAGGCCACCACGATCGCCTTGGCCCAGAAATCGAGATCGCGGTTCCCATCACCGGTGTACACACCCTCGCCGACCAGCACAGTATCCCCATCGAAGGCGGCATCGATGCCGCCCTGGATTGTCGGATACTCTATCGGAACGTGCAGCACAAACGCCGGAGCAGTCACGGATACCCCGACGCACAAGACTGCACAGCACAACCACGCTAATGCTCTCACGGCCTCCCCCTTCCCTCAGACTGCGCTCCCCGGTCAGAGATCGAGCATGAGTCCGACACTGCTTCGGAGCGGGAACCCGGTACTTCGCGCCGCATACCCGACGGGCAGAATCGGACATACTCCAGGCCGAGGCACGACCGAATCGATCCTCGAACGGCACGCCACCCACATGGCAGACCGTCATGTTCATTGCTATCCTATCATAACATGGCCACCCATGTCAAGGTCCCGTACGTGCCCGTGTAAAGACAAACTAGAAATCCCCGGTTCTTGGCAAAATAGAAATGTCCTGTTTTGCCCCAATACGACATTATCACTTCGCTGTTGCAGATCCCGTACGTGCCCATTGCAACCCGTCTCAGAGAAAATCTCCCCCACAGAAAACGAGAGCCCCCACAGCGGGAGCCCTCATTTCGATCTCGATCATTTGCTCAATGCCAGAGATGAAACTCTCGTTCTCGATTGCGGGGGAGCCTCACCAGACGATCTGCTCCTCCCCGCTGGACGATGCTGGCTCGTGCACGGTGAACCAGATCGTATCCTCGTCCCACACTTCCTCCGGGAATCCCGCGCTGGCCGAGAGACGCCATGTGCCCAGCGGAGTCTGCCACGGTACGTTGTACCGTTGGAGCGTCTGCCAGGAGGAGTTCGCCGCGAAGGTCGTGTACGCCGGACCCTGCAGCGGATTATGCGGCCACGGCTCCCCTTCGGGTGTCCACAGCTCGACGATCCCCCAGCAGGACTTGGGTTCATCGTGGCAGTTCACGACGCTGTACAGCACTCTCCAGCGGTCTCCTGCGGCGACGGACTTCGATTCCGGTGTCACATAGACCACCAGCTCCTTCGACTGGTCGAAGAAGAGCGCACCCATGTCGCCCCGCGTACTATCAGGATCAAGGGAATCAGGATGGCCTGCATCGATGCTGGGTGAGGGCCAGAGCAGGCGTACGTCCCGTCTTCCGACCCGCACGAACATCGGATCCTCGTCCAGGTTCCCGAGCCCCGTCCAGCCGCCCTCGACGTTGCTGTAGGTGACGATGGGCTCACTGCTCAGATCCACGTGGATACTGCTCCCCGTCCCTGCCTGGTTGTTCCAGACGATGCTGTTGAAGACCGTAGGGTAGGAGTGATAGAAGCAGACTATCCCGCCGCCTTCGTCAGCCTGGTTCCCCCCAATGGTATTGCTTGCGATGATCGGGTCAGAGGCAGTACAGGCGATTCCCCCGCCATAGTACGCCACATTCCGAACGATCACATTGCCGACGATCGTCGGCGAAGAAGCCAGGGCACATCGAATCCCTCCCCCGCCGCCAGGAAACCACCCGTTCGTGATCGTGAACCCCTTTATCACTGACTCCGGACCCTCTCCACGTGTGAGGTAGAAGGCACGGTGGGGATCGGAGCTGTGACCTTCACAATCGATGATCGTTGCCTCCGGTCCGTTCTCCGACATGACCACGATCGCCTTGCCCCAGAAGTCGATATCGCGGTTTCCGTCCCCCGTGTACATACCATCTGCCACGACTACAGTATCACCATCGACCGCGGCATCGACTCCCGCCTGGATGGTGGGATACTCGCTCGGTACACTGAGAACGAATGCCGAGAGATCGAGACACAGCCCGAGCACCATACCAACACCTGCGATAATCGCCAACGTCCTCACTGTCTTTCTCCCTCCCCTTGCCCCTCGGGGACGTTCAGCCGGTCCTTCTCCCAGGAGAACCCGCTGTGAACCATCTCTATATCCCCTCCACAGCCCGAATCGCGCCCACAGCCCTCCACTTCGCCCCCTCCAGGCTTGCCAAGACAGGGTGGGGGCCGGAGCCCGTCTTCTATTCACCTACGGCTCCACCACCCTGATAGTGAACCTGTCCGTGTCGTACAGCGTTGCCGGAGGAAGTCCGATGCCGGAGCGATATCCGTACGTGCCGGCCACCGCGGACAGAGGCACATCGTGAACGAGGTGGCGTTGCACCACGGCCCCTGCCGGCAGGGTGTAGTGGTCCGGCCCCAGAACGGTCCGAGTGCCGCCGCCCGGCAGGACTGTCTCACTGAGCACCCACATCAATTCAGGCTGTGCCCAGCGGTTGATCACGGTGTATGTCACTCCGAGCTGCCCGCCGGCAGAGACCTGAGATGTGTCAGGCGTCAGATAGAGCGTCAGATAGTCATCCTGGTCGAAGAAGTACGCACCTATGTCGCTCCGCGTGCCGTCCCCATCGAGTGAATCCGGATGTCCGGCGTCGATGCAGAGCGACCCCCAGAGAAGTCGAAAATCGCGTCGCTCCGCCAGGACGAAGAGCGGATCCACGTCGAGGTTGCCCTCGCCGGGCCACCCCCCCTCCACATCGCAGTATGTCACCACCGGATACGACTCGAACTCCGCTATGATCTCGTCAGCCTCATTGCCCCAAAGGACGGTATTATTGATGGCGGGCGAACTGAAGCCCCACGCGTAGAGGCCGCCTCCCAAGGAATCTGCGGAGTTTGCAGTTATCGTATTTCGATTGATAGCAGGCGATGCGAACGAGAGGAGATACATCCCCCCTCCTAACAGAGAGCTGTTGCGGGCGATGACATTGCGAGCGAACGTCGGAGACGCCGCGATGCACGAAACGCCGCCGCCATACCAGCCGCTGCTGTTGCCGACGATCCAGTTGCGCTCGATGAACGCCGCGGAGTAGTCGGCACAGAAGAGCCCACCAGCATCCACCTCCGATATGTTGCCCATTACCACGTTCCTGACGACGAGTGCCGGTGACCCCATGAGGCCGATGGCGGCACCAGAGGCAGCGGTATTGGCCACGATCAGATTGTCTCTTATTTTTGGAGTAGAGTGCATGCACGAGATGGCACCGCCGGTCGTCCCGTGGTTGCCCCGGAAGGTGTTCCGTTCGATGATCGGCGCTGAATCTTCGCAGCGGATCCCGCCGCCGCCACAGATCCCTCACGTGCCCAGAGCGGTGTTATTCAGGAACAGGTTCCCCACGATGAGTGCCATCGACGTATCTGCACAGTAAATCCCGCCACCATGATAGGCCACGTTGTCCTCTAGGATGCACTCTGTAATCGTCGGCGAGGATCCTTCGCACAATATCCCCCCACCGAAATCATAGGTAAAGTACCCGCCCCTGATGCCGAGCCCCTGAACCACAGAAGATTCGCGCTCCCCCTTGTTGAAGTGGAACGCGCGATGCCAATCGGAAGGGGTCCCCTGGCAATCGATGACCGTGGCTTCGGGCCCGTTCTGGGAGGACACGAGGATCGCCTTCCCCGTGAACTCCAGGTCGCGGTTCCCCGTGCCGGTGTACACCCCGTCGGCTATGAGCACGGTATCCCCATCGACTGCCGCATCGATCCCTGCCTGGATCGTCGGCTCTTCGGCGGGCACATGGATGACGAGCGCCAAAGCGCCCGTGGTCGGCGTGAGTAACATTGTCAGGACAGCCAGAATCGACAACCGGTTTCTGTTCATCACCTCTTCTCGCTATCTTCGTGTTGGCGGCCAGCGCGGAACATCGCCAGACGACGATGAGCCGCTACCTCGTCCTCTCACTTCACAGACCCCGACAGGTTGCCGGAAGAGCCCGCTCCTACTGCCGCGCGCGCCTTTCGGGGCGCGAGCGCTCTGCTTGCTCCGGTTCAATCCTCGCTTCGATGAGGAACCGCGCCCACGGGCGATCCGGCTCCTCTGGCGCCCGCTTCACAGGATTATACACAACTATCGTCGCGAGATCAAGCACTATCTTCGTGTGCGCGCCCCGAGGGCCAGACCGCCGTTCGATCTGCGCGAAACGCGCTTTCTGGCAAAGGACGCTGGATGCGGTGGGCGCTGTGACTTCGGCGTTGACAATCGTGACGGATTGCTGCTATAATCCCTACCAGAGCCCCCTCCATTAACAACGCACCTGAGAAACGAACCCCGAAACGGCCCTCGCCCCGCCCATTTCGAGCCCTTCTCTATTGGTAGGAGCGGCTGTCACTCCGTTCCCCGTGCGGCGGACTCCACATACCAGGGAACACAGTCACTCATTTCCCTGTTCCCGCCAATAGGAGATGGCATCCGCACGGTCTCTCCAGGTGAGGAGCAGAAGTCGGCAAGCCCTCGACGGACCAGGGCATCCACCGTCCAACAGAAGGAGTGTTCTCATGAAACGAGCAGCGGTCATGAGCGGAGCTCTCGTAATGGTGATGGCGTTTGGCGCACTGGCATCGACCTCGTTCGTCGGCATCACCGCTCCCCTTCGCGAACAGATGGCGATGGTCAACTCAGACGAGCTGATACGCGTCAACCTGGTGATGACCAATCACCTCGACCCCGGATACCTGTCAGAACGCGCCGCCGGCATGAGCAAGGTCGAGCGACGCCGCTTCGTGCTGGATGAGCTCAAGAGATTCTCGGAGAGCTCCCAACGGGAAGTGCGGGGATATCTCGAGAAGATGGAAGCGTCGGGACACGTAGACAACATCCAGATCATCTGGATGGCAAATGCGATCAACTTCGAGGCCACTCCCGCGGTGATCGAACGCCTTGCCCGTTTGAAGGGAGTGCGGAGCATCGACTGGGACGAGCCGTTCCCCCTCGAGACCCTCCTCGATCTGCCGGAGAAGACCCCGCACAGGGTGGGCGCTGGCGACCAGTATCTCTGGAACCTGGAACGGATCAGGGCCCCTGAGGTCTGGGATCTCGGCTTCACCGGACAGGGGGTCGTCATCGGCAACATCGACACGGGCACGGACTACAACCACCCCGATCTGGCTGACCACATCTGGATCAACGAAGGTGAGATTCCCAATAACGGGATAGACGACGACAACAACGGCTATATCGATGACTGGCGGGGGTGGGATTTCGTCAACAACGATAACGATCCCATGGACCAGAGCGGCCACGGCACCAGTACCGCCGGGATCGCTGCCGGGGATGGAACCGGAGGGACCCAGACCGGCGTCGCCCCTGATGCCGAGATCATGATCCTCCTGAGCGGCGGCGAGGGACCGGCCTGGGCGGCTGTCCAGTATGCCGCCGACAACGGCGCCGATGTCGTCACCAGTTCACAAAGCTACAAGTTCGGCTATCACCAGCCGGATTACGGCATGTTCCGCCAGATGGCCGAGTATGAACTGGCGGCGGGCGTCATCCATTCCAATTCGATCGGGAACCAGGGTGGCGATCCGGCGCACCCCATCCCCTGGAACATCTCCACGCCGGGGAATTGCCCGCCGCCGTGGCTTCACCCGGACCAGACGCTCATCGGCGGGCTGTCGTCGACACTCGGTTGCGGCGCAACCGACATCAACGACATCATCAAGAGCTACTCCGGGCGCGGGCCGGCTGCCTGGGAAGACATCCAGGCGTACTACCCATCCTATCCTCATCCGATGCCGCCAGAGTACTGGGACTACCCCTACGACAACGGGAACCAGATGGGTCTGTTGAAGCCCGACGTGAGTGCGCCGACCGACGTGACGACGACGCAGCTGGGTGGCGGGTATACCAGCGGCTTCAGCGGCACATCCGCAGCCACCCCCCATCTCGGCGGTTCGCTCTGCCTCATGCTCTCTGCGGCGCCCTCTGCCACGCCTGCCATGCTCTGCGAGGCGATCCAGATGACGGCGCTCGATCTGGGTGCCCCGGGCAAGGATAACTTGTATGGTGCCGGAAGGATCGACGTGTACGAGGCAGTGCAGGCGCTCATGGTCGGCGCGGTCTCTCTCCAGCTGGCACCGGGAACCTCGTCAGTGCCGCAGGGCGGGACGTTTGAGATCGAGGTGACGGCCACCAATAACACCGGTGAGGTGCAGGTGTTCGACGCGTGGGCCGACGTCGTTCTCCCGAACAGCAATCCCTATGGGCCGGTGGCAGGTCCCAGGACAGTGACCCTCGGCCCAAACCAGACCCGGGTCCGGACAGTCACACAGCGGATTCCTTCGACTGCGCCGCTGGGAGCCTACACGTACTGCGGGAAGATCGGCACCTATCCTGATGACGTTATGGATCAGGACTGCTTCGACATCGAGGTGACACCGTAGCGGATCGCAGAGTGTCACTGACTGACAGTTCACTGACTATCAGTGATGAATGAAATGAGCGACCTCGCGGGATCCGCAGAACCGCGAGGTTGCTCATCTTTCGGCGCGAGTATTGACCTGAGCGCGGCCTCTCAGTGCCCACACCGGCTCATCTGTATGCGAACGGCCCCCCAATTGTCAGTTGCTGCATGCAGGAAACAGGACCGCCGGTGCGGCGGTCCTGGCAACGCAGACCCTCTTTCAACCGCTGCCTCACTTCGCCTCGTCCAGAGAGAGATATGGGAGGGCCGGTATCCTGCCGCACATCACGCTGTACGGGCCCGAACCAGCCGTCCAGATAACGGGGATATGAGTTGCCTGGGCCGGCACGCTCGGCGGCACATTAGGATGACGACAGTTACTCTCCCCCGTCGAGACCGCGAGCGGCATGATGCTCCAGTTGTTACCGTTCCACACTTTGTAGCAGATCGCTCTATCGCTCGGACCGCCCATAACACGCGAATAGACGACATAGAGCGTCTCACCAGAGCGCGTCAGCATCGGAAGAAAGTTGTTGTTGCCCGGATTCTCATCAACCACCCGATACTGCCACTCACCTGTGCCTCCCGAAAAATGCTTCCACGCATGCCGGAGCAACCCCGAATAGTCCGTATCCTGCCACACAAGATGAAACGTACTGTCCCCTACCACCGAAACGCTGAACTGGCGCGTGCATGTCCCCCAGTAGATCGTCGAATCCGCATGCCCCACCCACTCAGACCCATCCCACCTGTAATACCGATACCCCTGCCCATCATACCAGATCACCGCCGCCGGCTTCCCCATATACTCAACTGAGCCGATCCGCACGTTCGAATACCCCGTCTCGCGAACATACCCCGAATCCGCCGGCGTCACATACCAGCTCGCACCACCATCCGTCGACCGGTGATACCGCACATTCCCCACCGCCGAATAGGAGGACCGCGTGAACACCCACACCGTATCGCCACCACTAGAGGCCAGCAGTGACCCCCGTTTCCAGTGCCCGGGCGCCACCGTGGCGAGCGTTACGACAGTGCGCAGATCCCCATATGTCCGGGCCGGTGCATCCATCCGCCTGAAACGCTGCGTCTGGTCACCGGCCTCGGGAAATGTGAAAAAGAGGTTCGACTTATCGTCACCGGCCATCATCGCATGGTAGTCGAGCCAGTTGGCAATGGTAATCGAGTCGGGATCGAGGCCTGTCCAGGTCAGCCCGCCGTCGGTGCTCATCTTGAGATTGCCCTGGTGCCGGCCGAACAGAACCCACCACCAGTCCGGGTTTTTCTGCGACACGTGCACCTTGTGCCGCGGTATGCCCAGAGTGGCATTGGGATCACTTGTCGTGGCAATCAGAATATCCGACAGGCTCTGCATCGAGGTGAGACAAACGGCACAAAGAACCGATAGGACTATGGCACGCAACATCTCTCTCTCCTGCGGAACACGTCCCTCCACCACCTACCCAGTTCACAGCTTCCGCAGAGCCCGCACACATGGCCTCATTCGGCCAGCGCTTTCATCCTGACCAGCATCTCCGCTTCCCGGGAAATGGATCTTATCGCCACCTACGCCACTGCCCCGTACTCCATGGATCCCCGCTCAACGCCATGTCTGCTCGGCAGCACGCCGTGTCACGCGTCACTCTTCGACGACCGTGAACAGGAACGTATCGTCGTCGATAAGGTTATTCGGCGGCGTCCCTATCTGGGCCGTGTACCCATACTCACCGAGCGGCGCGATCATCGGCACGTTGTGCGACACCGGCACCACCAGCACCTCACTGGGCTGAAGCGTCACCGGCACCGGGCCGAGCAGATACCGTGTTCCGCCCCCCGGGAGCTGCACGAGGGTTCTCGCATAGAAACTCTGCATCTGCGTCGTCAGATTCGTGACAGTCGCAGTGTAGCTCAGAACCCCGCCTCGCGGCACGATCGTCACGTCCGGCGCTAGCTCGACCGTCGCGATCTGAGGAGCCGACACCTCGACGTCATCGATATGCCAGCCTTCCCGCACAACACCCTGATCACTCCCGAACCGGAACCTCAGTCTCACTGCCCCCATGTAATCGGACAGATCGAATACCGCCTCGCTCCAGTCATAGGCGCCGGAGTACAGCGGGGTACCGACGGGGAACGGGCCTGTAGTCCCGCGGGACGTGTAGGGGTACCCGCCCTCGGGTTCAACCTCTACCCAGTTCACGCCCCCATCGACGGTAATCTCGACGATGCCGCCATCGTAGGCTCGGCCGGGATAGGCCTCTGAGGTCTCGGCCTCCACCCAGTGCCACATGGTGAGTGTCGAATTGGGATCGAGGCCGAACGGCGGGGTCATCAATCCCGCGTCGTCGAAATTGGAATAGGGACCGGTCCCCGTATCGCCGCACTTCCAGCTGTAGCTGCCGGCGGGGGTGTGGTTCCGCTCTGTGCTCAGATGCCACTCGTCGTTGAATCCCTGCGTGATGGCCTCGTGTGTCCAATCGCCGACACCTGCCTCCATATCGTCAGCGTATCCGGTTGTGACGACCCATACCTCGAACGTATCGGTCCAGGCATGCCCGCCACTGGCGGTGATCTCGATAGCGATCGGCAGCGCATAGGGTACCGGCGTGGCGTGCGCGATCTGGATGACAAACGGATCCGATGCGTTATTCCCGGTTCCGATCGGCGGGATATCCCCGAAGCTCGAGGTACCCTCGATCACCTCGAGGTACGGATCCCACTCCGTGATCGTCCCTTCCACATTGTTCGCTTCAGCCATACCCGAGTTGCGGACCTTGACGATCAGATCTGCTACCTCCCCGGGATCGATCCGCATATTGGCATTGCCGCCGACTGTATCGTCAATGAGGTGGCCGTTGTAGTGCACGTCCACCGAACCCGCCACCCTCATCATGAACAGGTTCGCCCCCAGGTTCTCCTGGAACTGGCCGAGGATGGTGTTCGTGTCCGGCTGCCAGAATGCGCTCCCGACCTCATTGCTGAACCCGAAAATCTTGGGCTTCGTCGTCTGCTCTCCATACTCGTAATCGATGCTGCCGCCGTTCACGAGGTAGAGGAGCTCCCACGGGGTCCCCGGGTCGTAGTTGTTCACCCTCGTCAGACTATCGGCCAGCTCGACATATATGTCGTGATCGGGCGTGTAGATATAGTCATAACCCCAGGGATAGAGACAGAGATCCCCGTAGCTGTGGTAGTCCTGGCAGAACGTGAACTCGTGGGATTCCATCAGGTCGCGCATCGCCTGGGTCTCCGGCTCGGAGAACGGAGCGGGACCTCGATACGTCTCGCTCGACGGAGTCGGGCTGGAACCGATATTGTCATAGCCCCACATGTACCCGTAGTTCCGATTGAGATCGACGCCGTAGATGCCGCCGCCGTTATCTCTCCTGTTCTTGCGCCACATACCGCTCGAGTATGTCTCGTTGTACACATAGCCATCGGGATTCACCACCGGCACAAACCAGACCTCTCTCGTGTCCACGATCTCAGTGATCTCTGGATTGATGCCGTAGTTCTCCACGAGGTGCTCGATCGTATAGATGCAGATCGAGCAGCCGATCGGCTCGCGCGCATGATGGACACCGTCGAACAGCAACTCGGGCTCGTCAGGATCCTCGTATGTCGGATCATCCGAGACCTTCATCGCCCAGAGGATACGGTCCTCCCAGGTACCTCCGATATTGATCTTCGGAGTGGTGATATCAGGATACGCCGCATGGATCATATCGAGGGCGTCGATCATCTCCTGGTAGGTATAGTACGGGCCGAAGGCGATTCGGCCCGCCCCGAACTGCTTCTCTCGATGGGCCGCGAGGTCAGGGATCAATACCTCCACATCGAGGCCGAGCTCAGTCTCGAGAAATCTCACCTCCTCGGGCGTCGTCACGATCTCGACGTAGGTGCCTGCCTTGACCGTGGCGATATCGAGATCGAGCAGCCTTATCTGCTGCACAACCTGTTCCATATAGTCCTTCGATTCCGGATAGACCCTGGCCAGCATCTGGGTAGCTGCAGCACCTGCTTCGGGCCTTGCCAGCGCAATGCCCAGCGCGCAGACGATGGCAAGTGCCAGCCCCTTCATAGATAGTGCCCGGACCGATCTCATCTTGTCTCCCCCTCTCCTGCACGGTGACATTCCAGTTCATCCCGGGATCGTCCTCCGCCCCGGGCGACTCCCATTGTACACAATTTCATCGGGCCAGTCAAGCTATCATTCTCCAGCCCGTAGGTCATGGTCGCCGCTCAGCGCCTCCCGCCGATGAGCACGATCTTCCGTATGGCCACGTCGTCCGAGGCCTCCAGCCGGCAGAGATAGATACCCGGAGCCACGGCACGACCCTGGCCGTCCCGGCCATCCCACATCACCTCACCCGGTCCGGCATCGACAAGGCCTTCCTGCAGCACGGCCACGAGCTGGCCAAGGGTGTTGTACAGACGGACAGAGACATGGGACCGACGGGGCAGAGAGTAGGCGATCCTGCACGTTCCGGGCGCCGGATTGGGATGACTCTGGCCCGCGAAGAACAGCGCCGGCCGGTCACCGCCACCAGAGCCTTCCCCTTCGGCGACTCCCGTGGTAGGAAGCCAGACGAGGATCCGGAACATGAGTGTGTCGCGCTCGGCCGTATCCGAGATGCCGTCCAGGCAGAACGATGTGTACACGACGCTGTACACACTCGTGGCGACACGCACGCCCGCCGAGCCGGAACTCAAAGGATAAATGGGGCCGGGGATCCAGTAGAGGAAGGTCACCCCCGGGTCGACCGGATCGATCTCCTCAGCGAATGTCTGGGTGTTGGGCGGGCCCGAAAGATCCAGGATCAGGCCGTCCCCGATTGTGTCCCCCGGCGCCCCCAGCAGTTGATCCCACCCGTTGTTGTATCCGACGTCAGCCTGCACGAAGTCCGCATGCATGTAGTCATGATAGAACGCATTCGCCTGGGTGCCGCCTTGTGTCAGCGCGGTACCCAGTTGCTGTCCCGAGATGAAGAGATGGCCGCCATCGAGAAGGAAGCTGCGGAGCGCCTCCTGTTCCTGTTGGGCCGGCGCCCCTGCGGGGTAGATGGCGACGAGCTCACCACCCCCATACTGGCCCAGTGTGGCCTCATCGATCGGGCCGCGATAAAAAGCATTCCACATGTCGTGATCCACGCCGAGATTGTTGAGCGAACTGAGATAAGCATCAAGCGCCGGATAGATCGCTCGCGCACCGGGCAGCGGGTTCAGGTGCGCCACCAACCAGTCATTAACGAGATAGTGTTCGTAGACGATGCGCTCACCCTGCGCAAAGAACGAGAGCGAGGAGAAGCCGGCCAGGCTATCGCCGTTCCCATCGTTTGCGAACTCGTCGCTCGCCGTGACATCCACATGAAAGTCCGATTCGAAAGAAGGCGACCAATAGCCACCGTAGGTACGGTCGTCCGGAAGTCCATCCCCGTGCGCTCCATCATCATACAGGGGAATCGTCGCGATGACCCCGCTATCCGGCGCTGCGATGGCAGCCTCCACATCCTGAAGGTCGCCGCCTTCCCAGATGGTCGTCGTGATCGTCACCTGGCCGCCTACCGTGCAGTAACGTGGCGTGACATCGACATCGAGGAACTCCGGCGGAAACTCGTCGCTCCCGACCACTGGAATGAGGAGGGTATCGCTGCCGACGGGCTGGTTAGCCGAATCCTGGAATTCGACCGCGAACCCCAATGTCTCACCGTCGGGACAGTCTGAGAGGACCTTGAACCAGTATGCTGGCACATCATATGAGTGCACGCCCGGGCCGACATCGCCGAATTCCATGTGTCCCATCGACCAGTCCACGCCCTCGAACGGTGCGACCCAGGGGCTATCGGTAGAGAGCGCAGCCGTCACGCCATCAGCCGGGCGGACGCTCTGGTTGTTCAGGTCGAGGCGGAGAAGGATATATTCTCCCGGATCGACCTCGCCATCATCGTCTCCGATATTGTACAGATAGCTCTCGTCGCCCCCGGCGACTACGGTATACGCTTCTACTGTGAGGTCCGGATCGAGATTTCCGGCCCAGCGGAGCATGAACAGGTTCGCTCCCAGATTCTCCTCACATTGTTCGATGATGATATTCGTATCCGGCTCCCAGAACCAGTCTCCCACCTCGTGGCTCACGCCGAAGATCTTGTTCTTGAAGATCTGCTCACCGTATTCGTAGTCGATACTCCCGCCATTGACGATATAGAGAACCTCCCAGAGCGTTCCATACTCGTACCCGTTGCCCACCGTGAGGCTCTCGGCGATCACGCGATAGAACGCGTCATCCTCGGTGTAGACGAAGTCGTACCCATACGGCAACAAGCACAGGTCGCCAAAGCTGTGGAAGTCCTGGGCGAAGATGAATTCGTGGGAGTCGATCAGACTCCGCATGGCCTGCGTCTCCGGCTCTGAGAACGCGTATGGACCGCGGTAGGTCTCGTCTTCGGGATACGGGCTCGAGCCAAGGTTGTCGTATCCCCACATATATCCCCAGTTCCGATTGAGATCGACCCCATAGATCCCCCCGCCGTTGTCCCTGCGATTCTTCCGCCACATCCCGTCCGGCAACGTCTCGTTGTACACATAGCCGTCAGGGTTGACGACCGGCACGAACCAGGCCTCGCGCCCATCAACGATCTCGGTGATGTCGGGAATAAGGCCGTAGTATTGACAGAGATACTCAATGGTATGGAGACAGATCGAGCATCCGATCGGTTCACGTGCATGCTGTACACCATTGATCAGCACTTCCGGCTCATCCGGATCTTCAACTGTCGGATCGTCCGAGACCTTCATCGCCCAGATCGTTCTCCCCTCCCAAGAGGCGCCGAGATCGATCTTCTCCGTGGTGATGTCGGGGAACCGGGCATGGAGCGAGTCGAGCTCCTCCACCATCTCCGCATAGGTGTAGTACGGACCGAAATCAAACGGCATATAGCCGAATTGCTCCAGGCGATGAGCGGCGAGGTCCGCGATGACTACCTCAGCTACCGCCCCCCGGTCCTCCAGAGAGACGAGCTCCTCGCGCGTCGCGATAATGTCGACCCAGAGCTCAGGGTCGGTCCTGAGCGTGGCGATATCGAGGCCGAGCCGGAGGAACTCGCGCGCCTCCTCTCGGGACTCAGGGTAGACTCTCAGCAACATCTTCGCCGGCTGGCCAGGAGAGAGGCTCTCACTCGACCCCGCCCGGCTCGTGGCTGGGCCAGCTGCTAACGAGACAGCCGCCGCCCCCAGCAGAATGACCAGCCCCACACACAAGGCTGGTCTTTTCAAAACGGACGGACCGTACCTACGATTCTTCGCGAATGTCACCGAGTTCCAAGGCTGCATCACCCACCCTCCTGGTCTGTGCCATGTGCGTCTGGTACGACGTGTGCGCGAGTGCCCATATCACTCGCGGGCGGCGAGACCCGCGTCTCGCCGGACAAACGGGAGCGCCTCCGCTCAACAGAGACCGCCCCCGTCTCACCGAGCATGAGATCTACGACCCGAGTCGGGCCGGCCACAATCCCTTATCAGCGGCGAAGAGCCCACTGTGCCGCGATCGGCCATGCATTATGGCACATGAGGCACAGCTGGTCAAGTGGATTCCGCCGGGATTGTGGGACGTGCGGACCGGAGTACAAGGAGACAGGCTAGATGTAGAATCTGGTCATCCGGACAGGACAGCAGTCACTCGCTGAGGGAACTCCTGCGCCAACCTGAGTTATGGGCGGGGTCAAACAGAAAGCGTTCGGCCGAACGGCCGAACGCCTGGCGTGCAAGCAGTATGATACGGGTGTCAACTCGAGACCTCGGCCGCCTCCACTGATTCCTCAACCTCCGACATCTCGTCGGCCGTGTCGCCGGCCGTGTCCCCGGACATAGATTGTGGTGACCACCCCTTGCGCTTCTTCTTCTCAGTTCGAATCAACCTCAGGAGAACCTCAACAACTCTGGGATCGAACTGCTTCCCGGATTCCGCAGTCAGCCTCGCACAGGTCTCCTCGCCGCTCATGCTCGGTCGATAGGAGCGATGAGATGTGAGAGCGTCATAGGCATCGGCAACCTTCAGAATCCTCGCTCCGAGTGGAATGTCCTCTCCCCTCAGATGGTCAGGAAAGCCTTCCCCATTGTACCGCTCGTGATGGTGGCGGATGATGGGACGCACTCTGGCGAGGAACCGGATAGGCCTGATGATCCGTTCTCCGACGATCTGGTGCTTCTGTATAAGCGCGAACTCCTGAGGGGTCAGCTCCCCGTCCTTGGTCAACAGCTCATCCCGCAGGCCGATCTTGCCGATGTCATGGAGGATCGCCGCGTACTGAATCTCGCGCACCTCTTCCTTCGGCAGACCCATCTCGCGTGCGATCCACGTCGCACACTTGGCAACGCGCTCAGAGTGTCCCCTGAGATACGGATCCTTCGCCTCCGCGGCCAAGACCAGCGCGAGCAGCGTCTCGAGGTAGCTCTTTCTCAGGTCTTCGAAGAGCGATATGTTCTGGAGGGCGATCGAAGCGGCGCCGCCGATCGTCGCCAGAAGCTCCAGATCCTTGTCACAGAGTGGCTTCTGATCGACCCTGTTGGCCGCACAGAGCAACCCGAAGTTCTCGTTCCGCCCGCGCAGGCAGACGCAGGCCATGGACTCGGAGGTACCGCTCTCCTCATCGTTCAGCAACAGGGGCTGACCGTTCGTGACGACGTTGACGAGCGGATTGTCAGACATCTCAAGCCGCATACCCCGTTCGAGTCTACCCTCAAATCCACACACTAGTTTCACTACCAAGGAGCGCCCTTTCTCCTGAAGGAGCATGATTGCTCCGTCCCTCACTTCCAGGGTCTGAGTGACCTCCTCGAGCACGAGATGAAGGAGTCTCCCCAGGTCGAGCTCTTGGCATAGCCTGGTAGTGAGCTCCTTCAGCGCTGAGAGCTGCCTCAGCTTGCGAGCAAGCTGGCGATCCAGCTCTCTCTCCTTCTCCTCCAGGCGCTCACAGTTGTCTCGTAGCTTCTTGTTCATTTCCGTCAGATTCTCCACAAGCTCAGCTCGATCCTTCAACGACTTCCGGTATTCCAGGGCCTGCTGTACGACCTCCTTCACATCCTCGGCCTTGAACGGCTTTATAATGTAGTCGAAGGCACCATGACGGAGCGCGTCAAGTGCCGACTCCAATGAGGCGTGTGCGGTCATCATCACCACAACAACATCTTCGTTGTGTTGTTTGATGACCTTCAGCGCCTCGGTGCCTGTCATGCCCGGGAGACGGATGTCCAAGAGGAGAACGTCCGGTGAGCCTGATTTGACGTGCTCGATGGCCTCCTCAGCGGAGGCCAGCTTGACAAGCCGAAGGCTTTCATCGGCACTGCTAAGCACGTTCACCAGGAGCTCGGCGAACGCTGTCTCATCTTCAACAACCACGACTTCTTGTGTCAAAACTTCCTGCAACCGTTCCATCTTCTCTGTAACCTTCAGACCGCGACTCATCTCAAGAGCAACTATTGTGCCAAAGTCGAGCCACCCGTGCGAGGGTCATGTGGGCGCCCCATAAGCCCGGACTACCGCGATCTGCAACGCCAAAAAAATCAAAGAGTTGAGCCAACGGAATACGGGGCAGGGCGTGTATCCGAGTCGTTTATGGCCCTCGGTGCTGGTCACGAGATTGTCGCAAGAGTGTTGTGAGTTATCACCCAGACGAAACGAGGGCATAATTTGAGGGCGAATATCCAGCAGGATACTCGCCCATCAGTTAGCCCGTCTGGGGGAAAAACCGCCCCGAATTGCGGATTTCTACTCAGCAGGGCAGCGCTCACGGCCGTTACAGAAGATTGTACTTCCTCATACGATAGCGAAGGACGTCACGCGTAATATGAAGCAGGCGGGCCGCTTGCACCTGGTTGCCCTTCACCATTGCCAGCGCCTGGACGATCAGATCACGTTCCATCTGTTCTTTCATGGCCTCGAGCTCGACCCCCTTCGGTGTCAGGGTCACTCCCCCGAAGCTCACTTTGGTGGGGATACACCCTGAGAATATCTCAGGAGGCAGATGTTCCTGATCGATCTCTGAGGCGGAGCAGAGAATCATTGCCCGCTCCACGACATTCCTCAATTCGCGGATGTTCCCGGGCCAGCCGTAGCCCAACATCAGCTGTTCGGCCTTCGGGCTTACACTGCTGACCCTCTTCCCCATCGCCTTGTTGAATTCCGAAATGAACGCCTTGGCCAGTATCAGTATGTCCTCTCTGCGCTCTCTCAGAGGGGGTAACTTGATACTGATAACCTTCAACCGGTAGTAGAGGTCCTCTCTGAAAGTCCGAGACTCCACAGCAGCCGCCAGGTCCTGATTTGTGGCAGTGATTATCCTGACGTCCACGGTGATATCGCGCACTCCGCCTACTCGTCGAATCCGCTTACTCTCGAGCACGCGCAGCAGCTTGACCTGCATCGGAATCGGAAGATCTGCGATTTCGTCGAGGAAAAGCGTTCCGCCGTCAGCGAGCTCGATGAGCCCCCGCTTGCGTTCTTTGGCATCGGTGAACGCTCCTCGTTCATGCCCGAACAGCTCACTCTCCATGAGACCCTGCGGGATCGCAGCACAGTTGAGTTCCATAAACGGCTTGCGCGCCCGCTTTGAGCGGTAGTGGATAGCGTTGGCGATTACCTCTTTGCCGGTACCGCTCTCTCCTTCGAGCAGCACTGAGGTGTCATCACTCGTCGCCACCCGTTCCATCAGCTCATAGATCTCCTCCATCTTGCTGCTCTGGCCGACGATGAAGTCGTACTGGAAGCGCTCCATCTGTTGACGCCTGAGCTCGCCGACCTCGCGCTTCAGTGTCTGAGTCTCGAGCGCCTTCTTTATCGTCAGCTTCAGCGCCTCCATATTGAACGGCTTGTTCACAAAGTCGTACGCGCCAAGCCGCATGGCCTCGACGGCGCTATCGATCGCACCATAAGCCGTGAGCATTATCACTAGCTGATCGGCCTGTTTCTCCTTGATCTGCTTGAGCACAGAGAGGCCGTCTGTGTCAGGCAGCTTGAGGTCGAGCAGCACCAGATCAGGCGGATCCTCCTGGAACGCAAGCAATGCCTCGTTGCCGGTGGCGGCACACCGCGTGCCATAGTGACCATCTACGAGAGACTGCGTCAGGAACTTCCGTACGGCATCCTCGTCATCCACAATGAGAATCGTAGACTCCATTTTTCACCGCCATCGTTTCAGGCTCATTCTCTAGTCTGTCAGTCACCGCGGTCGCTCCCGCATCCAGCTCCACTCGGAATGTCGTCCCCCGTCCCGGCTCGCTCACGACCTCAATCACCCCCCCGTGATCATCCACAATCCGTTGCGTCACCGCGAGGCCAAGCCCTGTGCCGCCACGCTTCGTGCTGAAGAACGGATCGAAGACCTTCGGCAGATTCTCCGGCGAGATCCCCTTCCCCGTGTCCGATATTTCCACGACAACGAGGTCCCGAGATTCACGGCTCTCTGGATGAATCGAAACCTTCAGGACTCCTCCTTCAGGCATGGCCTGCACTCCATTGAGCAGGAGGTTCAGATAGACCTGACCGATCTGCACCTCATCGCCTATAATCTCAGGGAGTTCCTCAGCATACGCCGTCTCCACCTGGATGTCTTGAGCCTTGATCTCCTGCTGCAGAAGGCAGAGCGTTCGCTTCGCCATCTCTCTCAGGTCCAGGGGAACAAGGTACAGAGGCGGCCGGTGGGCAAAAGATGTCAGGTCTCGGACGATCCGATCAAGTCTCGATATCTCTTGAAGAATGAGTTGAGAAGCCTCCCGCCGGGCATCAGCCTTATCGAAGCTCTCCATCAGATACTCGACCCCCGTACTGATCCCGGCAAGCGGATTCTTGATCTCATGGGCCATCGATGCCGACATCTGCCCAAGTACCGCCAGCTGATCGGAGCGGCGCATCTTTTCTTCCATCGCCTTGATTTTTGTCAGATCCGTTATAATCCCGACCGCCCCCGTGATCTCCCCGTCCTCATCCCTCAGGATGGAAGTACTCATGCCAATGTCGACATGTGTCCCACCTTCGAGTATCACACGCGCCTCCCCACGCCGCACTTCGGTCCCCCGCTCCACTGCCTCCCGGAGATAGCAGCGAGCACCCGGAGCCAGCTTCACAATCGAGTCGACAGGCCGTCCGACTACGTCCTCATCATCCTTGTGCAGGGCCCGCTTCACGGTTGCGTTGACCGAAGTCACGATGCCGTTCTCGTCTACAGTGACGATACCACTCGGCATGTTCTCCAACACACTCCGGTTGAAGGCCTCCAGGGCACGCAGCTCCCGCACGGTATCGGTCGCAGAGTCATAGAGCGTAGCGTTCTTGAACGAGATCATGATCTGTCCCGCCAACTGCTGTATGACCCGCAGATCGTTCTCCTCGAACGCCGCCTTCTTCTCGCTAGCAACATCCAGAACGCCAATGACCTGGCCATCCTTTGTAAGCGGCACGGCCAGCTCCGACCTTATCGGTGAAGAGCATCCTACGAACCTCGGATCCCGCTCGACGTCGTTGACCATCAGAGGCTGGCCTGCGTGAGCGACCCAGCCCGTAATGCCTTCGCTCCGCACCTTCAAACGAAGACGCTCAACCTCCGGCTCGTCATATCCCCGGTGGGCCTTCACATAGAGCTCGTTCGCGCTCTCGTCGATGAGTAAGACAGCAACATGGGAGTATCCAAAGCTCCGCTGCATGATGTCCACGAACTGGTCCAAAAGGAGATCGATGTTGAGCACCGAACTGATGGCCAATGCGACCTCACGCAGAGCAGTCAATTCCGCCACTCGCACCTTGGCCTCCTCGTACAACTCTGATTCGACGATTGCAACTGCCAACTGATTCGCGAGCTGTTCGAGCATCTTCCGCTGCCCGGCAGGAAACCCGCCACTGGCGCGACTGCCGACGTCAAGCACTCCCACAACCTTACTGTCGCGAATGAGCGGTATGGCCATCTCTGATTTCTGATGGTCATATGTACGCACACAACGAGCGTCAGTGGAGACGTCAGGTACAACCAGGGTCTCCCTTGCGTAGGCTGCCCAGCCAACCGCTCCATCGACACAGATTCTGAATCTACCGATCTCTGGGGGCTCCACACTTGGATCGTCGCTGCTAAAGCTCTTGAGATGTAGCTCACTTCTCTCCTCGTCGACCAGGAAGACCGTCGCATACATGAACCCGAAGGCTTCACGAATCACCGCCACGAGCCGCTCGAGCATCGGATCCAGATCGATCGTGGATGCAAGCGCCCTCGAGACCTCAAACAGCACCTCAAGTTGACGTTCGCGCCGGGTCTGGTTAGTGACATCCTCAGAGACGATGACTGCCCCCTGCACCGCCCCACCCCTCTTCAACGGATATGAGGTGAAGTTCTCGGTGACTTCCGTCCCGTCCGGCCTCTCGGACTCGACCCCTCTCAGAATTGTCTGCTCGCCCTCGCTCATGGTTCTCCGAACCGTCTCCATGCGTCCAGGGACGTTGAGCTGGGGCAGCAGGTCACTCAACTTCTTCCCGACCACACTCTGCCCGTCCCAACCGTACCGCTGAGCCGCAGCCTCATTCACGCCCAGTATCCGCTCCCTACAGTCGATCACAATGATCCCATCCCTGATTGATGCCACGATGGAATCGTTGAGATCCGTCAAATAGGCGATCTGCTCTGTGGCTTTCTTCTTCTCCGTGAGATCGACAGCAACCAGGATAAGCGCAGGCACTCCGCCAGCACCGGAACTGATTCGTGAAACGGAGAAGAGCACCGGGATGCTCTCCTCAGACTTTCTGCGGCAGACCACCTCGCCCTCCCACAGCTCCCCCTGCTCTGTCTGTGTCGTCATTTCGATGAATACTGACCTGCCGTCCTCTCCGAGAAGCTTCGCAATATGCTGGCCCATGAGTTCATCTGCTGAATAGCCGAATGTCGTCTCGCCCGCCTTGTTCACGAATGTTATCCGCCCGTTGACGTCTGTCGACAGGATGGCATCCCCTGCCTCCTTCACAATCGTTCCCAGGAACTTAGCCTCATCGATAGTCTTCGTCTTGTCGGTCACATCCTCAATGATTACTGCCGCACTCACTATCTCCTTGAATTCATCACAAATGGGAGAAATGCTGACGTTGAGGATCACCGGCCCAACGTTTCTCATCCTGTGGCGCCACCCGGTTACCGTCTTCACCTCGCCGGCGCTGAACACCTCGTCCAGCCAGCTGCCGAATCCCTCTTCCTCCATCGCCGGGAATTCCTCAAACACGTTCTTCCCGAGCACCTGCTGCCGCTCTATCCCGAATGCCCGCTCCAAGTACCGGTTCCACCCTGTTACCCTATACTGCCGATCCACTACCATGATTCCGTTGGGTGCATGCTCAAGGATCTGTTCGTTGTATCCCTGTAGCACTGAAAGGAGCGAATAAGCCGATTCGAGTTCGCCCCGCTCCCTGCCAATCTTCTCGATCATATGGTTGAATGTACACCCCAATTCCTCGAACTCATCCCCGCTCCTTATGTTAACCCTCGCCGTGTAATCCCCCATAGCCACACGACGAGCACTTTCGCCAAGATCGGCTATCGGTCTGGAAATGATCTTCCGCATCAGTTGCCCTGACACGACCAGAAACAGCAAGGTCGACAGGAGAAGCAGTACACCGCCCGGTCTCGCGCCTTCGACCATCGCAAAGAGACCCGCCCGTCGACTTTCGAGCAGCAGCACCCAGTCGTGATGTCGGAGAGGCACGACCGTCGCAATCATGGGTTGACCGTCAGCCTCGTACGCCACAGCGGACTCCACCCCTCCCCGAATAGCGCCTTCGAACGCCTTCCCACGCTCCTCTCCGAGCCGACCGCTCAACCCCAGCACCTCTCCGCCCTGCACACCGAGCAACAGGTTACTCCCGGAAGGCAGTGGTTGATTCGCCAGCCACTGCGCGATTCTTGTCGAGTCTAGAGACACGACAATCGCGCTCGCGCCGCCACGTGATGTCAGGACAGGCCGATCAAAACGACGCACAAGACGGCTCCATTGAGCCGAAGTGATCGCACCTGACGTCCTCCCATCGCCATCCAACGTGCCTGATCGCCCCGTGTAAGTCGCGGCCCAGGACAACGTCACTTCTTCTGACGTATCAGTCGCTGGATAGGAAAAGATCTGTCGTCCCTCGTCATCCACGATCGATACACGTGAGACGAACTTATCCCTGAAGAATGTGGGGCCAAGCGACTCCTGCAGTTGATCCTCCGCCAACTCCCCTCCCTCAAATGCGGAGGCGGTGCACTCCAGCCGAGTACGTACAACGGCCGTCCGGGTGTTCAACTGCTCGCTCAAGCTGCGAGCCAAAAGAAGCTGCGTCTCAGCAGCGTCTTGCGAGTAAGCACGCACGTTGACAACAACCAGAACGGCCTCGATGATCGCGACTGGAAGGACTGCCGCAACCAACCACCACAGCAGAAGCTTGCCTGCAAGTTTACTTCCCCAAGGCACAGTTCTCATTTCCCGCGAGCGCCGTGTTCGTGGTCCAGTTCGATATTGCCAGGGTAAAGTACACCGGCAGCCGTCAGAGCCGCTTCCACTGTCTCTCTCTTGTGCCCTTCTTGACTACCTCCATTTTAATGCGACCACACCTGGGACAGATCCACTTCCTCTTCTTGTGGTAACTCCGCTGACTAACCACCATCTTGGATCGACATCGCGGACAATACATCTGACCTACCCGACATCAGGCACGTTCCCCGGCTCCACTCATCCTATATCCCAACAATGCGATCAAGGTGCTCTCTGGCTGCCTCAAAGTCGCCCTTCATATCCACTGCCTTCTCGAACATCTGCCGTGCCTCATCGAGTCGGTTTATGCTTTCATACACGATGCCGAGGTTATAGTAGATGTCTGGATCATTCGGGGTGAGGTCGAGTGCCTCAGTATACTTCTCGATCGCCTGCTCATAGCACTGATTCAAGAAGTAGAACTTCCCCATTTCGATCAGCTCTGTCACTTTTTTGACTCCGTTCTCCGGTTGTTCTTCCCCACTCATCCCTCACCGGTCCTATTCCAGATCCCTGAGCCTCTCGAGATCCTCCGATTTCCCGAGAAGTACGAGCAGATCTCCCTTCACCAGCTGCTCTTCCGAGGACGGTGCAACGACTACCTCTTCCGCGAACTCAGTGTCGCCCTTGCTGGTTATCCTGGGCACCTTCCTCTTGATGGCTACGACGCTTACGTTGTACTTGGGCCTGAGATCGATCTCTCTAAGTCGCCGTCCCTCATAGGCATGCGGAGCAACCAGCTCCAGCAGACTGTGGGTGGGCGACAGTTCAATATAATCCAAAATCCGCGGTGTTACAAGCCTCTGAGCCACCCTTATCCCCATATCTCTCTCCGGGAAGACGACGCGATCTGCGCCCACCTTTCTCAGGATCTTCCCGTGCATCGCGTTGAGAGCCTTAGCTATCACATGTTTGACGCCGAGCTCCTTGAGCTGCAGCGTTATCAGAATCGAGGCCTGGATATCCTCGCCAACGCTCACGACCGCAACATCGACATCCTGTATCCCGACCGACCGGAGCGCACGCTCCTCAGTGGCATCCAGCTGGACAGCCTGCGTGACAACGTCGGCCATGTCCGCGATCTTCTCCTCATCGCGGTCGATAGCGATCACCTGAGCACCGCGACTGGCGAGTGTCTCAGCGATGCTCATGCCGAAACGGCCCAAGCCAATGACGGCGAACTGTCTCATGTTCACCCTACCCTACGATGAATTTGCCCTCCGGCAAGCGGAAGAGGCCGGGACGCATCTGGGCCATGGCCATGCCGAGGGTGAGTGGCCCCACTCTTCCTGCCACCATTGTCAGGACGAGGATGACCTTGCCAAAGCTTGTGAAGTCTCTGGCAAGACTGCACGAGTTCTGCGAAAACGAACCCAGCGAGAGTCCTACCGTGCCGAAGGCAGAGACCTCCTCAAACAGAACGCCGATAAGACCCTTCTGTTGCAGTGCTCCACGCTCACTGATGCACAGAGCGCCGACGCCGATTATCAGGATCACCATGCTTACCGTCACAAGCGCCAGCGTCCTCGAGACAGTCTCCTCAGATATTCGGCGATTCAGCATGATAACGTCTTTGTCTTTGCGTACGAGCGACTTAATCGTGTGAAGAAGGCACGCGAAGGTCGTGACCTTGATTCCGCCGCCGGTCCCGCCCGGCGCGGCGCCGATGAACATGAGCAGTATGATGAGATACTGTGCGCCGTACGTGAACGCCCCGACTGATGCTGCAGAAAAGCCCGCTGTCCGCGGCGTTGCAGCCTGAAAGAATGAGACGACCCCCTTCTCCCACCACGACAGCCCCCCCAGACCGTTGCTCCACTCAAGTGCCAGAATGCCGATAGTCCCCACCGCCAGGAGCAGCAATGTAGTCCGCAACACCAGACGTGTATGGAGACTGAGCAATCGTACCGAGCGCCGAACCTTCACAGCATACACATTTACGATGACAATGAACCCGATGCCCCCGCATACGAAGAGGGCCGCCACAACGAGGAGCACTACCGGATCTCTCGCGTAGCCCGCCAATCCCGTTGAGAACAGACTGAAGCCCGCATTACAGAATGCCGAGACGGCATGAAAGACGCCCAGCGCCGCTGCTCGAGGGAGGCCGATCCCATCGTACAAGAACTTTGCCGTAAGCGCGGCTGCTCCCATGCCTTCAAGAAGGACTGTCACTTTGAGGACACGGACTGTGAACCTGCCGAGGCCCTCGAGTGTTAGCTGACCGCTCGACTGCTGAACGAGCAACCTCTCTCTGAGAGAGATGCGGCGCCGTCCGAGAAGTAATGCAAAAGCCGTGGCCAGAGTCATGTACCCGAGACCCCCGACCTGAATGAGGACCAGAATGACACACTGACCGAACGGCGAAAGATCGAACTGCGTGTCTCTGACGATCAGACCTGTCACGCAGACAGCAGAGGTGGCCGTAAAGAGCGCCTCGACTGTCCCTGTGTCCTGAGCTCGCCCCGTCTCGCTCCACGACACCGGCAAGACGAGCACAGACGTCCCCACGGTAATCAGGGCCAGATAGCCGAGCAACACCACTCCGGCCGGTGTAACTTGCAGTTTTGGCGGTGACTTAACCGGCCCCCACATAAACCTCCGATCCGCCCATAATCGGCGCCGTGACCTCCCTTGTCGGTGCCAGAGGCCCGATCGATGTCCAGGGACGACATATTCCCAACTGAAGGCCGCCAAACGCCATCGGCCGAGGCCAGCACTCCGTGCATACCCGGGGCGTCATCCCCATTCTGCCCAGTGCCCGCTGTCCTCGGCCCCGCAGGAAAACTGGCTCACCCGGCTCTCAGACAGCCGCTTACCGCTCTCACCAGCGTCTTTTCCCAAATATACTTCACAATCCACGCATTGTCAAGGCAACCGGAGCCCGCCCGAGCGCCGAAGCACCACCACAAGAGGGCCCCAGCTCAGGACAGGAAAATCCCTCAGCTGGGGCGTCCCAAGATCGCCAGAACTGGCGTTTCTGCTCTCTGACTTGCCGGTTTCCTACCCGCTTCCTCGATCAACCTCTCGGGTTCATCCGACCTCTGTACGAGAGGCCTCACCAAGCTCACCGCCGGGAGCCGGTCGGCACATCCACCCTCACTTCTTCTTCCTCCTCCTCCTCCAGCGAACCTGGCTTCTGATCAGCTAGCGTCTCCTTCAAACATCCATCCGCGAACTCGCACCCGGCGCAGACGACCATCGTCTTGTATGCGCCGAAGCACCTGGGAACGCTGATCCCCCAGGTCTCCAGCCCTGCTCGCACCCGCGCACGAAGCATCGAGACCGTTCCGATCGGCCCCCCCTCCTTCTCCAGGGCCCGTACCAGGGCTTCGACTGCCTCCGAGTCGAATTGTGTCCCCGAGCATCGCCGCAGCTCAGCTACCGCCTCCTCGCGGCTGCGCGCCGGTTTGTATGGACGCGGAGAGGTCATGGCATCGTAAGCATCGGCCACAGCCAGAATCCTCGCCCCGAGAGGTATCTCAGTTCCGGCCAGCCCATCTGGATATCCGCTCCCGTCGAGACTTTCGTGGTGATGCCGTACGATAGGTATCTCCTTCCCGAATGAAGCCTTCTTGGCGAGTATCTCCGCGCCCGCTGCTGGATGGGCCTTGACAGCCTCGTATTCCTCGGTCGTGAGCCACCCCGGTTTAGTGAGGGTCGCATCTCTCGTCCCGATCTTTCCGATGTCGTGCACCAACGCTGCACGCTTAATTGTCTCGCCCAGCCGATAGCTGACCCGCAGTTCTCTGAGGATCATGTTTGTATAGTCGATCACCCGCTGCGAGTGTTTTTCGGTGTATCGGTCCTTGGCCTCGATCAGCTTGGCCATCAGAGCCAGGCTTTCCTCTTCACTCCGGCGCACCTCGACCTTATCCTGGAAGTGCACACGTATGAGAAGGAGAAACGGTATGGCCAAAGCCACAACCCAGGGACTCACTTCCAGGTACAGCCACGCCGCTGCCGCCCCGGCGATGGCCAGCACAACATGACCAAGGGCCATGGATCGCCCGATCGCCCAAGCCTGCCAGAGGAAGGGGATGCGCTCGTGTAGCCTGACAGCTGTTGCCAGCAGACCGGTGTTCAGAAAGAAGTATACCAGTGCGCATAGGCCCAGCGGGATCAAGAACTTGGGAAAAGAATATGCAGATCCGGCCTCCTGAGCGATCTGGAACACCAGACCTGCAACACCCACAGAAACTACGAACTGGGAGAAATTGAAGGCTACGGCGAAGACAGAATCTCTAGTTCGGTACCCTTTCCTAAGCCACAACTGATGAACTGAGCCTACAAACAACTCGCGAAGCACGACAAGCCACACAGCGGCACCCGGTCCCAGCACGATGATCGAAGCATATTCGGCCGCGAAACTGACAGATAGCCAAATACCCGAGGGAAATCGACTTGGAAAGAACTCGGGAAAAGCAAGCAATATCCCCCAGAAGACAAATGCCTGCCAGTCAACGTCTCCCATCCGGGAGGTCAAATGCCACAAAACCAGAATGGCTACTCCCAGGAGGGCGACAGAGAATATCTTGGACGATTTGGGCAAATTGAGTGCGAATGGGCTCTCTGGCACTGGCCAAATACCTTCATCGCAAGTTCTCGACAGGACTCCGGACTCCAAAGGGGACAAAAGGACCGACGCCGGAAAATCGTACCCTCCATGCCCTCCGTGTCAACCCCGCTGCCACGCCACTAACCACCACCCAAGCCAGGCCCCTGACCAGGGACCCACCTTCCACCGGCCCCGGCGGCCAGGATTAATGACAAGAGGGCGAAGAACACTCTATAAAGCTTAGCCAAACGGGATCGACCTCCTTCCGTAGATTCACTCCCTGAGGTAATCCGCTCACCTCAGAGGCAAATCGCTCCGCTCAGAGGTCCGCCCCGAGAGGTTTTTTCAGCTTCTTGATGAGCCGCGGGAGCAGTCCCAGATAACCCTCGCAAGTACCATGATCTCGAGTGTTCCTTTACCTCCATACAGACGATCGGCACCCTCACTCATGGGGGTGCCGACTGAACTGAGCTCTCTGAAAGGATGACTCCTATGCCATCCCGTATCGCTTGAGCTTCTTGAGAAGACCCTGTCTTGATACTCCTAACTCTATGGCTGCGCGTGTCTTATTGCCACCGTGCTTGGTGAGGCTTCGCTCGATCATCTCGCGTTCGAGTTCCTGCAGGGCATCGACTAGCGTCAGCCTGGTCTGTTCTCCGTACAGGTCCCGTTCGACTTCACCGGCAGACGACCGGAGGCTCGGCGAGAAATCGCCCGGCTCGATCTCTTCTCTATCACCGCACAGTGCCGTAGCACGCTCGACCTCATGTCGCAGCTCACGCACGTTGCCAGGCCACGAGTAGTCCAGCATGACGCGCATGGCAGCTGTTGAGAACCTCCTCTTCGGGCCCTGAGAGTAGACTTGCAGGAAGTGTTCCGCCAGGAGCTGTATGTCTTCTCGTCTCGTCCGCAGTGGGGGGATCTCGAGACAGAGCGTATTCAATCGGTAGTACAGGTCTTCACGGAAGCGACCGGCTTCGACCTCGGCCCTCAGGCTCTTGTTCGAAGCAGAGATGAGACGTACATCCACCTTCCGGGTCTCAGTAGCACCAAGCGCCATGATCTCGCCAGTTTCGAGAACCCGCAGCAACTTCGCCTGTGTACCCGGGCCCATCTCGCTGACCTCATCCAAGAAGAGTGTCCCCCGGTGGGCCACTTCAAGCAGACCCCGTTTGTCCTCAACCGCGCCCGTGAATGCACCCTTCCGATGACCGAAGAGTTCGCTCTCCAGCAACGTCTCAGGAAGGGCAGCGCAGTTGAGCACCACAAACCGCTCGCCGCGCCGCTTGCTGTTATAGTGGATGGCTCGCGCGACCAGCTCCTTGCCAGTACCGGTTTCGCCTTCGAGCAGAACGGGCATCGGCCTGTCCACGACTTTCAGGACAGTGTCCAGAAGATCAATCATGTTACGGTTCTGGGTGATGATGTTCCCGAACTGCGACCGTTCCTCGAGTTGACGGCGCAACAGCAGATTCTGCCTGATAAGCTCTTCATCCCGCATTGCCACCAGCTTGAGTGCAACCACTCCGGAGAACAGAATGAATGTCTCGAGATCGCGCTGACCGAACGCAGGGGGAGAATTCTCTTGCAGACGGTCGATGTATACGAAGCCGTCAACGGTGCCGTCAATCCCGACAGGAATCATCATCAGACTCGCGATTCTGTCCGCCCCCCCAGGGATCCCATGGAACCGCTCGTCCACACCTACCTGCGTGGAGATGATCGGTCGTCGCAGGGCAACCTCTTCGCCCTCGAGCGATCCGGTGAGCCACGTGAGAAGCTTCGATGCCTCCTCCTTTCGCAGCTGGTGGCTCTCGACAACTCGACACCCATCCGCCTCAGC
>Ga0111195_1020_pt1 | contig 25523 bp, 25 predicted proteins | sample DeeMarSWOR324_28_FD_80367 | JGI IMG/M metagenome (GOLD analysis project Ga0111195, IMG submission 80367) | candidate division TA06 bacterium SM23_40
GCCCTCTCCGCTGAATATGGAGGACGGGAGGGAGATCATCATCTCCTTCACTCGCGATGACAGGTACTCTCTCGTTCCTGTCACCGTCGAGAACGGTGAGCCGCTCGACTACCGGAGCAACCAGTGGTATGGGAAGGGGAGGCAGCTCGAGGTCGACTCGCTCGACTTCCCGACTTTGGCGCGGACTGGACTCCACTCCGAGGCGGAGCTCGATCGGACGGAGACGATCACGGGTGTGCCGGTTGCAGAGATCACGCGGATCGGGCGCCCGGAGGCGTACTCCACTGCCGGATTCATGAGCCGGGACGAGGAGATCGTATCTGTTCTCCGGGGCGACAACGGACTGGTGAGGCAACTCGGGCTTACTCACCCGCAGTGCGCCAGGCCGCTCTTCCACGTCTTCAACCTGATCCTGGCGGGAAGGCGAGACTCTGAACGGGCGAATGTAGGAGGCATCCTGTATAACGGAAGGAGGGTGCACTTGGACTTCTGGGGCTCCAAGGGCTGGCAGGAATCGATCTTCGATGATGAGATTCTCGGGTACTGGGAGATCGAGATGCGGAGAGAGCTCGATCAAGAGGAGAAGGCCTTTCTCTCCAGCCGATATTCGCACCTGAGCGAAGGTGAGATGGCTGAGTTGACAGAGAAGCTCGCCCACATCCATACAGGGGAGATGGTGCCCTTCTACATCATGCGATATGGGTTCTACGAGGGGCACACTTCGTATCGTGCCGACCCGATAGCCGTCGCGTCTATCTTTGGCCTGAGAAGCATTCGGGAGATCGAATCCGCCTTCGAGGGCAGGCTGTATGAGGTCCTGACGCATCACTTCCCCGGAGAGAAGGGCGGAGAGTAGTCTTGTGTGGCTGGCGGCGGACGTCGGCTTGTGGCGAGAGCAGATGACGGGCGCGGCTGCTGGCGTACAGAGAAGGCGCAGGCGGGTGCTGTGCGGTGCCGCGCTCGTTCCCGCGGGTCCCCGCGAGATTGGCCGTGGCGCCATCCCTGCGGCTCGTGCGGTCAGAGGGGAGGATGGGGCTGCTCTGGAAGAGATGCTCGGACTGAAGGCTGAGCTGATCGAGGGAGACGACGGGATCTTCGATGTAGCTGTCGACGGAGATGTCGTCTTCTCGAAGCAGGAGCGCGGGGAGTTCATCAGCACATCGGAGATCGTTGAACTCGTAAGGGTGCGCGCGCAGGCGCTGGAGACCTGACGGTCTTCCAGTCGATGGCTGAGGCTACTTCGCTCAGGTCATCAGCAACTGCAATCTGCGGGTGTGGCGGTGGCGCCAGCTGTAGGAAGTCGGCCTCCGGGCGTGTGCCTGTCGGGGCGCGCAGTCGCGGCTTGTGCGCCATCGGCCGGGCCGCGCGATCCGGAAGGAGCAGTTACGTGAGAATGATTCACAGAGGCCATCGGAAGAGTGGGCGAATGCGCCGGTCTGTAGAAATCGCGCTCTGGGTCACGGTTCTCGTCATTGTTGCTCTCGGCTGCAGAGAAGGTCCTGCCGGTCCGGAGGGGGACGACGAGACCGGCGAGCGCACTCCTCGCCTTGCCCTCTGGCTCGCAAAGAAGGATGAGCTCATTGCGCATGACAGCGCTCGCTTCGATCTGGTGATGTCTGCGTGGTTCGAGCCCGATGAGGCCGAGTCGATCCGATCCCGTCATCCATCGGCGAAGCTGCTCGCCGGACTCACATTGACCTGGGTCTCCAGCTCAGAAGAGTGGCTGAACTTCCTCGTGACTGTCGCCAACGGCGGGGATCCGGACGGTCCGTTGCAGGTCACGGATGACATGTACCTGATGTTCGACGACAACCAGGATCTGATCCTCGATCGCCGCTGCTCCCCGCCGGGCTGGGAGGGAGAGATCTACGCGATGGACCCACGGCACTCTGGATGGCAGGATCTCATTCTGTCGTTCTACGAGATAGTTGGCGACCAGCCGCAGCACGATGGCGTGATCGTCGACATGCTGGATGCCTACTCCTTCTGCGAAGGGGCGTGGTCAGGGGGCGTGCCCGTTCCTCTCGATTCGGAAGCATGGGTCCTCGGACAGGAGGAGCTTCTAGAGGCGGTGAGGTCAGCTGTCCCGGGGGAGAAGTGGGTTGTCGCGAATGCCGGCCGCGATCTGCCGGAGGGGTCACCATTTCCACAGTACCTCAACGGGTATCTACTGGAGAATGCCCTCGGGACGCTCTTCGGCCTGGAGAATGTCGAGGGGCTGCTTGCATCAGCTTCCAGGGCGCTCCAGAGCACGAATGCTCCTCACATTGTCGTGTACGCCGTCGATACCGATGATACCGGGGAGATGGACCTGCCCCGGTTGCGTGTGGGACTCGTCGCGAGCCTTCTACTGGATCACACGTATTTCGCTTTCGACTATGGGCCGCGGGATCACGGTGGGGTGACCGGGTGGTGGTTCCCCCAGTACTATGACGTGGAACTCGGGGATCCTCTCGGTTCCTATTATCAGGACGACGGGGCCCTGTACCGGGATTTCCGTAGCGGTCTCGCGGTACTGGCCTCGGAGGAGTCGGTATCCGTATCCTTCGACGTCCCGCACATCGATATCGCTACGGGCGAGTCAGGCACGGAGTTCATGGTCCCGGCTGATGACGCACGGATCTTCCTCAGAGCAGAGAGCCAGTAAGGCGACGTTACGTGACTCGCGCGTGCGTTCCATGCGCTGGTGGGTGCTGTCTGCGACCTGAGCGCGCCGCGGCCTATGGGCGCAGACCGACCGTCGGGTCGGAGGACGGGATATGAGACCCGGTCAGGGCATTCGGGAGTCTGTCCGGCGGTTCCGGAACGAGATCGGCATGTACCGCCGGGTGTTGGGCCATCCCCGGACGCCCAGAGCGGCAAAGTTCATCCTGGGTGCTGCTATCGCCTACGCGATGTCTCCGGTTGATCTGATCCCGGACTTCATTCCAGTGCTGGGCCATCTGGATGACATTGTCATCCTGCCTCTGCTGTTGTAGATCGCGTTGACGCTCATCCCGCGTGACGTAGTCGAGGAGGCGAGACGTTTCAGTAGAGAGAGATGACTCGTCCGACCAGGGGACTGCTGGCGCGCACTGAACCGTGTGCCGGAGTCCCGTTGTCGGGCAGAGAACGAGGAGAAGTCAGGCCATGAAGCTGAATGTGAGAGCGTTTGCGTTGACGTGCGGTCTGCTCTGGGGGCTGGGCCTGTTCGCCCTCACCTGGTGGATCATCGCTTTCGATGGTGCGACGGGCGCCATCCCCTTTCTGGGCCATGTCTACCGCGGATACTGCATCTCGCCGCTCGGCAGCCTCATCGGGCTGGTCTGGGCTTTCTTTGATGGCATTATCGGCGGGATGATATTCGCGTGGCTGTACAATGCATTTGCTCCGCGTCTGGGCTCACGCGTACCCGATGCGGCGTAGTCGGGTACGCAACGAAGGCAGCGTCTCTAATCGATCGGCGCACGCAGCGGAGGGCGGACAGATAGAGCTCGTCTCCCGGATCAGGAGACGGCACGCTCGGCGATGCCTGATCCAGACGGTCAGGCCGGCAGGCCGTGAGGAGCGAGGACATTTCTCACTGGGGGTACGACGTGGAAAGGGGAACCGACAAGCAACACCGCGAGCTATCTGATCCCAAGACGGTTGCCGCAAAATATATCGCCGCATACCGCGCGTTACCCCTCAAGAGAACAAGACAGATTTGGGCTCTTCGCCGCGAGTTCGCCCGGTCCCTTGAGGATGCTCCGCCGGAGTTCGTTCTTGAGGTGGCAAGAGCGCTGTTCTACGATTACGACAACCCAGGGCATGCCAGTTCGCTTCTCATGTTTCACCAGGAGACCTTGGGGACTCTGGGCGAGGACGAGATCGAAGAGTTCGGAGGAGGGATCAACAGCCGGAGCGCGGCAGATGCTTTCGCGCGCCGCCTCTCAGGGCCTGCCTGGTTGAAGGGGCAGATATCGGATGCGCAGATCCACAGATGGGCTCGTTCAGACGATCGGTGGTGGCGCCGGGCAGCCCTGGTCAGTACGGTTGCGTTGAATGTTCGGTCCCAGGGAGGGTACGGGGATGTTCGGCGCACTCTTGAGGTATGCCGGCTGCTGGTAGATGATCGAGATGATGTGGTAGTGAATGCACTGTCCTGGGCATTGTGCGAGCTCGTGGTCCACGACCCGGACGCGGTAAGAGCATTTCTGCACGAGTACGAGGATACTCTGGCGGCGCGCCTCAAGCGCGAGGTGAGAAACAAGCTGACAACAGGACTGGAGAACAAGTGTGGCTGATCCTGGTGGCGCAAGCTGAGGATGAGTGAAGATGTCAACCGAGATGCAGCGTATTTTACTCATTGTGGTGGTCGCCGCTGGCGCCCACGTGTCGGTGCTGGCGATGCGCTCGATTGCGGCCCGGTTGCTCGGGCCTCGCGCAGTCGCGCGGGCGAAGGTCCAGACGATCGTGGGGTTCGTCGTCAGTACTGCCGTCTTCGTGATCTACTTCGCGGCTCTGGGGTTCACGCTGCGAGAACTCGGAGTCTCTTTGACCGCCTACTTCGCTGGAGCCTCAATCATCGGCCTGGCCGTGAGCTTCGGTTCCCAGGGCGTTATTCAGGACGTCATCAGCGGGCTCACGATGGTGCTCACCGACGTCATTGACATCGGAGACATGGTTGAGGTGGGCGGACAGGTAGGGATCGTGGAGCACGTGGGCATTCGGTTCACGGTGCTGATCAGTGTGACCGGTTCAAGGGTGTACCTTCCGAATCGGTCGTTGGGGACCGTAATCAACTATCCGGACGGCTTCGTGCGCGCATTTCTCGATGCCCGTCTGCCCCGCGACACACGCGCGGGCGAGGAAGCTCATCTGGCGCTCATCGCTGTTGCCAGGGCCGTCCACCAGCAGTTCGGCGCTATCATGCCCCTGGCGCCCACGGTCCTCGAGCCGCGGCAGGCCGGGGACGGATACTCCTTTGTCCGGGTTAAGTTCCGTCTCTGGCCGGGGCAGGGTGCGATCCTCGATTCGTGCGTCAAGCCGGCGGTCGTGAGTGTGCTGCGGGCTCTCGATCCGGAGTACGCAGACTGGATGGTGGTTGTCCACTACCGCGCCGAGCCGTCGGAAGCCGATTCAGAGCCGCTTCCGCAGCCCGCTCCAGTTCGGCTGCGAATGGCCGCAGGGAAAGCCCGGCGAGACCGGAGAATGCGAAATCCGTGATCTGGCGGGGAAGCCCGGGTCGCGCCCCGGTTCTCATTCACGTGAGCCGCGCTCGTCGCGCCCCGTGGATCGACGAAGGCGGCGGCTGATAGGTGAGTGGAGCGGGATAGGCATGGTGGCCGGGCCGCAGTCTGGCTGCAGCGGTAATCGCGACCCGGCCTGAAATGCGGACGCACCCTGATGCGGAGTGCTCGGGCGTTTCGGGGCAGGTGATGCGCGATTCGATAGCCTGCGTATCGCAGTTGAAGGGATTCGAGTGTTGAAGAGCTGAGTCGACAACAGAGACTCGGCCTGCCAGGCCTGCGGTCTGCACAGGATGCGGAGTACGGATGGTGCGAGAGATACCGACTGACTACTGGGCAGAGCCCGCGGCCAACCTGCTGTCCGCACTGGGCAGCGCCCCAGAGGGATTGTCATCCGCCGAGGGCTCCCTGCGGCTGGCGCAGTTTGGCTCGAACAGACTGGAGACTCGCACCGAAGGCGGTCCCTTCCGGACATTCCTCGCAAAGTTCAAAGACCCCATTGTCTTGATTCTCCTCTTTGCCACCCTCGTCTCTGCAGGCACAGGGGAATGGATTGATGCTGCGATCATCCTGGCCATTGTGCTCGGGAGCGCAACTCTCAGCTTCTTCCAGGAGTACAACGCCGGTAATGCCGCCGCCAGGTTGCGTGAGCAGATCAGCCTCAAGGCGACCGTTCTCCGCGACGGTCAGTCGCGGACTCTGGCGGCCGATGAAGTTGTCCCCGGTGATGTGGTGGTGCTGTCCGCCGGGACCCTCATCCCGGCTGACGGCGTACTCCTGGAAGCCACCGACTTCTATGTGAACCAGGCCGTCCTCACCGGCGAGACCTTTCCGGTTGAGAAGACGCCGGGCGTGGCTGTGCAGACTGCCGGGCTGCCGGAGCGCACCAACTGTGTCTTCAAGGGTACCAGCGTCCGCAGCGGTACAGCCAAGGCGCTCATCGTGCGCACGGGGGCCGCCACCGCCTTCGGACAGGTCGCCAAGCGCCTGACTGTGCGCCCACCGGAGACAGAGTTCGAGCGGGGCATCCGCCGGTTGGGCTACTTGCTCACGTGGGTGATGTTCATCCTCGTGTTGGCGGTCTTCGCCATCAACGTCTTCTTCCACAAATCGGTGCTGGATTCGCTGCTCTTCTCTGTCGCTCTGGCCGTGGGGCTGACACCGCAAATGCTGCCCGCGATAATAAGCATCCTCTTGTCGAAGGGCTCGCAACACATGGCAGCAAGCGGGGTGATTGTGCGGCGAGCGGAGTCGATCGAGAATTTCGGCAGCATGGATGTGCTGTGCACCGACAAAACGGGCACGCTGACCGTGGGCGTCGTCCGTCTGGACGGCGCACTCGACGTCCAAGGGCACCCGTCGACGGAGGTCTACCGCGGGGCCTATCTGAATGCCCACTTCGAGACCGGCCTGGCGAATCCGCTGGACGAGGCCGTCCTCGCGGCCGGCGAGCCCGACATCTCGGGTTTTGCGAAAGTGGGCGAAGTGCCTTACGACTTCGTCCGGAAACGGTTGAGCATCGTCGTCCGACACGGCGAGGGGGCGCCGATGCTGCTGACCAAGGGTGCGGTGGAGAACGTGCTGGCCGTCTGTGCTTCTGTGCAGAATGGCGATGCTCCCGAGCCCCTGGACGACGCGGGCCGGGAAGCCATCCGCCGCCGTTACGCGGAATGGAGCCGGCAGGGTTTCCGCGTACTGGGTGTGGCCATGCGCGATGTGCCTGAGCAATCCCGCTACACCCGCAGCGATGAGCAGGAGATGAGCTTCCGCGGCTTCTTACTCTTCTTCGACCCGCCCAAGCCGGGCGTGAAAGATGCCATCGCCGACATGGCCGATCGTGGCGTAACGCTCAAGATCATCACCGGTGACAACCACCACGTGGCCCTGCACGTTGCCGAAGCGGTGGGCTTCAGGGTGACGAGGGTGCTCACCGGCGCGGAGATGGCGTCGATGTCCGACGAAGCCCTCTGGCACAGCGTCGATCGCGCCAACCTCTTCACTGAAGTGGACCCTAATGAGAAGGAACGAATCATCTTGGCCTTGAAGAAGTCGGGGCATGTCGTCGGTTACATGGGCGACGGCATCAACGACGCACCCGCCCTCCATGCGGCCGACGTGGGCATCTCGGTCGATACGGCGGTGGACGTGGCCAGGGAGGCCGCCGACTTCGTGCTGCTCAGGCAGGACCTGGGCGTGCTGCGCGAGGGCATCGAGACGGGCCGCGCGACCTTCGCCAACACGCTTAAGTATGTCTTCACGACCATCAGTGCGAACTTCGGCAATATGTTCAGTATGGCTGGTGCATCGCTCTTCCTGCCCTTCCTGCCGATGCTGCCACTCCAAATCCTGCTCATCAACTTCCTCACCGACTTTCCTTCGCTGAATATCGCCGGGGACAGCGTAGACCGTGAACTGGTCGACAGACCGCGTCGTTGGGACATCGCTCTCATCCGGCGCTTCATGGTCACTTTTGGTCTGACCAGCTCTCTCTTCGACTACTTGACCATTGGTCTCCTCATCCTCCTCTTCAAAGTCGGAGAGCAGCAGTTCCACACGAGCTGGCTTCTCGTATCCGTCTTGACAGAGTTGTTTGTTATTCTCATCATTCGCACTCAGAAGCCGTTCTATCGTAGCAGGCCGGGCCGGATGCTGTTAGCCACAACGCTGATCGTCGCAGTGGTCACCCTGATGCTCCCGTATTTGCCGTTCAACCGTCTCCTGGGCCTGGTACCACTGCCGTTGCCGATTCTATTGGCCCTGGCCGGTGTCACGGCGCTCTATCTGGTGGTATCCGAGGTTGTCAAGCACTTCTTCTACAGGCGTGACTATGTCCATCACTGACCAGCACATACCTGAGAGAACTCGTGTCTTTTCTATTCCGACGCTGACTATGCGGATAGGGCGGTCACTCTTGCCGTTGCTGCTGCTGGGGCTCGCGGTGCACGTCATCCTCCTCCACTTGCCTGAGCTGAGGCACTCGTGGGAGGTCGTCCGTAATATGGCGCTGTGGGCTGTGGGGCTGGCCGCTCTAGCGCAGATTCTGAGCTACGTGGGCAGTGGTTACCTGTTGCGCACGCTGGTAGCCGTCGTTGGACAGCGTCTATCGATCGGAGTTGGTGTGCTCGTCACGCTGGCTGCTTCCTTTGTAGGGTTGTTCAGCGGAGGAATGATAGGGAACGCGGCCGCCACTTACCGCTGGCTGTACAGGCGGGGAGTAAGCAAAGAAGGTGCACTTCTAGCAGGATGGCTACCCTCATTCTTCAACAATGTCGCTCTTGCAGTGGTTGGCGTCGTCGGCGTGGCGCACATGATCGCCATCCATGAGCTCTCCGGCCTACAGGCCATTGGGTTCGGTTTGACACTCGTGATGCTCGGGGGGGCGCTGGGGATCGTTCTCTGGGGTGTTTACCAGCGCCCGAGGTTCACTGCCTTGTTGGCGAATGTCGCCAGGCGCTGGTCCAGGTTTCGTAAGCGCGCCTACCACCCCGCAGCAACAGAAGCCGCCGCGGGACGGGTGTTCGTGACCTGGGACGTCATGTATCGTGGAGGATGGCGTGGTCCTGCGCTGGGGGCGCTGCTCAATATCGGGTTCGATGCGTTGACCCTGTACCTGCTCTTCGTGGCCACAGGACACCCTGTCAGCCTGGGTGTGCTGCTTACGGGATACGGCCTGCCGCTTCTCTTGAGCAAGATCTCCTTTCTCCCGGGAGGCGTCGGCATCGTAGAAGCAACTATGGCGGCCCTGTACAACGGGATGGGGGTGCCGGGCGCCACAACGGTCGTAGTGGTGCTGGCCTATCGCGCGGTTTCGTTTTGGCTTCCTACATTACTGGGACTCCCGTTGGCGGCCTACTTGCAGCGTACCATGAAATAGACTGGCATCATTGAGACGCGCACGCTCGCGCCAGCACCGGACGCGGGCTGGGCGCGACTCGTTCTGCAGATGGACATCTCGATGCACACAAGATGTCTTGCACTACAGGATGCTGAACTCGCGGGCGTGAGCTTCCTCGAGGAACTCTGCGCCGTGGATCAGCGGTATGCGCTGCTCGAGCGGGAAAACAAGGATGGCAGCCGGTTCGTCGACGCGGGGTACCCGAGGGTTGATTCGGGGAGGATCTGCGACATTCTCGCGGGGGATGACAGCCCTTCGTACGGGGAACTGGTGGGGTAGCGATATTCGGATGTCTCTGGTGAATTGGACCGCGACCGTTGTACAACTTCTGGAGGTTCCAAGATGAGAACAGGAGTGGAGACATGGAGTGCCGTCATACTCGGGATCGGCGTCGCGTTGGGCGGATTCTTCATTGGAACTGGATTCTACAGGGGGAGGGCGACAGATCGCATAGTCACGGTGAAAGGAATCTCGGAGCGCGATGTGGAGGCTGATGTCGCGCTGTGGCCTCTTCGTTTCGTGGCGACGCACGACAATCTACGCGAAGCGCAGTCCCAGATCAAGCGGAGCCACGACGACGTCATGAGATTCCTCGAAAGTCATGGCATCGCCCCGGAGGAGGCCGAAGTACAGCAATTGGAGGTGACGGACGTCCTGACGAATCCCTATAGAACGGGGCCGACGCTCAGTCGCTACATCATCGAGCAGACGATAATGGTCCGGACAAGCGATCCGGCTAAGATCTCGAATGCGAGTCAGGCAGTTGGAGAGCTCGTCGACGCCGGTGTCATCCTCTCTTCGGGGGTAATGGGACGGAGTGGCCCAACATACCTGTTCACCAATCTGAGCGATTTGAAGCCGGAGATGATCGCAGAGGCGACCGCCCAAGCCCGTCGGGCTGCCGAGCAGTTTGCTCAGGATTCAGGCAGTCGGATAGGGAAGATCCGTCGAGCCAACCAGGGTGTATTCGTGATATTGGCCAGAGATCGGGCTCCCGGAATCAGTGAGGAGAGTCAGCTGCATAAGACGGTGAGGGTGGTCTCGACAGTCGAGTACTACCTGAAGGATTGATGTGGGGTCGCTCTCGCCCGGGGCTCTCATGCGGCGGGCGGGTTGTGGGCGTCCCCGGGGGCGTCGTCGGTACGAGAAGGTGTGGCATTTGGAAAACGGGGAGCTCCGATGAGCAGGGGAACCGGTGCATCTCGCCGTCATGAGCCGTCAGGGCTCACCAATATCTTTCGTTCACTTCGGTATCGTAACTACCGCCTCTTCTTCTTCGGGCAGAGCGTCTCGTTGATCGGAACGTGGATGCAGCGGATCGCACTGCCGTGGCTCGTCTATCGTCATACCGGTTCGCCGTTCTTGCTGGGCGTGGTCGGTTTTGCCGGCCAGACTCCCACCTTCCTGCTGGCGCCTCTTGCCGGGTTGCTCACGGACCGATTGAATCGCCATAGGATTCTCATCGCGACGCAGGTACTGGCAATGATACAGGCATCGACCCTGGCGGTCCTCTTTTTCCTCGGGGCGATTCAGGTATGGCATATCATCCTGTTGGGCGTATTCCTCGGCATGATCAATGCTTTTGATATGCCGGCCCGCCAGGCATTCGTCATAGAGATGGTTGAGAATCGAAAGGATCTCGGGAATGCCATTGCTCTGAACTCCTCAATGGTTAACAGCGCACGGTTGATCGGACCTTCGCTGGCGGGCGTTCTGATCGCCGCCACGAACGAGGGCACCTGCTTCCTTCTGAATAGCGTGAGCTACATATTCGTCATTGTGTCGCTGTTGATGATGAAGGTTGCTTCGAGAAGGGTCGAGAGCCGAAAGACGCAGGTCCTCAAGGGGTTGAAGGAAGGATTCTCCTATGCGTTTGGGTTCGTACCGGTGCGATCCGTCATCCTGTTGCTCGCATTGGTGAGTCTGACGGGAATGCCGTATCTGGTGCTCATGCCCGTCTTCGCCAGGGAGATACTCCACGGGGGCTCGCACACGTTCGGATTCCTCATAGGTGCTTCGGGTATCGGGGCTCTGACGGGCGCTCTCTATCTTGCATCGAGGAAGGATGTCTTGTTGGTGGGCAGAATAATTCCCCTGTCGGCCGCGATCTTCGGCTCCGGGCTCATTGCGTTCTCGTTGTCACGATTCTTCCCGCTTTCCCTCGCCCTGATGTTCGTCACCGGCCTCGGAATGATAACGCAGATGGCTTCCAGCAACACAGTCTTGCAGACCATTGTCGATGATGACAAGCGGGGTCGGGTGATGAGTTTCTATGCGATGGCCTTCTTCGGCACGGCGCCGCTCGGTAGCTTGCTGGCGGGGGGATTGGCGGAGAGAATCGGCGCGTCTGCCACGTTGATCGTAGGCGGGATCGCGTGCCTCGCCGGCGCGGCTGTCTTCGCAACCAGACTTCCCCGTTTGAGAGAAGTGGCTCGCCCGGCCTATGTACGATTGGGTATCATTCAGGAGGTATCCTCAGGGATCCAGACTGCGACAGAACTGAGCGTTCCGCCAGAACGATAGACAGCAGGTATCGGTTTCCCTCGAGGGGGTGGGGTCTCACTGGTTGCCGGGCGATGGCCTGGAGGAGAGCGGCCGAGCCACTCCCTTACTTGCGGTCTTCCCAGATATCGTCGATCCTGGATTCAGCGGCGTCGCCGCGGCGAAATGGTAGGTAGAGACATGTGTCGATGTACTGAGCCGCGAAGCGGCGATTGCGACTGCGACATTCGAGCTTGCGCTGGTTCTCCAGAATGAAGAGAGAGGGCGCAGCCCGCGGGGACGTATACGGCCGGCTACGCGTCGCGCCGTGGTACGTCGCCTGCGAGACGGGGGGCTCTTCTGGCGCACTTCTGCCGTCCTACCACTCGCTGGAGCGGGGTGGAGGCACTGGCCGATACGAAATGCTGACGACGACAAGGAGGGGGAGATGATAAGTCCCGAGGAAGCAAAGGACTTGACCGCTTACTGCGGGGCGTACTGCGGGGAATGTGCCATATACGGGGGCAGAATAATCGTACAGGTCGCGACGCAACTCAAAGCGCTGATAGAGGCTGCTGACTACCTTGAGTGGGTTCCGAAATTCGGTGGCATCGATTTCGAGTTCGCAGAATTCTACAGGGGGTTGCCTTACTTCACGGAGAGCACGAGCGGATGCTACTGCCAGGAGCCCTGCAGAGAAGGCGGAGGAGCACCGTGCAAGGTTCGGCCGTGTGCCAAGGAGAGAGGAGTCGAGATCTGCTATGCATGTCGGGTTTTCCCTGTGAACATTTCTCATGGATTCTGGAAAAGAATCCTCGTAAGCGAGAGGATTATCAGAGATTCAAGAGACTCGGGTTGGAAGAATGGACAAGATTCCATGAGGAGAGAGCCGAGAGAGGATATGCTCACGGTACAGGCAAGTACTACGTCCGGCCAAAGACTGATGAGACTATCGGGTGCTGAGACCATCAGATGTTGAGACTATCGGATGTCGAGACTATCGGATATTGAGAAATCCGTCCGTGCTCCCGATCACAGGCCCCTACCCCGTCGCGAAACCCGCAAGCGATGCGATGGATTGGGACGCCGTTCAGCGCCGGAGAGGAACCAGCGGAACGGAGAGTCGGTGTCCGACGCGCGCCGCCATTGCCTACCTCAACCGGCGAGCCTCGGGAGAGGCGGCGTGCCGCGAAGCTATCGGCGACCTGCGCTCGCTGAAGAGAAGCTATCTCAGTCTCCTGGCTGTCCACGTGATAAATAGCGAGGGGGATCCTTTCGTGGCGAGCATCGGTCTCGAGGAGCTCGAGCTATTTCCGTTCCGGCGCGAGGATAATGATCTCTGTCCGGGCGGATGAAGGTGCGCTCTTTCGCAAGCTGAGCGATATCCTGCCCGAGCATCAGGGTCCCGGGGGATCGGGACCTTCCTGATCCGGCAGGTCATGGGTCGGGCCCGGGACCGGGGAGTTCCGACACGCCTCCAAGTACTGAGGGTGAATGCGGCCCGGAGCTCGGGCTGATCGTCGGTTGCCGGGCGTAGAAAGGAATGCGGTATGGCAGAATCAGCATTCGCGGAACTCAAGCGACGTACTCTCGTGAAATCACTGCTCTGGCGTGTCATCGGGATTGTGTGGACGTGGGTGGGAGCGTATTGCATCATTATGATCGTCCCGCCCACCTCGAGGAATGCTCCGATCATAGCGACCCTGATTGTGATCTATCACCATTCGACGCGAACGATTATGTACTACTTCTACGAAAGAATCTGGGCCGCAATCTCCTGGGGTAAATACGATCTCAGGGAGGGCTCATATCGTCCCATGTCCAGGAGTGACCTGCTGATCTGGACATTCAGCACCCTCGCTGCGGTGGGATTTATCGTCTTCCTGGTTCTGTTCGTGGCACCACTCGTGACGAGATGATAGACTCCCCCGGTGCTCACTCCGGCGCGTCGTCCGCGGCTCGCGGTTTCCAGCCGTCAGTGGATAGTGATCCGTCGAAGTCAGTCAGAATCGGTGTCCGCGTAGGCCAGCGGCGGGTCGGCTTGAATGTTCGGGTACAGACGCTCTGGAGTATGGGGATGGAGACGATGATGGATTTCTCAGGAAGCATGTCCTCGTCACCGTCGGCTCGCGCGGGGTCGGCTGCGGCATCACTGAGGCGTTCGGCAACGAGGGAGCGCGGGTGGGCATCTGGTTGAGGACGAACGAAAGGGCAGGGCGGAACGTGCTGAGCTCTCTGCCGGGCAGCCCTCATCTCATCATGCAGGCAGACGTCGCGCAGCTGGAGTCGTCGCGCGGCCGGAGTCGTCGCGCCGGGCTTGGTGGAGGCGGACCTGTCCGCCCCCCTGCGTGAGGGGCCGGAAGGTGATGAGATCAGGAGGCAGACTCCCCCGGGGCGCGCTCCTGCCGGCCTCGCGCTCTTCGCCCCGGCGCCAGTTGCGACTGCGACCGGGTTTGCGATCGGTCTGCTGCTCGGGGAGCGTCTTACGAGCCGAGGGGGGAGCGTGTTCCTCGAGGCGTGGGCGTGGTCTCTCGCCAGCTGCGCCTTCGGGGCGATCGTGGGCTTCGGGTTCGGCCCGATGCTGATCGTCTTCGGCATGTTCGTCTTCGGTACGGTGGCTGTGCCGCTACGGGAGGTGAGGCATCGCACGCGGAGAGCGCCGCCCCGCCGACTCGTGTTCTCGATGCTGTGCCGGGCGGCTGCTGCGCAACCTCAGTGTAGGCCTTGCCGGTGGTACGGTAGGGAGTAGCAGATGGGACAATCACTTCACTCCCACGGACGTGAGCCTCGGTTTGAGCTGATGGTTGGTGAAGAGGAGTGGATACGGGTTCCGGTTCAGCAGATCTCGCTCACGCTCCAAAGCTGGATTCTGCCGTCGGGCTGACGAGACTCAAGGCATGTGATCACTCCACCTGAGTGAACAGGCCGATTAGGAGGGGGATGGGCACCGTGAATGATTTGATCAGGGTTATGGGCGAGCTCGAGCGCATCCGTTCAGCGACTCTCGACACGCTGGAGACGCTGACACAGGAACGGCTCGACTGGCGGCCGCCCGCTCTGGATGGCAGGGAAGAGTGGTCTCTCGGTGAGGTATTCATGCACCTCGCCATTGATGAGATCTACTTGCGCGAGCTGATCGCGCGCCCCTTGCTGGAGGGGATAAGCCCTCCGGAAGGTGTGCGGTTCATCCCGCCGCCACCTCCGTACGGAACGGCCAAAGATGTCATCTGGTTCTGGTTCGAGCGCGCCCGCAGAGAGACGCGCCGTCTCTTCGAGGATTTGCCCGAGGGGGCGAACCTCGAACTTACCCATGAAGGCGGCCTGGAGCCGATGAACGGCCTCGAGTGGTTCGAGGGATACGCCTCTCACGAGGCGTTTCACCACAGGCAGATCGGAAGGCTGATCGCAGCGCATTCCAGGGCGGAGTGAGGAGAGGACGGGGGACGGCAGCATTCTCGAAGACTGATGACTGGAGGGAGACACGCGGGCGGAGGCGGGCTGAGTGGGCTGTCGGCTACTCCCCTCAGGAGCAAACCGGCACAGTGTTCCTTCCGCGGAGGCGATTGGGATGTTGAGGTCGTGGCCTCATTGACAGGGGATGGGCTTCGTGATACTATGATATGACCCCGGGCGCGGCGATCACGAGGGTCATTCTTTTTTCGGCGAATCACCAAGGACAGGGGTACGAGCATGATCTGTCTGCAGTCTCGTTGGCGTCGATTCCGTTCGACAATTCTCATTTCGCTCATTCTGGTCGCGGTATGGTCAGGCGCAGAAGCGAGAGCGACCTCGGAACTGTACATGACCGGTGCTGAGCGGAGTCTCTCGCTCTCGCCGGATACGACCGGTGTCTATACTGATCCCTTCTGGCTCAATCGAACGCTCGTGTGGGGGAATTTCATATTGCCCGAGGAGATCCGCGGCGACTCCTGTTCGTTTCATATCTGGGCACGGAGGAGCGATGTCTCGGGGACTGCGCACTTCCGGGCGACGATATCGATTGATGAATGGGATCTCGCGTCGTTTGATTTCTATCCTGCCAGCAATACCTACCAGGTGTACGAGCTGGACTTTCCGTGTGTGGTTCCCGATTCGACCGCAGGGCGCGAGGTGGGGCTCACCATCACGCTTGAGAGCCAGACAGAGGGCGAGATACGTTATGGCGAGGGTTACGAGTCCTCTATTGAGATCCCGGCCATCGTCGTTCCGATACCGGTCCTCTCGGTCATCGATTCGCTGGCTGTGCGCTCAGGTCCGCGCGACGTTGCATGGGACGAAGGGAGTTCTACTGTCTGGTATGTCGATGCGGACAGTGAAGTGATGATCGAGCTCGATCCAGATACGGGCGATGAGCTGACGGAGATACCCTCGCCCTGTGCGGCACCGGCAGGGCTTAGCTGGGATGGGGTGTCGGTCGGCGGCCCCTATCTCTGGCTCTCCAACGCCGATTCGCTCGGCGGCGACGATACGATCTACAAGATCGACATCGCTCAAGGCGCGGCAGTCGATACGTTCGAAGTATCGCTGGGTTGGTGTACCGGCCTCGGGTGGGACAATGTGACGCCGGGCGGGCCATACCTCTGGTGCCTCGACTTGGAGGCGGAGATGATATTCATGTACCAGGCCGGCGAAGGCTCGCTCGTGCCCATGACGAACGCACCGCCGCCTGACGGGGATTGCCGGCCGCTCACGGTGGGTAGCGGATCCTACTGGACAGCGACAGTGACGTCGGACGAAGATACGATCTTCACGGGCTGGCCCGGGACGACACCGGACCGTTTCGGGATGCCGGGTGGGCCGGAAGATCTTCCGGTTGGGCTTGCGCTCGACGAGACCTCTCCCGGAGGGCCGTTCCTCTGGTGTGCCGACGCAAACAGAAGATACATCTACAAACTGTCGCCGACTCCCACCCGAGTTGAGGAGGGTGGAGAGGGAGATGTGCCGGCAGGGCCGCACTCGTGCAGTCTCGAGCTGCACCAGAACTTCCCCAACCCGTTTGGTGGTGAGACGACGATCCGGTTTCGGGTTGCGACGCCGGGATCGAGAGGCCCGGTCGTACCCCGGGAAGGAACCGCGGATGCGGGACAACAGGTGAGGCTCGCGGTGTACAACCTCCAGGGACAGCTCGTGAGGACGCTCTTCGGGCATTCTTCGGGGATGTCTGGGGAATTGGTGGCGAGGTGGGACGGGAGGGATGTGGCCGGACGACCCGTGGGATCAGGGGTCTACTTCGTGCGGCTGAGCCTCGGTTCGAATAGAGGCGAGGAGCACGTAACGAGGAAGATGGTGGTCCTCAAATAGCATCACATGATCCCGTGAGGCTCGGAGGAAACTCAGATTTCACGAGGGTCGGAGGAAGCTCAGATCTCATGAGGCTTTGAGGAAGCTCAGATCTCATGAGGCTCGGAGGAAACTCAGATTTTACGAGGCTCGGAGGAAACTCAGATTTTACGAGGCTCGGAGGAATCTTTTTCTGGATGAGCGCGGGGCGCCGTCTTCTCGCGCCTTGTTACTGGTGGGCCTGAGGTGCGGGCAGCACGAGGAGGGCGGTTGCTCCCGTGCGCTCCAGGGCCACGTGCACGTGGCTCTGTGGGGGAAGGGTGTGCCGCAGGAGCTGCGATCGAACGACGGTTTTTTCGGTTGACATAGTGAGGGCAGTTGACGTACAGTATTTGTGTACACATAGACAATTCTGGGGACGGGTGCCGTGCAGGTGAAAAGGGAAGTACGGTGAGAGTCCGTCGCGGCCCCGCCACTGTGAGCGGTGACGAAAGCCGGAAGATCGGTGCGTATGAGCCACTGGGCTACGGCCTGGGAAGGCCCGGCGAGTAGGAGGATCCGCAAGCCAGGAGACCTGCCCGTTCCTACGGAGTGACTGGCCCTCGCAGGGAGGGCCCGGCACAGCTGTTGGTGCGCGGTACGCTCGGGACCCCCGTTGGAGGGTTCTCGGGCGTTCTTGATTTGTGGGCGTTGTACCCGGGCGGAGCAGTTCGTCTGACGGAGCATGCCCGGCGGAGGCAAGATGCCCGCCTCGCGTGTGATGCTCGCGCCGGCGCGTTCAGGCAGAACGGCAGTCCATATAGTGGTGTCAGAATGGTCATGTCAAGATGGTGCTGTCAAAGATAGTTGCATCGGCGGGCCTTAGATCCTGGGTGTCGGCGGCCGCGGCGTGTCTGCACCTCGCGAAGGTATGCATGCTGGCCGCGGTAGGCGCGACACTCGTCGCGGGATGCAGTTCACCGGAGCGCAGTGAAGAGCTTCAGGCCGCGGCCTATCGGGGAACTGACAGCCTCGATCGCACCGTGGTACTCGAGGTCCAGCCGGTTCGCCTTGTGTCTCTCGCCCCGAATATCACGGAGATTCTCTATGCCCTGGGAGCGGGGACGCGGGTCGTTGGCGTGACAACTTACTGTAACTACCCACCGGAAGTGACGGGGACCAGGAGGGTTGGCGACTTCTCTAATCCGAGCCTGGAGCGGATCGTTACTCTCGAGCCGGATCTCGTCTTCCTCACGTCACACGAACAGGGACCTCTCCTCTCCAAGCTGGAGGGGCTTGGCCTGCGCGCGTTCGTCGTTTATCCACAGACCATCGCGGAGCTACAGGGGATGATCGGGGAGATCGGTGCACTCATCGGATGCGAGGACGAGGCTGAGACGCTCGCGGCGGAGATAGGAGGGTTGTGGAAGGGAGCGGCAGAGGAGCGGCGGCCCCGGGTATTCCTCGAGATAACAGAAGATCCCCTGATGACGGTAGGAGACGACTCGTTCGTAGGGGAGATGATACGCCTGGCCGGGGGAGAGAACATCGCACACGATCTGCCCCGTCGCTATGCCGTAATCAGTCCTGAACGTGTGATCGCAGCGGATCCGGAGGTGATCATCGTTGCCCACCCAGGTGCCAGTAGGGAGACGGTAGGGCAGCGGCTTGGGTGGGGAAGGATCGAGGCTGTGCGCAGCGGGAGGGTGTACGACGATATCGATCCCGACCTCATCATGAGGGCCGGTCCGCGCGTGGTGCAGGGCGTGGCCGCTCTCAGAGCGTGCATAAGTGAAGCCCGCTGAACGTGCGGAGGCGTGCTCGGACTCCTGAGTGCGGCAGGTGCTAAACAAGTTGACACAGAACGTAAGGGCGTTGACCTATCCGGGAGTCAAGCAAGTTGGCCTATCAGGCAACCGCGTTAACGTGTTCAGGGAGCCTGGGAGAGTAGCACAGGAGGCAACCGTGTTCACCCGTTCGGAAGGGTCAAGCACGGCAACACAGGAGGCAGCGGCGTTCACCCGTTCAGAAGGCTCAAGCACGACAGCACAGGAGGTAGTGGCTTTGACTCGTTCGGAAGGGTCGAGCACGGCAGCACAGGGGGCGGCGGCGTTCAGTCGTTCAGCAGGGTCAAGCACGGCAGCACAGGAGGCGCTTGCGTTGATCCTTCGGGAGTCGAGGAAGTCGACACAGCTGGCGCTTGCGTTGACCCCTTCGGGAGTCGAGGAAGTCGACACAGGAGGCAACCGCTATCACCTGTTCGGGGAGTCAAGCAAGTGAACAGTGGAGGCAAGTGCGTTACCTCGTTTGGCAGGCCAAGTAAGTTGACACTTCTGTCAACATCGTTGTCGGGTCGGCGCGCGGGCGGCCAGCAGACGATCCAGGCCGGGCAGAGCGGGCGGCGAGTTGCTCGCATCCCGGGTTGAGCCGTGTGGAAGCTCGGCGGTCAGATACAGAGAGGATAGTGCGTGATGAGAGAGGGAAAGCGGCTGGTCAAGATTGGCCTTGCCTTGCTCTTCCTCGCCGGGAGCGGGTATCTCTGCGTGGCTATCGGCCCGGGGGCTCTCGCCCCGTGGCGATGGGATTGGACCTGGGCCGGCACGCTATTCGCCGGCGGGCGGTGGGGGGACCGGACGATGATAAACATACTCCTCAATGTCCGACTTCCCCGTGTGGCGCTGGGAGCAGTTGTTGGCGCCGCCCTTGCGGGTACCGGGGTCGTGTTTCAGGGCCTGCTCAGGAACCCGCTGGGCGATCCCTACATCCTCGGCGTCTCCTCGGGCGCAGCGGTGGGGGCGAGTGCCGGGATCCTCCTCGGGCTGGGCGCTTCTCTATATGGAACCGTGCTCATCCCGGTCACCGCCTTCTGCGGCGCCGTCGTCGTAATGTTCGTTGTGTACGCGCTCGGTCGAGTGGGAGGCAGAGTGCCGCCGGATACACTGCTCCTCGCCGGGGTGATCGTCAATTTCTTTCTCGGCGGCCTGTTGAGCCTTGCCATGGCGCTTGCCCAGCGCGAGCTTCACGAGATCGTATACATCCTGCTGGGCAATCTCGGACTCATTCTGACGACGACAACGGTGATCCTGTTCGGCACGGTTGCGTTGCTCGTCGTCGCTGGCCTTGTCGTCGTCTATCTGTTTGCACGCGAGCTCAATCTGCTCGCGCTCGGCGAGGAGCCGGCTGAACATCTGGGGGTCGACGTCAACCGCACGCGCAAGATTTTATTCGTTGTCGCGTCACTCCTCGTCGGGGCCGTCGTCTCGATCAGCGGCTTGATCGGGTTTGTCGGGCTGGTGATCCCGCACACGGTGCGCATGGTCTCCGGGCCTGATCACCGCACCCTCATTCCCCTGTCCGCGATGAGCGGCGCGATCCTCCTGATGTGGGCCGACGCAGTGGCACGCACGGTCGCGCCGACGGAGATACCGGTCGGCGTTGTCACTGCTCTCATTGGTGGTCCGTACTTCATCTACCTCCTGCGGCGGAGCCACCGGATGGTGATGCCATGAACGATCATCGAGGATCGATTCAGATCCGCGATCTCTGGTTCCGGTACGAGGGAGACTGGGTGCTCAAAGGCATCGATCTCTCGATCGGGCCCGGCGAGGTGTGGGGCATCATCGGCCCCAACGGCGCCGGGAAGTCAACGTTGCTCAGGTGCGTGTCGGGGATCCGTCGGGCGCAGCAGGGGGAGATATGGCTGGAGGGGCAGAGGCTCGATCGGATGTCGCGGATCGACATTGCGCGGATCATGTCTGTAGTGCCGCAGGAGACTGCGATCGTCTTCCCGTTTCGTGTGCTGGAGATCGTTCTCATGGGGAGATCACCGTTTCTCGGGCGCTTCGAGATGGCCCGTGAGGGGGACATCGAGATCGCCAGGCAGAACATGGAGCTCGCAGAGTGCTGGGACCTGCGGGAGAGGCCGGTCACTGATCTATCGGGGGGGGAACGGCGTCGGGTCATGATCGCGAAGGCGCTCACCCAGTCGCCACGCATCGTGCTGCTCGATGAACCGACCTCCCATCTCGACATCGGGCATCAGGTCCAGATACTGGATGCGCTCCGCGATCTGAGCGTGCGGGATGGGGTGACGGTGGTGGCGACGATGCACGATCTCAACCTGGCGAGTGAGTTCTGCGGGCGCCTGGCACTGATGGCGGATGGACAAGTCGTAGCAGAAGGGAGGCCGGAGGAGCTCCTCGTGCCGGAGCTGCTCGAGCGGGTGTACCATGTGAGGCCCGATATCGCCGAGAATCCGAGGACGGGAAAGCCGATGGTATTCGTCGGCACAGCAACAGGAAGGCGCGGCCGGGCCGGGACTCTCGTCGAAGAGTAGGCCGTAGATATCGGCCCGTATCCGCAATCGGACGGACGGCAATCGATTTGTAACTATACCTCGCTCAGGTCTGCGCTAAAACTTCCTCTGCGATACAACTGTATCTGCGGTCGGACCGTGGCTCGACAACATCTGGGGAGGGTGAGAAGATGGCATATGGAGGAAGGCGACCGGGGAGGCTGGCGAACTGGATGGTGCCCCCGACGATATGCCTCCAGTTCGTACTGGCGTCTGCTGTGGGTCTCCACGCAGCGAAGATGCCGGAGGCCGATGCGCGCGCGCCAGGCGCGACTGGCGGGGAGGTCACGGACATAGATTCCCTGCCCTACGTTCCCATTCCCAAGTATACCTATGTGCTCGAGGAACTCGTGGTGACGGCATCGCGCATACGGGAGCCGGTCCGGACCGCGCCTGCGAGCGTAGCTGTCATCAGTGCCGAGGAGATCGTCGACTCGGGGAGCGACCTGTTGAGCGACGTGCTCGACCCGATCGCGGGCGTGAACGTGGCCCGGTACGGCTGGGTAGGGCAGCTCTGTACCGGCGGCCTGCGCGGCTCGACGTACCAGCAGGTGCTGTACCTGTACGACGGTCGTCCCTTGTATGACCCGCACACGGGCGGATTCGATCTCTCGCATACAGCAATCAACGGGTTCGAGAGGATCGAGACTCTATTGGGAGGCGCGTCATCCCTGTACGGGGCGAATGCACTCGGAGGGGTCGTCAATCTGATTCCCAAAGTCTTCGACGGAGATGTGCCGTACACAAAGGTCACACTCGAACGGGGAACCTACAACACCTCGTTCAGCCGGCTCGAGTTCGGCACGCAGCTCAGCGAACGGTTGGACGTTTATGTCACGGGCGAGTACCGAACGACCGAGGGGTTCAGGGAGAACAGCGATTCGAAGGGAAGGAGTGCATCTGCAAGAGCGCGGTATTGGCTGAACGATCAGCTGAATCTCAATTTCTCGATCAATCGATTCAACGGCGAGCTTGGCGTCCCCGGTTCTCTCACATGGCCGTCGTCAGATGCGCGCCAGCGGGACAACCGGGTCGATATGGACGTGGGCCTACAGGGAGAAATCGGCTCATATGGCTATTCGAAACTGAACCTCTACGGGAGCGATATCTGGTACCGGTATGAGGATGCGTGGGGGACGACGAGCCACACTGACTTCATAGGAGGTGGGGTCGTACAGCACACGTTCCCCGAGTGGCGCGGGCAGCGCCTCACCCTAGGAGCGGAGGGCGAGATGGTAGAGGCGCGCGTCAATGCAGGAGATGAGGACCGGACCCACCGTGAGGGCCTGTACGTTCGGGGAGTGGTTCGCCCGATCCCGCGGCTCTCTCTCGTCGCGGGGGGCCGATATGACCACCATTCTCAGTACGGCTCACACCTCTCTCCATCCGTGAACGCCGGCTATGAGATCGGTCCCATGCTCCTCGCCTTCGCGGGATACGATCATTCGTACAAGGCTCCGACACTGAACGATCTCGATCCCCGATGGAACGGCGACCCGGGTCTGAAGCCGGAGCAGGCAGATGCGGTTCAAGTAGGTCTCAGAGAGCAGGGTTTGCTCCCGGTCGAGGCACAGGTGGCGGCGTTTGCCCGTCGGACGAGCGACGAGATCATCTGGGTGACAGACGACGGGTTCAACTGGTATCCGCGCAACATTGGACGGACGGAGGCAAAGGGATTGGAGGTGAGTCTTCGTGGCGAGCTCGGGGCCGGATTCAGCGGCGCGGCTGCGTACGCCTATGCTGACGTACGAGATCGTGAAACTGAGAAGCTGATTCTGTACCGTCCCCAACACAGGGTGTCGGGGCATCTCCAGTACCGCCGTGCGTTGAGGCACGACCGGGTTCATGTGACGCTGCGGATCGGGGGACTGCACGTTGGAGAGCGGTATGCTGACAACGAAGAGTCGACGGCAGTGGAGAGCTTCACTCTTGTGAACGGCAGGGGCGTGCTCAAGATCGTCGACGTCTCCCTGTACTATGAGATCGACAACCTCCTCGATAGCGAATATCAGTACATGTTCGATTACCCGATGCCCCGCAGGACGACTTCCATCGGCATCGCGTGGGAGTTCTGGGACTAAGGCCAACAGGAGCGGTAATGGCGGCCGGTCTTGAGTCGAGCAGTGACAGGGGTCCCGCCCATTTGACAACCAGGGCCTCTATTGCCATTATTAAGGTAGCCACCGGGTGGCTGCCTTTTTGGTGTCTGGCGCACACGGCACGACCTCCCGGCCCCCGAAGGGGGTGGAGGAGGTTGTGCCTCGCGCGAACCGGGCGGGTGGTTAGATGGCTCGGCCGGGGAACGGGCGCTGGCGGCGAGCGCTCGATAAGGGGATGGACGCTGGCGGCGAGCATGCTCGACGAGGGGAGGGACAGAACCGGCGGTTAGCCAGCGTGACCAAGGAATGGGTGCTAACGGCGAGCGCTCGATAAGGGTACGGACGCTGGCGGTGAACGTGGTCGGCGAGGGGATGGACGGTGGCTGCGAACAGGCTCGACGAGCGGAGGAACAGAACCGGTCGTTAGCCAGCGTGACGAGGTAATGGGTGCTAACGGCGAGCGCTTGATAAGGGAATGGACGCTAACGGCGGACGTGCTCGACGAGGGAATGGACGATGAGGCCACAACGTGCCGCTCCGGGTAACAGGATGATGGGCATGGGCCTTGCGGTCATGGGTTCTGCGGCCATGGGGTTCGCGGCGGCGGGTGTCGCGAGCCTGAGCGCCGGGATCATCGGCCTTTTGGTGGTGGCGGCCGCACCCCCGGTGGCAGCGTCCCCGGCAGTCCCGCTCGCCGCTATCGCGGCAGCACCAGGTACGCCGGCGGAAGGGACCGTCCTCGGAAGGGCTTGGCCATACGGAACATGGAGGGAATGGTCGGAGGCTGTACCCGGCCTGGTTGAATCCCAGGAGGTGGTCAGCCATCCTCCCTGTCAGCGGGGAGAGCGGGCCTTGCCGCGCTCTTCGCTGCGCCGCGGTATCCGGGCCGAAGGTGAGATCGCCCTCTCATACCTGGATCCTGATGCAATTCCGTACCATGTGAGGATTTCAGATGAGGGGGAGCGGGTGTGGGTGGGCCAGGGGCTGAACTACGCGCGTCCGCAGCTGTTCATCCCCGGGGACACGCTGCCCGAATGGGAGTTCGCAGTGAGCATCGGCATCTGGGAGGCGGAGGTCAGCGTTGCAACCCCGTCCGATGGGAGCATGCTCGCGGCACTCGCCCAGGACCGCGCCCAGCTGCTCGTCTTCGATCCTTCCTCGTCCCTGCCGGCCTTTCCCGTGCTTACGTTCGATCTCGGGCCGGGGGAGCGGGGCACGGCGCTCGGGGTGTCGAGGGACGGCTCAACCCTCGTGGTGGGGGCTAATGCCCCTGGCGACGCGGTGAGGCTCTATGTCTTCGACGCGCTCGTCTCGCCGCCCGAGACACTATGGACAGTAACTGTACCCGTGGCCCAGTGGGACTACATCGCCGGGGTGGACCTCACCGATGACGGATCACGCATTCTCATCTCTACGTACTATGACTGGTACATGGTCGATCGAGATTCACGGACGCTGCTTCAACAGACGGCGAACTTCGGACAGACTGTCGCGGGAGTATCAGGAGATGGCTCCCGTCTGGTGACGGGCGGCTTCGATGGCGAGGTCGTTGCGTGGGAGTGGGATCCCGGATCTGCAGCGTATGAGCGGTTGTGGACACACTGGGTCGGCGAGGATACGTGGGTGACGGCGGTGGCGATCTCGCGGGACGGTTCGACCATCCTCGCCGGGACGTACGACTACGGGAACCCGTTCTTCTGCCAGACGCTCCTGTTCGCAGCTGAGCAGAGCACTCCGCTCTGGTCGTTCTCGGAGTATGGCGGCCAGATTTCAGAGGTGGCGCTCAGCGGTGATGGCTCGCGCGCAGTTGCCGGGTCATGGGGGGACGTGGAGAACCTCCTGTGGGATCTGACCATCTTTTCGCGGGAGACAGCCCAGCCGCTGTCCGCTCTCAGTTCCCCGGGCTCATTCTACTCGGTCGATATCTCCGAGGACGGTGGTGTGGTCGTGGCCGGGGCCAAGCTCGTGCACGCCGGCATCCTGGGACGGGGGGGAACGGTGTACAAGATTGTACTTGACTCGGGAGCGGAACCAGGCAAGGGGCCGCCCTCTGAGCACCACCGTGCGATCGAGACTGCGGTCTTTCCCAATCCGTGCCGCGGCGCGGCGGAGATAGCGTGGAGGGTTGCCCCGGCAGCTCGGGCCGATGCTTCAGTCGGCGAGGAATCGCGAGGAGCTTCGATCCACATCTACAACGTACTGGGTGAGGCGGTACGGCGTCTTCA
>Ga0111195_1019_pt1 | contig 25143 bp, 30 predicted proteins | sample DeeMarSWOR324_28_FD_80367 | JGI IMG/M metagenome (GOLD analysis project Ga0111195, IMG submission 80367) | candidate division TA06 bacterium SM23_40
CTCCTTGACCACCGAGATCGCATTATCACCATAGTGGCGGTAGATCTTGATCGCATACGTGCTCGAGATACCGTGCGACTGGAGAAAGAGCATCACGTCTTTGATCTTCCGCTGCTCCTCCCAGGCCTGCGTGATGCGCGACGACCGTATCGGGCCGATACCATCCACCTCGGTGAGTCGCTCGGGATGCTCATCGATAACGTCGAGCGTCTCCAGCCCGAAGTGCTCCACGAGCCGCGCCGCCATGACCTTGCCAATTCCTTTGACGAGCCCGGAGCCGAGGTACCTCTCGATGCCCACGAGTGTGGAAGGTTTGACAGTGAGGAAGGAGTCGACTCGGAACTGCTCCCCGTACTTCCTGTCTGTCACCCATTCTCCGCGCAGCCGAAGGCTCTCCCCCGGTTGGACCCCGGGCAGGCTCCCGACAGCAGTGACCAGATCGCGCTTCCCCTTCACCGCCAGCCGCACCACGCTCCAGCCGTTCTCGTCGTTCGTATAGACTACTCTCTCCAGAACGCCCTCGAAGGTCGTGGCATGATCTCCCATTCTCAACGACTCCAGTGACGGCTTCGCACCGCACAGTGGCAAGATGGGGTACGCACAACAGCTATCGCCTCGCGACAGACTGCCGCGGATAGTTCAAATACTAAGATGCGAGAGCAACCCGATCAACACCTTTTTCGGGAACCGCGAGAGAGCGACTCCGAAATCTGTCTTCCACAGAGTGCAGTCATGAGCCGTGTCCCCCACCAAACGCAGGGGGCAGCCCATAAGAAAGGCTGCCCCCTGGATAGTGAGTTGTTGAATTGAGCTCCGCCGCCACATGCCAGGGCATCCGGTACACCCCGCCCGGGCTGTACGTCTCGTGCCCAGCGGCACCTTGGCGCGCAAACGCCTCACAGTCTACGGAGCGATCTCCACCAGGATGCCGTCCTGCTGATCCCAGACTGGATATTGCTCACCGCACCTGATGTACAGATTCCACAGGTCGATCGGCGCGGCGTTCGGCACATGAAGATTACGGAATACGCTGATGTACGCGCCGGGCGGCAGATTCACGTGCACAGGCCCCTCAACCATCTTCGTGAACGTCGTCCCCACACGCTGGGCCTCGAGCCAGATGTCCCGAGACATCACCATATCGGTGTGGTTCTTGATGGTGGCGTTGATCGTGAACCACTCGCCGCGATGCGTCAGGACGTACCGCGGGTTCAGGTACTGAGTGACTGGGTACAGACCCGCATTCAGCCAAACGTCGATCTGCCAGGCGATCGATTCCTGGTGGACCGTCCACAGGTAGTGGCCGTCCCAACAGATGTCCCGCGGATTGCCCTGTGGTGCGGAGATCGTGTTGAGGAGGACACCAGTGTTTGGGTCGTAACGGTTGAGCTCCGCGGTTGTCCACTTGCTATCCCAGAAATGGGAGCCATCCCAAGCCGCACCTATGCCACCCACAACCGGGAAGGATACGACGGACCCGCCAGTGTAGTAGTCAGTCTGATACATCATCTGGTCCTGGAAATCCGTCACCCACAGCCACTGGTCGTCCCACGGGTTGTCCCACTTCCCCCAGGCAATCCCATACCCGCCTGGTGAGGGCTGACTGTAGTAGACCTGCCCCGTGTGCTTGTCGCTGAACCACATGGTGCCTGTGTTGTATCCATTCTGGATGAGATACCGGCCATCCCAGGCCAGCCCGTGGATCCCTTCGGCTGAGGGGAACTGGTTGAGAACCGTCCCTGTCGCCGGATCGACCTCGTAAATCTCATACATGCTGCAGATAAAGAGAGTGGCATCATTCTGATCGCCCTGGCACACCCAGACGATCGACAGACCGCCACTCGGTATAGGAATGGAATGGATGGGATCATCGGTGAGATGTCTAACGCCCTGATCCGGAACCGTAACCCCCACCCCATCCATCTCGGTAGCTACCGCCGCAACCGCGATCACGGCAAACGCTAACAGTATCGGAAGTGTGCGCCACATCGTATACTCCCTCCTCGTCTACCTACAAATGGCTAGTCTCCCTAGAGGTGGATCGCAGATTTCTCCGGTACTCCTCCAGTACATGAAAATCGGGAGCGATCGGCCCACCCCACTCCTCGTGGCTCTCGTCCCGCGCACTCACCCCCTTTCCCGTTGAGTCACACCACCACCTCGTCGCCCCGTCTGCCATTCTCGCTCGAGCGCGGACAGAGACAGACGAAGGCCGCTCAATCCCACAGGGGAACACTCATCCCCTCGCGGGCTTCTCCCACAGGTACACGCCCTTTCGGGCCTGCCGTCCGAGCAGACCCGCACAGGGGCCGGAAAGGCCATTGACCTCCGGGTGATGCCCGCCTATCGACCCGGGCAAGCATACACAAAGCTGCAAGGAAAGTCAAGAGAAAAACAGCACCAGCAGGGCTCTGAAACCGGAGCGGGACAATACCGGAACAAGGGGCAGCCCGCGTACCGGACTGTCCCTACCATCAGATTATCCACCTGGACCTCGCCCCTACATCACCGCCAGCGCACGCATGTACACACTCGCGACAGGGCCATGCGCTCGTCTGCCGGCCCGAGCGAGCTCTGACGTCCCTTCTAGGGAACGACGTTCACGACGATCCCGTCCTGGAACTCCCACTCAGGGAAATCTCCGCACTTCATATAGAGATCCCACATCCCATGAGTGGTCGGGCAACCCGGCACATACTTCGTCACGAAGACATTGTACATGATCCCCGGCGCCAGAGTGACGTGCGCGACATCCCCGACCCACGTCTCTCCCGTCCCGACCTGGTGGGCCTCCATCCAGAGGTCCACCGCGACGGGAGCATCCGTATGATTCATCACGGATGCATTGAACGTGATCTCATCACCGGGCTGTTTCTCGATGTAGCGCGGGTTCAGATAGCAGGTGACCGGGTACAGCTGGGCGTTCAACCACAGGTCGATCTGATACGCGGTCTGGTTCTCCCAGTGGATCGTCCACAGATAGTGGCCGTCCCAGCACAGATCGCGCGGATTCCAATACGGTGTCGCAATCGTGTTGAGAAGGGCACCCGTGTTCGGATCGTACCGGCTTACGGTCGACGCTACCCAATTGCTGTCCCAGACATGGCTCCCGTCCCACGCGGCACCAACGGTAGTGCCGGTCCCGGGGAACGAAAAGACATTGTTGCCGGTGTAATAGTCATCCTGGTAGATCATTGCAGTCCCGTGGTCGGCCACCCACAACCACTGATCATTGTACGGATTGCCCCACTTCCCCCAGGTCATACCGTACCCGCCTGAGGAGGGCTGGCTGTAGTAGACCATGCCCGTGTTCTTATCCGTAAAATGGGCAGTGTAGGCACCGTACTCGTTCTGAATGAGATACTGCCCATCCCAGGCCAGGCCATGAGCACCAGACCCGACAGCCGCAAAGCTGTTGAGCACATCGCCGGTGGCCGGATCGAGCTCGTACATGACCAGGTCCCACAGATCGCAGACGAAGAGCGTGCCCTCAGTCTGATCGCCCTCACACACCCAGACGATCGTCTGCACGCCCTGTGGCGTGGGGATCGAATGGACGACGTCATCGGTCGCCTGACCAGCTACAGGCCCAGCATGAGCGACGATCTCCAGCGTGGCATCGTCACGCCCATCCCCGTCCATATCCACAACTGCCGACAGGTCTGCGGCTGCTGCCGCGAACGCGATCATGGAGATCGCCACAAAAATAGTGAGAGTGCGTCGCATAATACTCTACCTCGCTGTTGAGTGCCCAGAATCTTGAGAGGGAGACTACGGAGTGTTCACTACCGCCACGATTGCCCTCGCTCCCCACACCACCTACTAAGGCCTCTTCTGCCCTTCCCTCACCTCCTTTCTCGGGCGCCAGCAGCCACGCCCTCTCCCGACTCTTTCCGGAGTCGCAGACCGAAAAAGCAACAGCGAGATGACCAATCGACCGGTCCCTTCGAAGGGCGTCCTGACGTCGGGCTCCTGCGCTGTACCACAGCATTGCGGAAACACGGCTTGAACGACGCACAACGACCAAAAAGACCGACTTGCCGAAGTGGGTTCTCGCTTCTTGACAGTGCCTAGAATATTGCAATCACGCCCAGAGGTCAAGCCAAAAGTTAGAGGAATGCAAACCGAGCGAACTTCGAAATGAATGCAGATTTCCCTTGACAGACTGACCGGAGTACTTTAGTATTTAAGCAGACACTTAAATATTGCTGCCGGCTTTTCCACTAACAGAGACGTTCGCCAATGGCTCAGTCCCAGAAGCTTGCCCGGATGTTCAAGGCACTGTCGGTCGACACGAGGGTTCAGATCGTCATGCTCCTCAGAGGGAGGGCCCTCTGTGTCAACGTCCTCGCCGCAAGACTCAATGTCTCGGCAGCGGCCGTGTCACAGCATTTGCGGGTGTTGCGCGGGGCAGATCTTGTCATCCCGGAGAAGCGGGGCTATTACGTTCACTATAGACTCAACGAGGAGACGCTGGCGAAGTGGAAGCATGCCGCCGGTCGGCTCCTCGAGACCCCCACCACGGTGCGGCCCGCTGCCTGCGCCGCCGCGAAACGCTCAAAGAAGAAGAAGGATGAGTAACATGGGTGAGGAGAAGAAGAAAGGTTGCCAGAAGCCCGAAGCCCTCAAAGGCGAGCCAGAAGAGTGCACCCCTGAACAGATCAGGGAGTGCCACGGCGACGTCAAAGACCACCCCTGTGTCGACGAGGAGAAGAAGAAGGGCAACGTCTGAACCGGTCCCTCGTTCGCACACGGCCAGGTACCCGCGTGGTGGTCGCTGCCCCGGGAATCTGGCTGCGGAGGTGCGTTGTCTGACTGAGGGACGCTATCTGCCCGAGGGGCGCCATCTGCCTGTGGTCCTGGCTGCCTGACGAGCGCCAGCTACTCGATGAGTGTCAGCTCGCAAAGGGCCTTATCCGCCCGGGAAGTGCCAACTGCCTCCCAACGATGGAGCGCGTGCGATAGCCGATGGATGAGATGATCAGAGTCCGTGGGCTCACCCGACACTACGGTGAACTCGTCGCGGTGGACCACATCGACTTCGAGGTACACCGGGGAGAGATCTTCGGCTTCCTCGGCCCCAATGGCGCGGGGAAGACGACTACGATCAGAATGCTCACCGGAGTCATTGACCCTACGGAAGGTTCTGCCTCAATCGACGGGCATGACATACGGACCAAGGCCATCGCAGCCCGGCGCCACCTGGGCATCCTCCCTGAGGATGCCAACGTCTATGTGGATCTGACCGTGTGGCAGAATGTAATGCTAATGGGGGAACTGCTTGGCGCGGGACGCAGGGAACGGCGACTGCGGGGCGAAGAGCTCCTGGAGACGTTCGGCCTCCAAGACCGCAGAGCCCAAAAGGGACGCGCGCTCTCCAAGGGGTTGCGGCAGCGGTTGATGGTCTGCATGGCCCTGATCGGGGATCCGGACCTCCTCTTCCTCGACGAGCCCACGAGCGGCCTCGACGTGGCCAGCGCTCGCCTCATCCGTCAGATCGTGGCAGAACGAAACCGAAGGGGGTTGACGGTCTTCCTCACCACTCACAACATGGGGGAGGCGGAAGAACTCTGCGACCGGGTTGCGATCATCGACCACGGCAAGATCGCTGCGATCGATACGACCGAGGGTCTCATGCGGGTTGCGAGGTCGCGCCAGTCTGTCGACGTCGAGTTCGCCGGCGAGTCACCTCCCGCAGCCGAACTGGAGGCTATCCCCGATGTGACCGCTGTGAAGCGGGATGCCTCCAGATATGTGTTGTACTCGGAGCAACCAGGGCAGGTCGCCCAGCAGATCGCTACCCTCGCCACAGAGCGAGGATATGATATCGCCGCTATCTCGACTCGTAAGCCCTCTCTCGAGGACGTCTATCTCTTCCTCACTGAGTCGAACGGATCTCCCTAACGGAGGTGTGGTCGTGAGTACGGCGGAGAGCGGATCAGCCCTCCTCAGCCAGCAGGCCCGTGGCGCAGTGACGGTCGCAAAGAAGAATGCCCTCATCTACTACTTCAAGCCGCCGGTGCTGATCTTCGGCGTTCTATTCCCGGTCTTCTTCTTTCTCGCTTTCAGCCTCGGCCGCAGCATGCCGGCAGATCGCATCGTGCCGGCCATGGTGGCAATGGCCCTCTGGTTCACTGCCTCCGCCGTCGGCCCGCTCGTCACTCCGTGGGAACGTACGTCTCGGACATACGAACGCCTCATCTCCACCCCCATAGCCATCCAGGCGATCGTCGCCGGCGACGTCCTGAGTGGCTTTGCCTTCGGGATCAGCTTCTCACTTGTGCCACTCCTGCTGGGACTGGCCTTCACCGACACAGCAGTGGCCTCCGCAACATCCCTTGTCTGCGGAATCGTACTGGGTGCGCTGGCGTTTTCATCACTCGGCGTACTCCTCGCCGCACCGCCCGTGCACGGCCCCTCATACATTATGATGCTCTCCAACCTCGTCCGACTCCCCCTCCTGTTCGTGAGCGGGATATTCGTGCCGATTGCCGAGATGCCGGCCTGGGCACGATGGCTCGCACCGATCTCCCCGCTCTCGTACTGTGCCGACTGTATCAGGCGCGGCTTCGGGGAGACCGGCTATTTCCCCTTCTGGCTGAACCCGCTCATGCTTGTCCTCTTCTCCGCTCTCTTCTCATGGGCTGCGTGTCGCTTTCACATTCGCTCACGCGCCCACGGATTGTAGCCCGTCATCGAGCCCCAGGAGCGCTGCGATCTCACGTGCGTTCTTCACGGCATAGGCGTGAAGGTCGTTATTGAAGTACACGTACACATCGCGCCCGTTGTCGAGCTGTCCATTGATCCACGTAGCCCAGGGGCGGAGCTGCTGGCGCGTATAGCAGCCGGAGTGTACACGGGGGCGGCCATGAAACCGGACATAGATGAAGTCTGCCGTCTCCACCCGCGGTACTTCGAGTCCCTCTCGATCAGGAAGGCAGAGGGCGACGCCAGCCTCTTCGAGGCGTGAGTAGACCTTGTCGTCGAACCATGTGGCGTGTCGGAACTCGAGAGTGAAGCGCATCCCCTCGGCGCCGATATCACGACACGTCTCCCCGATGAGCGCCAAGAAGTCACCCAACAGGGCATCGTCCCGATGCACTCCAGGAGGGAGCTGGATGAGGATCGGCCCGAGATGCTCATCGAGCCGCCGGGCTCGGACAAGAAATGACGCGACGTCTTGCTCCACGTTCACCAGCCGCTTGCGGTGCGTGACCATCCGCCACATCTTGACCGCGTAGATGAAGTCCTCGGGAGCTTTCGCCGCCCAGGAGTCGAATGTCTTCTCGGGAAACAGCCGATAGAAGGTCGCGTTCAGCTCTACCGTCGAGAATGTCTTCGCGAAGAACGCGAACCAATCCTTCTTCGCCACATCAGGGGCGTAGAAAGGGCCGCGCCAGTGATCGTAGGACCACCCTGACGTGCCCACATACGGCTTCCCCCGGGAACCTCGAGGCGTCACCGCTCTCCACCTCCTCTCTCTGCCTTCTAGATTCTGTGTGCCGTGGGGATCCTCTCTGCCACGTGGATTCTATCTGCCGCGGGGATCCTGTCTGCCGTAGGGTCTCTGTCTGCCCCTCGGATCCTGTCTGAGGTAAGAATCTTGTCTGCCGTGGGGTCTCTATCTGCCCCGCGGCTCCTGTCCGCCGCGGGGTCTCTGTCTGACCCGGAAGTCCTGTCTGACCCGGAAGTCCTGTCTGCCATAGGGAATCTGTCTATCACAGTGATCCTGCGTGGTACGGCGATCAAGCGCCCGCACGCCTCCCCCGGCATATCTCTCATTGACGATCCTCGAGTAGTGCGTGTATGATCGATCTAATTCCGACCGCCGAGTTCGACGAAACGGGAGCAGGTGGCCCTTTCAACGGGAGCGTGTAGCCCCTCCAACAGGAGCGTATGACCCCTTCAACAGAAGCGTGCGGCCCTTTCAACAGAAGCGTGTGGCCCCGTTCAACACGAGCGTGCGGCCCTTCAACGGAAGCGTACGGCCCTTCAACGGAGGCGTGCGGCCCTTCAACAGGAGCGTGCGGCCCTTCAACAGGAGCCCATCACTCCTTCAACGGGGAGGTGTCACCCGTTCACCAGGACCGCCCACCCTGAGAAGAGAGGGACAGGCACTCAGTCTCGCAACGTCGCCCGACCTGCCCTCATCCTGACATGAGAGGACATCAGATCCGAGGGTGCTATGCTCTTCAGGTTCTCTCTGTACGGATTCCTCAAGAACCAGCGATACTTCGAACCATTCCTCATCCTCGCATTCAGAGCGAAGGGACTGAGCTTCTTCCAGATCGGCATACTCATCGCCTTCCGCGAAGTGTGCATCAATCTCTTCGAGGTGCCGAGCGGGGCGGTCGCGGACGTGTGCGGACGGCGGCGATCAATGATCATCTCATTCTCCGCCTACATCATGTCATTCAGTGTCTTCGCGCTCGCCACGGGCTGGTGGTTGCTCTTCCCCGCCATGCTGCTCTTCGCTCTGGGGGAAGCCTTCCGCACGGGCACCCATAAGGCGATGATCTTCGACTGGCTCAGCCAGGAAGGCCGATCCGAAGAGAGAACGAGAGTCTATGGATTCACGCGTTCGTGGTCGAAGATCGGATCCGCGGCATCTGTTATCATCGCCGCTGCGCTCGTCTTCATCAGCGGTAACTACCAGTACGTCTTCTGGCTCTCGATCCCCCCCTACCTTCTCAATATCATCAACTTCCTCGGGTATCCGCGGAGCCTCGATTGCAGGTCGCCGGAGTCACCATCCGTACCGCGGGTAGCCCGTCTACTCTGGCGTGCTGTACGGGACACGGCACGGAGACCAGTCCTTCGCGGACTCATCCTTGAGTCGATGCTCTTCGAGGGCACATTCAAGGCGACGAAGGACTACATTCAGCCGATCCTCAAGCAGACCGCCCTGGCGCTCCCGCTCCTCCTCGCCCTGTCGGCTGACAGGAGAACGGCGATCCTCGTCGGCATCGTCTTCTTCACACTCCACCTCTTCGAGAGCGCCGCCTCCCGCCGCTCATACCTCCTTGCGGAACGGACCGGGGGCGAGCTTCAGGCCAACCGGGTCATCTGGATCGTTGCGCTCCTCGCCTACGCGTTCATGGCAGCCGCACTCTGGCGGGACGCGATCGGCGCTGCATTGCTGATCTATGTCGGTCTGTACGTCTCGCAGAACTTCTGGCGCCCCATACTCATCAGCCGCTTCAGTTACCACGCCGAAGAGGAATCGATGGCGACGGTTCTGTCGATAGAATCGCAGGCGAAGACGCTGGCGACTATGATCATCGCCCCGACGCTCGGTCTGGCAGTCGATCACTGGGGATTCTGGCCCGTGGGGCTTATCGGGTGCGCCGCCGCCGTGGCAGGCACCTATGTGAATACGAGGGCGCGTTCCCAGGCCCCGCAAGGAGGTCACGACTGAGGCCGGGCCGCCTGGGGGACTGAGGTCGCGCCCCTAGAGGAACCGCTCGAACCGCTCCTTCTTCGCCTTGCATACTGGACAGATCTCGGGGGGGCCATCACGCGCGCAGAGGTACCCGCAGACGCGGCATCGCCACACGGGCAGGGAGAGAGATGAGACGGCCACGGACGGCGCGCCCCCTTCTCGCTTCTGCCGCTCCTCCGCTGACGGTCGCCGCTCCGGTATCGAACCGACAGCTTTCTTCCCTTCGAGGACATCCTGTGAGACATAGAGGGCGCAGTAGCATGAACCATGCTCGGTCAGGTCCGCATCCCGGTAATCACACGGACATATGATATCGAGATCATCGTCTTTCACCCCGGAAGCCAACCTGCAGGGACACGCCCAATACCCGTACCTCTTCTCATTGATGAGCAAGCTCCTGACCAGATCCTTGGCGAACTCCTCATCCGGATTGAGATGATACCCGGAGGCCTCCGCCTCCTTGTCCAGTCTCCCATAGAGGGCCTGGATCTCTTTCTGCTCGACATCGATTTTCTTCATATGCCGATCGCCTCCCGAATCCGCGCTTCATCGAACCCGACAACGCTCTTCTCGTCATTGATCACCAATGTGGGGAACGAGGTCCTGGGGCTCCACCGCCTCATCTCCTTCTCCGCTTCCGTCTTCTCCTTGCCCTTCAGGAGGTCAACATCGATGTATTCGTACGCCACGCCCAGGTTCTGTAGCAGGCGTTTCGTCTTCCTGCACCATCCACAGGTGCTCAGAGCAAAGAGGAAGATGTGCCCTCTGTCCTTACCCTTAACATGCGTCGCCTTCATGTACTATGCCTCCCTGTGCCTGTTCATGTGAGCAAACTGCTCGATCGGCATGCGCTCCGGCCTGTTCTTCTCCCACTCGATCTGCTTGTCAGAGAGCACGGGGCTTATCTCCTCCGCATGCTTGCCCACTATGACGAGCGTGATGAGCCTCATCTCCTCTGGTATCCCGAGAATCTCCTTGGCCTTGGCCTCATCGAATCCGGCGATGGGATGCGCCACAAGCCCCAGCTCAGTGGCCCGGAGGATGATGAACGCTGTAGCCATACCTGTATCGAACAGATAGTACACTCGGCCTTTCAGGTCGCAGTCCAGATCTCTCCGGGTGTGCACCGCTATGATGAGCGACGCCTGATACGCCCATTCATTGCCTTTCGACAGGGCAGTGCGAAGTTGTCTCAGCACCGCCTCCTCATATGCGAAGACAAACCTCCAGGGCTGATTATTGAAGCAGGAGGGCGCCAGTTGGGCGTTCCCCGCCAGGTCTCGCACGCGCTCCTCGTCGATCTCCACGTACTCCAGGGAGCGGTACGCCCTCCGTTCCCGTATCGCTTGCTGTACGTCCATACATTTCACCTCCCGTTCCGTCTATCCCAAGCTCGCGCCCGTCTTCACCACCCCATCTATCTTCTCCAAAACGGATCTACTCCTCTCTGCCGCTCTCGCCAGCCATCTCTCATATTCGTCACCCGAATCTCCCGATGCATCCCCTACTTTCTCAAGATATGCTGTCACCTCATCCCGAATACCACGCACGTGGCGCTCCCGTCTCGTCTCATCGAGCGGCTTCTCTCCCTGAAGCTTCATCCCCCCCTCGCTTCCCCCTTCCGGGAAGTACCAGTCCTTGAACCATGTGAATCCAAGTTCAAACAGCTTGGAGCCAAGACGAGTTATAGCAGGGGGAACCCCGTACCGCAGGCCGTACAAGGTCTCTCTGTCGGCCTGATACTCGACGTAGATCTTCCCTCCCGGACCGAGATCCCTCGAAAACAACTCCAACAGCCTGTCCTCAAAGATCGAACCGAAATATTCGATTCTTGTCCCCAGATCTATCTGTGGACGAATACCGGAAATCTCTACCCACGGCCGATAGTACGGCTCCCTGCCGTAGTAGACTTTGACGTGCAGAAGCCGATCTTCGTGTGCGGCTTTCTTTCCGTACACAACCAGATTGGCCTCTTCACTGAACCTCCCGGCCGTGATCTCTTTTGCATAGAGGGTAGTCCCGTCGACCTCAATCCCCCTATTCAGGTGTTGAACGTCCTCTCTGAGCATCGCTCGGCTCTAATGCTGGCAGGTCCTGGTAGTTCTCTCGGCCACTGACCATTTCCAAATCTCGGCCTCGACATCTGTCACGAACGAGACTTCTGGTGTCGTCTCCTACCACTGCACCGACCACCACTGCACCGACAACGGACTACGGCAGACTGCCCGGCACCTGACCCCTGAGAGCCCACACTGCAGCCTGGGCACAGTGCATCTCCCCGGACTGCCGACACTCCTCTGCATCCCGGTGCTTCATTTCCATCAGTAAGCTCGCATCTACCGTTCTTCGCATATACGACATCGGCAGCCAGCCCCGCACATCGCTCTCAGATCTCCTGGCTCGTAGGACCCAAAGCCGGGATGGTCAGACACAATGGACTAGCTCTGGGGCGAGAACTGATCTTTGGATGCTCCGCAGACGGGACAGACCCAGTCGTCCGGGACTTCTTCGAATGGAGTCCCCGGGGAGACGCCGTTCTCCGGATCCCCTTCCCCTGGGTCGTACACATAACCGCATACGTCGCACTCATACTTCACCATTGTCCCTGGCCTCCTTTCGGGAGCTGACGTTTGCACAGCAGACGTCGGCGCGGGTGTCCTGTATGTCGGGGCGTTCTTCGCAGTCTTCCCCTTCTTTGTCTCATGATAGTACGCGTATGTGAGCGGTCTGCCTTTCTTCAAGATTTCCCCGCTGACTACTTCTCCCACGAATATCGTGTGGGTTCCTACGTCAGTCTGGTCGATGACACGTGCATCCATCACTGACAGCACGTTCTCGGTTACGAGAGGACACCCGGTCTCACCTGTCTGGTACACAGTCTGGGATAACTTATCCACATCCCTCCCCGACTTGAATCCAAACAGCCCTACGAACTTCATCGGCGTGGACTCTTCGAGAATGGAGACCCCGAATACGCCACTCCGGGAGATATATTCATGTGTGAGGTTATCTTTGCTGATGCTGACAGCAATCCGCGGCGGCTCGGCGGTTACCTGGATGACCGTGTTGGCTATCTGACCGTTGAGTTTGTCGTCGAGGCGAGAGGTGACAACATAGAGCCCATAACTCAAGTCGCACAGGCATTCGATGATCCCTTCATCATTCATGGGCACAGATCTCCTCTAGCCGCTCAGCGACGAGCTTCCCCAGGGAACGGCATCGGGCCAGTGTCTCATCATCCGGCACGTACTTGATTTTGATGTCCTCACCGATCGGCTCGATCTTCATCTGGTTGAGTGCGTCCCTCACCTGCGCCACACCGTCACCGCTCCAGCCGTACGAACCGAACGCAGCCCCGATCAGGTTCCGCGGCCTCAGGCCCTTGAGGTATGTAAGCACATCGGCCACCGTGGGGAAGATGTTGTTGTTGAGCGTTGGAGTGCCCACGATCAGGGCGCCGGCATCGAGTATCTCAGTCGCTACCTGGCTCCGATGGGTGGATGCGAGCGGCATCAGCCTGGCGCTCGCCCCACTCTCCACAAGTCCCTCCCCGATCGCCCGTGCCATCGCTGCTGTGCTCTGCCACATCGTGTCGTAGACGACCAGAGCCTTCAGCGTCGGCTTCTGAACACACCATCTCGCGTACCAGTCAACGATCCTCTGCACGTCCTTCCGCCAGATCGGCCCATGATCTGGCCCAATCGTCTCAATTGTCAAGCCGAGGCTATCTACCCTAGCAAGCAGTTTGGCGACAAGGGGGGAATAAGGCAGCAGGATGTTGGCGTAGTACTTCGCCGCTTCGTACTCTAGTACTCCGTCGTCGATCTCGTCCGCGAACCGCTCGCCCGATGCGAGGTGCATGCCAAAGGCATCCTGCGAAAAGAGGAGCTGATCTTCCCCCAGGTAGGTGAACATGCTGTCCGGCCAGTGGAGCATCCTGGTCTCGATGAATCTCAGCTCCACATTCCCGAGGCTGAGGCTCTCGCCATCCTTTACCGGGACGATCTCCCGATCCAGATGAAAATGCTCCAGAAGCGCCTTCGCGCCCATGACCGAGGCGAATACCTTCTCAGGCCTGACGATGTCCCATATATCGGCCAGGCATCCCGAGTGATCCATCTCAGAGTGGTTTGAGACGATGTACCTGATGTCGCGAGGATCTATCACGGACGCGATGCGGGAGAGCAACTCATTCTTGAACGGTGCCTTGACCGTATCGATAAGCGTGACGGCATCTGCCATAACGAGGTAGGCATTGTAGCTCGATCCCCGGTCTGTGGAGTAGCCGTGGAAGTCGCGCACGGCCCAGTCGACCGCACCTACCCAGTACACATGTTCGCTCACGCGGACGGCCTTGAACTGCTCGTTCATGCCACGAACCTCCGCCGACAGCTAGTGTTTCGGAGACGATAGGTGCATGCTCAGGATTCCGATATGGCGCATCTCTTCCCTGATGATCTCTTCGACCCACTCTCCTCCCAGTCTCTGGGGAACGACCTCCCTCATCCCCTGATAGAAGATGACAGAGTCCTTCTCGAGCTCGATGGCGATCCTCAGAACATCATCCATCGCCTCTTTCCCGGACAGGAGGTCAGTCGGATCGGCGTCCACATCGAAGATTCGCTTGTCCGCGATCGCCCGAAGGTACAGGGGAACCTGACCTTCCGGATCCCATATGGTAGAAGCACGCTCATCCTCTGATAGTTGCGCCCTCATCGAAGCGAAGATCTTCTCATGCTGGTCCTCCATCGCTGCGAGGTCGAGCAATATCTTACGTCCCCCTGCATCGCCTGCACCCTCCGCCGCGCGGCGATAGAACTTCGCTCCGTTCCGTTCGATCTGTTCCGCCATCTCGAAGATCTCGTCAGCATTGAAATCAACACTCATGGTCTCTCTCCCTGTGTTATCTACAGCCAGATAGGGTGGGAATATGCCATGTTCACCGGACCATAACTCCCGACTCCCTCGTGCTCAGAATCGCCATGATCGATCCCTGGCTCCATCAGAATCGACCGAGGCTAGCCGATCTCATATCCTGCCCCTACTATGCGCTCCCTGATTGTCTCCATTTGCACGGGCTTCAGTTCCTCGAACGTTGCCTCTCCTCTGGCCAGATCGACGTTCACGTTCTCGATACCCTCGACCTCGCTGAGAGCTTTCTTCACAGCCATGACGCAATGCTCGCACGTCATCCCCTTCACCTTGATGGTCCTCATCGCCCCGTCTCCTTTCCTGTTACACGATATATGTGAAGTGTACCCTGTCCTGCTCCCCCGCAGACCCATCTCTGCCGATCAGCTATGCGTCATTTCCTATGAGCCTGCGCTTCCAGAAGACCATGATACTGTCTTTGCCGAAGGCCATCTGGACCAGCTCCCACCCCACCCTTCCGCGGTCGTTCAGCAGATCACCGAGCACTTGCAGTTCATCGCCGGGCACTTGATCTGCGGAGCATTCGCCGGTCTCGGAACAGAAGTAGACCACTTTGCGGAATGTCTCCGCTGGATGTACGGTGATCTCGTACTCAAATCGTTCCACCATGATCTCCCTTCTGTCGTTTGATATCAGCAGATGCTGCCAACTCTATACGCTCCCTCAGTCCTCTGTCAATATCGATCGAGCATATCCCGATTCCCCGCCCTGGCGGGCCCCGCCGCGTCTATCTCCGCGGCCTCGTGACTCCCTTCCGGAACACGCCCGCACCCCCCTGCCGGCACACATCGCCACTCCCCTGATATCTGCCGGCTGTTACCTGATCTCCGCGCGGGAGCGCGGGAGCGAAGACTGCCGCCGCACCGCCCTATCCCCGGGCGATGCCAGGATCGAGCGAGACGGCGGCCATGATACGGAAGCAGACTGCGCCCCCTGCGCAGCGCGCTCAGAACGTGTCGCTGGTCACCCTACTCAGCGGGGGCAGCAGGCATAGTGAAGACTCGCTGGCCCAGCTCCTGATCGACCATGAACATACCGCCACCGGCATCACCGACAAGCTTCAGCTTCTGGACTATGTCGTTAGCCGACGCCTCCTCCTCCACCTGCTCGGAGACGAACCACTGGAGGAAGTTGTTCGTGGCGTGATCCTTTTGCTCTATTGCGAGGTCGACCAGGTGGTTGATCAAGCCGGTCACGGTCTGCTCATGCCGGTACGTGTGCTCGAACGCGTCCAGTGGTGACTTCCATTCCGCCTGCGGCCCCTCTACCGGCCCGAGGGTGACTCGTCCCCCGCTCTCATTCACGTAGTCGTAGAACTTCATTGCATGGACGAGCTCCTCCTGTGCCTGCACACGCATCCAGTTAGCGAAGCCAGCCAGATTGACAGACTGGAAGTAGGCTGACATCGACAGATAGAGGTACGAGGAGTAAAGCTCCGCGTTGAGCTGCTTGTTGAGTGCCTCCTGCATCTTTTTGCTCACCATGACATCTATCCTTTCCATAGACCGTGGACGTTACAGTACTCTCTTGCAGTCACCTTATCCGCTTTGATGGCAAACGTTGCTTCGGGCGCGTCTCCGGGCTTCAGGAAATGCCGATATGCGTTTCTGTCGGCTATCAGCTGGATCCACTCGATGTAGTGTTTCTCCTCCATCGGATGGGCAACGCTCCCCACCTTCACCATAACGCCGCTGGCGGTCTTCTCGATCACCGGAACATGCTTCTCCTTTGCGGCGTCGGTCGTGTTTTCCTTGAACAGAACCATCGGCTGGTCGCAGCAGACCAGCTCGCCCTGTCCTTCATGGAGAACTTCGACGATGTTCCCGCAGATTTCGCACTTGTAGATCTGGAGCCTCTCTGTCACTTTCCTCCTCCTTCTGAGACGAGTAGAACGTCACTCGACCGACAACAGGCGGGAGGGTCAGCATCCTCCGCCCATCAGGTCAACTCCCTCACTGCATTCAGTACTGCCTCGTAGTCCGGCTCGTTCGTCACCTCCGGCACGAACTGGATGTAGCGAATGGTGCCCTCCCGATCGACCACGAAAATCGCACGCCCCAGCAATCTGAGATCCTTGATCAGAACGCCGAATGCAGTGCCGAATGAGGCATCACGGTAATCTGACAGCGTCACAACTCTTGTTACCCCTGCGGCGCCGCACCAGCGTTTCTGGGCAAACGGGAGGTCCATGCTGATGGTGAGAATCACAACATCCGATCCCAGACGGGCGGCCTCTTCATTGAACCGCCTCGTCTCCATATCACAGACGGCCGTGTCCAGAGACGCTACCGAAGATATGACACAGACTTTCCCGCGATAGGAAGACCCCTTGACCGGAGCCATGTCGTTCGCGATCACCTCGAACTCAGGAGCACGGTCGCCGACCTTGACCTCATCGCCTACCAGGGTCACGGGCTTCCCTTTCATCGTTATGAGTCCAGTTCTCTCGTTCACGCCTCCATCCTCTCTGCGGATGTGATTCTACCATCGTAGGTGCTACTCTCTGGCCCTGTTTGCACCTCTCTACCAGTTCTCACAGAGCAACTCGTAGTACGCCTGAGGGTGTGCGCAGGCGGGACATTCATTGGGAGCCTCCGGGCCCTCGTGCAGATACCCGCAGTTGATACACCGCCACACCACCGGCTTGTCCTTCTTGAAGATCTTACAGGCCTCCACGTTGGCAAGAAGACCCAGATAGCGCCTCTCGTGCTGTTTCTCGGCCACGGCGATCGAGGTGAAGATGGCGGCGATCTCGTCGAAGCCTTCCGCCTCCGCCACCTTGGCAAACTCCGGATACATCTCTGCCCACTCGTAGTGCTCTCCGCCGGCCGCTCCCTTGAGGTTTTCCGCAGTCGTCCCTATGATTCCCGCGGGGAACGCGGCCCGAACCTCGACCTCGCCGCCTTTGAGCTCCTTGAACAGCCGCTTGGCGTGTTCCTTTTCCTGGTTGGCCGTCTCTTCGAAGATCTGCGCGATCTGGACGTATCCGTCTTTCTTTGCCTGGCTCGCGAAATAGGTATAGCGATTCCTCGCCTGCGACTCACCGGCGAACGCCGTTAAGAGATTCTTCTCCGTCTTCGACCCCTTCAGCTGCATCATCGTTCCTCCTCTGTGCCCGTGTCACGGGTCAGTTCGTGAGATTTCTGTTCCTCCGCGGCTTCCGTGGCGTCCAAGCCGCGGTGAGCATGTTGCCCTTTCTGTCTGCACTGTGGACACAAGCCAACGAATTCCAACTTATACCCTACCACCTCGTACTCCGTCAACCCCTGAAGAACATCATCCACCGCCGCGATCGGCTCAATCTCCACATCATCCACGCGCCCGCACCGGAGGCAGCGCACATGGTAGTGGTTCTCAAGGAACCCGTCAAACCGCCGTTGACCGCCCCCCTCCAGCTTCTGGATCATGCCGTGCCGGGACAGGAGCTCGAGGTTGCGGTACACAGTGCCCAGACTGATATGGGGCAGCCGCTGCCGGACCATCTCATACACCTCATCCGCTGTGGGGTGTGAATCTACCCGCCGCAGTTCTTCCAAGATGGCCCGCCGCTGCATCGTCATCCGTAGGTCTTCTCGTACCATGTGTAAGTCTTTGTTCATCAATCTCTTATCTCCCATAATGGTAACAACAATCGTTACTATTATCAATATACACGGCGAAGCCCACGATGTCAAGGACTTTTGTCGAGATTTTTCCAAGACCGTGCGCAAAATCCGGTGCGAATTTCCGGCATGTCCTGTCACAACATATTGAATGCTGGAAAGTTGCATAATAGACTTCGGAGATTAGCACGTTGAACGCACTGAAGGATTCTACTATGCGAAAGAAACGGTGTATCCTCTGCAGCGGCAGGACTTTGAGCAGGACCGATCGCAACAGGGTATCCAGGGCTCGCCTCCCCCAATCCGCTTAGAAGCCCGACCTATCGACAGTTAATCGCTCCGGACCAACCTCTCGATCACCGCAGCCGAGAATCGATTTGCCAGCCTGCCCTCCCCACCGATATATTGTTGGCGCAGCACCCCGGGGCGGGCAGACCGAGCAACGCACGGGGGCCGACACCGCAGCTGCCCGGGTCTTGTGCGTGCCCAGGTCTTGTGCGTGCCCAGGTCCGACGTGCGCCCAGGCCCGACATAAGTGCAGGTTCTACGTGCGTGCGCGTCCTATGTTTGTGCGCGTCGGCGGATGCTATGTGTTTGCGGATCCTGCGCATCTGCGGATGCTATGTGTGTGCGGATCCTGCGTGTGCGGGGATCCTGCGTGTATGTCCGTCCTGGGTGTATGTCCGTCCTGCGTGTGTGCAGGTAGTGAGCGCGAATGCCAGTATGGGGAGGGAGCCAGTCTATGCGAGAATGCAAAGAGACGGGGTTATGGCAATGGAGCAAGATGTACAGCGTGCACTTAGACTGCTCGACGGAGCAGAATATCGTGAAGTTGATGATAGACGGTGTGAGGTCATCCCCTCGGACACGTCCCATGCCGAACTTCTCGACGCCTATTCACGTGCAGTCATTGCAGTCGTTGGAACAGTGGGACCGGCTGTTGTCAGCATCTCAGTCGGGAGAAAGTCGCGAGGAGATGGCCCAGAGCAAGCCGGGGCCGGCTCAGGGGTCATCATCGCGCCTGATGGGTATATCATCACGAACAGCCACGTAGTAAACAAGGCAAAACGGCTGACGGCGACCCTCGCCGATGGCACGAGCCTGACTGTGACCCGCGTCGGTGCAGATCCTGCTACCGATCTGGCGGTCATCCGCGCCAATGCCTCGGGCCTGCCGTGCGCCACGCTGGGCGACTCCTCCCTGTTGACTCCAGGCCAACTGGTGATTGCCATCGGCAACCCGTTTGGCTTCCAGTCGACTGTCTCGGCCGGTGTCGTGAGTGCACTTGGCCGGGCTCTGCGAAGTCTCGACGGACGCCTGATCGAAAACATCATCCAACATACCGCTCCCCTCAACCCCGGGAATTCCGGCGGTCCCCTCGTCGATTCGAGAGGACGGGTCGTCGGGATCAATACGGCCATCATCATGATGGCCCAGGGAATCGGTTTCTCCATCCCCTCCGACACCGTCAAGTGGGTAGCCTCTCAGCTCCTGGCCCACGGCCGGGTGCGACGCGGTTTCCTCGGGATCGCTGCTCGGCAACGTCCCCTCGATCGCCGGCTGGTCCGGTTCTACCACCTCCCTCAGGAACGCGGGGTCGAGGTGCTCTCGGCAAATCAGGGGGACCCGGCCGATCGGGCGGGCGTACGAGAGGGAGACATCATCGTCGCCATGGACGGCAAGACGGTGGCAAGCGTTGATGACCTCCACCGGCTCCTATCGGAGTGGCCCATCGGCGCCTCAGTGGCTCTCACAATCATCAGAGGAGTGGATCGAATCGAGATAGAGGTCTCGCCCACTGAAGCGGAGTCCTCCCATTAGCAGGCGCAACACGGGTTGCACTGCGGCCCGCATGAACTATCGTCCTATACCACTGGAAGGGACGCCGAGAACTCGCCCGCGCTCCACACCTTGACTCCGCCGGTCCCGGACCGGAGTGCATATTCTTGCCCTGCGCCGCACCCGGCCTCCAAAAAGAGATGAGCGCCTCGCATGAGGCGCTCATACCATATCACTCTATCAGTTCCTCGATATCAGTCTCGTGTACGTCTCCCGTACGTCCCCCTCTGTTCGCTAGCCGGAGGATCGGACGGGTACCCCGCACAGAGATGCCTGGATTTTGCCCGGCTGTCTATGGGCCCACCACCGTGACCCAGAACTGGTCCTTATCATACCGGGTCGCCGGCGGCACCCCGATCTTCGAGCGATAGCCGTACAGGCCAGGCCACGCGTTCGACGGCACGTTGTGATAGATATGCTGCTGCCACGTCTGCTGCGCTTGCAGCGTATATTGAGTCGGGCTCACAAGCTCCAGAACTCCTCCTGGCGGCAACAGTGCCTCGGTGAGCAGCCAGAACGGCTCAGCCTGTGTCCATCGGTTGATCAGCGTGTACGTCACACCCAGCTGCCCGCCCGGTGTGACGACGGTAGTATCGGCCGTCAGGTAGATCGTGAGATAGTCATCTTGATTGAAGAAATGGGCCCCCATGTCGCAGCGAGTCCCGTCCGGGTCGAGCGAATCCGGGTGCCCGGCGTCTATGCAGGGCGACTCCCAGAAGAGGCGGAAGTCGCGCTTCTCGGCCAGCACAAACATCGGGTCCTCTTCTATGTTCCCCTCGCCAGGCCTGCCGCCCTCGATATCGGAGTAAGTGATATCGAGCGTGCTCCCCCCGGTCAGATACACTTCGGGGCCCGCGTTGGCCTCATCGCCCCAGAGAATGGAGTTGATGACTATGACCGAAAACGATACATTGCAGAAGATCCCGCCGCCCTTATCCGCCGTGTTCCCCGCAATCGTGTTACGATCCATGACCGGCGAAGACCCTTCGCAGAACACTCCACCACCATCGTATGGTGTCGAATTGCCCACGATCGCATTCCCCACGATAGTCGCAGTAGAGTTGTGAAGGCAGATACCGCCCCCGGCACCGCCGGCAACGTTGTCGATGAGAACGTTCCCGATAAAGGTCGGGGACGACCCATCACAGAAGACCCCACCACCACACGACTCCGGCCAGGGTCCGTAGGCGTTACCATTTCGTATCGTGAATCCCTGCACGACCGAGTTCGGGCCCTCCCCGCTGTGGAAGTAGAATCCCCGCTGTGCATCGCGTTGGTCTCCTCCACAGTCGATGATCGTCGCCCTCGGCCCGTTCTTTGACATGACTACAACGGCCTTGCCCCCGAAGTCGATGTTGTAGTTCCCGAGGCCGGTGTACGTGCCGTCCGCCACGAGAACTGTATCGCCCTCTGCCGCCGCATCTATCCCTGACTGGATGGTAGCGTACTCATCCGGCACATGAATAACCGTCGCCGATGCGCCTATCGCCAGCGACAGCACGAAGATCACATACACGAAACTCCTCAGCATCCCCATAACGCCTTCCTCCTTTTTCCACACATCTCTTCCCAACGACGTTCACATCCGGCCGCTCCTAGGAGCGGCCTGCGGAGGCCGGTTCACTGCGGTCTCCTTCCGGGCGGGCCGGCAACGTCGACCGGCACCATCCAAGAGGTGGCTCTCCGCTCCCAGAGCTCCCTCGAACTCAGCAACCCTCCGGGTTCTCTCGAAACGAGTCGGTACTAGTGAGAAGGTTGCAGAGGATTTCCAGAGAGGCAATCACATAGCAGGAACCTGCGAGGATCGCCACCTGCAACACGCCATTGCATGTTGACTCTACCACTCACACCGCCCCAAGAGCCCCCATTCAGGATTCAGGCCTCACCCGCTCCCCACGACACACCACACACCCCCCTCGGACATCCTGTATGCGGAGAGAAGTGAGGCCGAACGGCTCACATGTTAGCCTATCATACCACAACGTAATGTCTCTTGTCAATAAAAACCCGAAAACCAGCCGCGCTGGCGGTCCGCCGCTCACCACCGTCCACGCCTGTGAACCGGCAGTCCTGAGCGGCAACTATCTCAGGAAGCTCTCCCTCGAGCGGCGCGAACAGGCCAACCGAGGGCTCCGCTCTGCCTGAACTAGATCCGGCTGCTGATGCCCGAGATCCTCCCGATTGTGGCCGCCTGCCGCGAGGTCTCGCCATGGCGCTGCCGCATGACAAGCCGATCCGGCGATCGCCAGTTCGACGCCTCCTCGCTTGGACTCAGAGCAGACAGCGCCTTATGGATCTTCGCTGCTACCCGCCACCTCTTCGCGAGCTATCTGCTCCAGCGTCCGCCCGGTGAGCACGGATTCCGGCTCGGTACTGGTCGGCCTCCTGCGAGCGTCTGCCCATTCATCCTTCATCTTCACCAGCAACCAGCGCCTGTCATCTCCCCCTCCCGTGCGGACCAGGGCGTACCCGCCTCTCAGTTTCTTCCCGTCGAGCCAGATCTCAACCATGCCCTGCTCAATGGCCTGCTCCATGGAGGCTCCGTCGCCTTCCTTCTCCGCTCTCAGATTCCGATACGTTCCTGCATCCCAGACAAGCACGGTTCCTGCGCCATATTCTCCGTCCGGGATGACGCCTTCGAACTCGGCATACTCGATCGGGTGATCTTCGGTCGGAACAGCCAGCCGCCTCTGACGAGGATCGGTCGAAGGTCCCTTGGGTACGGCCCACGACTTGAGCACGCCGCCGACCTCCAGCCGGAAATCATAGTGGAGCGTCCTGGCCGCGTGTTTCTGGATTACAAATATCGGCTGACCCGACGGTTCCCTCCCGCCTCCTGACGGCTCCGGCGAGCGGCGGAAGTCCCGTTTCTCCCGATATCTCTTCAGTTGTCGTCTACCTGCCATTATCTGACTCCGGGAGCCGGATGATCAGCGCTCTCTCGATTTCGCCCCCAGGGATACCACAACAGAAAGGCTTGACATCGGTATTACGTTGTGTTACCAATGATTGAACCTTCAGGCGCGGAGGATATCAATGCCCATCCAGAAGAAGCGGGAAGTGATCACTTTCAAGGTTGACGAATCCCTGTCGGAGGCAATGCAGGGCATGCAAAACCGATCGGAATTCATACGGAGAGCGATCCTTGCGGCGCTCGACGGCGTCTGCCCGTTGTGCAAAGGGGCGGGGGTACTCACTCCGAAGCAGCGTGTCCATTGGGAAGCATTCAGCACGGACCACTCTCTTGCCGAATGCACTGACTGCCATGCGATCCACCTCGTCTGCCTGGCGGCAAAAGATGAGTCGACGCACTGAGCGGTACGCAGAATCCGTACGTCGAGTATACATAAGAGCGAGCGCTTTGCCCATGAAAAATGCGCCGGCCCTCATCCTCCTCGCGCTGGTGACGGCATCGCTCACGTGCCGGGCTCCGGACCGGGCAAGCCCCGTCGGCCAACGCCCCCTGGGCGTCTTCGTCACCCTAATGCCCCAGGCCTATTTCGTCGAACGGATCGGTGGAGAACATGTCTCGGTGAGCGTTCTGGTTCAACCGGGACAGAGCCCGCACACCTTCGAGCTGACCCCCAGGCAGATGACCGCCCTCAGCAGTTCGGCGCTCTTCTTCACGATCGGAATGCCGTTCGAGAAGACGTTGGTGGAGAAGATACGGACCGAACTGCCGCACCTCACCGTTGCGCAGGCCGACGACGGGATCGAGAAGCGCATCATGGCAACTCACGACCATGAACATGACTCTTCAGCACCCGATCCACACATCTGGATGTCTCCGCCGTTCCTCAGAACGATCGCGAAGAACGTAGCGAATGCGTTGAGACTGGCCGATCCTGATAACGCCCAGGACTACGCAGCCAATCTCGATGCTGTTCTAGTGGAGATCGACTCGACAGATGTCAGGATCAGGCAGATTCTCGAGCCGTACGAAGGCAGTTCTTTCTATGTCTTTCATCCGGCGTTTGGATACTTCGGAGATGCCTACGGCCTGAAGCAGGTAGCGATCGAGACGGAGGGCAAGAGTCCGACGCCCAAACAGCTGAATGGGCTGATCGGGAGAGCGAAGGCCGAGAAGGTGAGAATCATTTTCGTCCAGCCGCAGTTCGATAGGAAGGCAGCCCAGGCAGTTGCCGATGCAATCGGCGGCGCTGTCATCCCTATAGACCCACTGGAAAAAGACGTCTTGCGCAACCTGATCGAGATGGCCGCGAAGCTCGAGATTGCACTCACAGAGTAGGGTGGGGATCTCGTGCGAGAGGATTTTCCGCCAGTTCACCTACGGGACAGAACATGAGTACAGAAATGCCGGTCGTCCAGTTCAGAGATGTGAGCTTCTTCTATGGAGCCTCTCCTGTTCTCACTAATGTCACCTTCGCCGTGGAACCGCTGGCGTTGACCTACATCGTGGGCCCTAACGGTGGTGGCAAGACGACTCTGCTCAAGCTCATATTGGCACTCCTGCAACCTGACAGGGGTGAGGTGCGCGTCTTCGGGCAGCCACCGAACCGGGTGCGCCACCGTATCGGCTATACCCCCCAGCACCCCGGTTTCGATCCCCAGTTCCCCGTCACTGTCCTGGATGTCGTGCTCATGGGCCGGCTGGGCGGGCAATCCGGCGGGCCCTACTCGCAATCAGACAGGGCAGCTGCCCTCGGGGCAATGGAGCAACTCGAAGTGGATGGTCTCGGTGGCCGGCTCTTTTCTTCCCTGTCGAGCGGAGAGCGCCAGCGCGTCCTCATAGCGCGGGCGCTGGCAACCGAACCTGACCTCCTCCTTCTCGATGAGCCCACTTCAAACGTCGACGTCCACACAGAAAACAGGTTGCTCGACATTATCGGTCAGCTCAACAAACGGTACACTATTCTGCTGGTGTCACACGACCTGAGTTTCGTCTCAGATAGGATAAAGAGTGTCCTCTGTGTCAACCGTCAGGTCCGGTTCCATCCTACCAGTGACGTCACTGACGACGCAGTGAGGCAGATCTACCAAAGAGAGATGCGTCTCATACGTCACGACCTCTCTGTCGAACACCAGGAGCAGGCCGATGACTGAATTCCTCGGTGCCCTGACCGATCCGAACATCCCGTTTCTGCGCTATGCATTTTACGCGGGTCTCCTGGCCAGCTTCGCCTTCGGCATCGTGGGGACGTACATCGTTACCCGCCGCATCTCCTACATCGCGGGCGCGATCTCTCACAGCGTCCTCGGGGGCATCGGCGCAGGACTGTACCTCCAGGCCGTACACGGTCTTGGTTGGTCTCACCCGATGTACGGAGCCGTGGCCGCGGCAATCGTATCGGCGATCATCATCGGCTT
>Ga0111195_1031_pt1 | contig 25018 bp, 23 predicted proteins | sample DeeMarSWOR324_28_FD_80367 | JGI IMG/M metagenome (GOLD analysis project Ga0111195, IMG submission 80367) | candidate division TA06 bacterium SM23_40
GAATTCGAGCGGCCGGTCGTGGAGCTCGAGCGCAAGATCGATGAGTTGCGCTCGCTCGCCCGGGGTGAACGCCTGGAAGTGAGCGACGAGATCGCGCACCTCCAGAGGAAGGCCGAGCGGCTTAAGAGGGAGATATACTCGAACCTGAACCGCTGGCAGCGTGTGCAACTGGCGCGCCATCCGGCGCGGCCGTTCACGCTCGACTTCGTCAAGCACATGACGAGCAGTTTCATCGAGTTGCACGGGGATCGTCTATTCCGCGAGGATAAGGCGATCGTCGGGGGACTGGCGACGATCGATGGGAAATCGATTGTGCTCGTCGGCCACCAGAAGGGGCGGACCACCAAGGAGAAACTGGAGCGGAACTTCGGTATGCCTCACCCCGAGGGATACCGTAAGGCCCTTCGGTTCATGCAGCTGGCGGCCAAGTTCAGGAAGCCCGTTGTCACTCTGATCGACACACCGGGTGCTTATCCGGGGAAGGGCGCCGAGGAACGTGGGCAGTCAGAGGCCATCGCCCTCAATCTGAGAGAGATGGCCCTGTTGCCCGTTCCGATCATAGTGGTCATAACTGGTGAGGGGGGCAGCGGAGGAGCCCTGGCCATGGGGGTGGGAGATCGGGTGCTGATGCTCGAGCAGGCGATCTATTCGGTGATCTCGCCCGAGGGGTGTGCTTCGATCCTCTGGCGCGACAGCGCCAAGGCACCGCAGGCCGCGGAGGCCCTCAAGCTCACGGCAGAGGATCTGGCAGAATTCGGTGTGATCGACGAGATCGTTCGCGAGCCGGTGGGCGGAGCGCACCGCGATCCTGAGTTGGCGAGCCGGTACGTGAAAGAGGCGGTGATGCGCCATCTCTCCGAGGTCGAGCCGCTGCCGAGCGAGGAGCTGATCCAGAGGCGGATCAGCAAGTACGCGAAGATGGGGGAATTCGACGGGGGGAGACCATAGCGAGGTCGATCCGTCCGGATCGATCGAGCCAGGTGCCGAAGGGATCGGCCTGCGCGGCCATGCCACACGTCTCATGCCTCTCGCCGCAAGAGGAGTTGCCGAGATGGATGACGAGGCGGCCACCTACGAGCTGGAAGGAGATCTCAGACACTTCGATCTGAGCGATGTGCTGCAGCTCATCGGGTTCGGGCAGAAGGAGGGTGCGCTGCGCATTCAGGGCGAGCGCGGCGAAGGCGTCATCTATTTCGACGATGGAACGGCTACCCACGCGGTCGCCGGGGACCTCGTTGGCGATGACGCGATGCTCAGGATCGTTCAGTGGCGCGAAGGTCATTTCTCATTCGATACATCGGACACGACTGACCAACAGACGGTGCATCTCTCCATTCAACATGTCATTCTGGAGGCTGCTCGCCAAGTCGATGAGTGGCGAAAGATCGAGGCAGTCATTCCCTCGCTCGATACGGTTGTTGCGTTCATCGATGAACCGAGTGAGGGTGTGGAGAGCATAAAGCTCGAGCCTGACGAGTGGAAAGTGCTCTCGCTCGTCGATGGGGTTCGGTCAGTGCGGTCGCTTGCGGAGGGGAGCGCGTTCTCGGAATTCCAGGCATCGCGTATCATCTACCGGCTCCTCACGTCCGGCCTCCTCAGAATCGTCCCCGCTCAGGAGGCGGCTGCTCACGTGGGTCCTCCTCGTCCGGCAGCGGAGAGGAAGGAGACCGTTCAGCCGAAAAGTCCGGCGCAGAGGGAGCCAGAACGGAGAGAGGTTCGCGCCGATCGTGAGCGATCGGGCGCTGTGAAGCGGTTCCTGAGAGGGTTCGGGCGCTCGTCTAAGAACCGGGAGGGAATGTGAAGAAAGGAACCGTGCACGGCAGCCGGGGGAGAGTATCGAGGCGAAAGGGATCGACAACTGAGGACTCCTCGAGGGGCCTGGGGATAGCGGTAGAGGCCGAGATCAGAGTCAGATACGGCGATACTGACAAGATGGGCGTGGGCTACTACGGCCGCTATCTCGAGTGGTTTGAGGTCGGCCGAACTGAGTTCTTCCGCAGGCTCGGATTGACCTATGCTGAGCTGGAACGCCGATCGTTTTTTCTTCCTGTTGTCGAGGTCTACTGCAAATATCGAACATCAGTACGGTACGATGATCTGTTGAGGATACGAACGTCCGTCCTCGAGGTAGGCAAGGCCAGCATAACGTTCGAATACGAGATCGTACGCAATGGCGATACCGTACTGATCGCCACCGGGCATACTGTGCACGGTTGTGTGGATGAGTGTGGAAAGCTGGTGCGGCTGCCCGAGGAGGTAAAGACTGCTCTGGCATCATTGAGCGGCTCCTGATCGGCCGGCAGCGGGGCGGCCGGTCCACCGGCCAGCACTGGCTCGTTGCAGGTGAGGTAGCTCTGGGAATCCACGGTCCGGGGGGCCTGCTCGTGGGAGCCCAGAGCTTAGCACGCGTGAGGGTGATGGATGTCGGGTGTGCTCAACAGGCTCGTACTTTCCGGGGCGGGCTTCGGGACCATCGCCATCGTCCTCTGGATGTTCGTGCTCTTCAGGGTCGGCAGGGAGCCGGCCCGTTCTCATCGTGGCGGCCCCGGCTCTGTCTTCGGCAGCATCATTCTGCTCCTCGCCGCCCTCGCATCGAGCGTGGCCAGTTTTGGCGCCTACTGGCTCGCCTCGTCTCTTTCTGGCTATCAGCCGATCGACTCGGCACGACTCGTCGCCATCGTCGAATGTCACCCGAGCATAGACCCGCACTTCGATATGATGCTCTCCTACACGCCGGTGACCGAAGAGGCCGTGCAGGAGAGACAGACGTTCGGGCTGAAGGGGGATGCGTGGATGGTTGAGGGGATCGTGCTCGAATGGCACGCGTGGTCCCGCATATTGGGGCTCCGTGCATGCCACCGGACAGTGCGCGTAGCCGGGCAGTACGGGAGCGACTCGCTGCGAACGAGAGGCGGGAGCATTGCCGATGCTGCTGCGAAACCGGAAACCGGCACGTGGAGTCATGAGCTCGACGAAGAACATACATCCTTCTGGGGCCTGGTGCGCGACCTCGCGCTCTGGCTGCCGGGAGGTAGTGCTCACCATGTTCGCTCAGCCGCGATCGTCTCCGATTGGAATGCGACGTTCGGGGTCTATGTGACGCGGTCAGGATATTCTGTTGCCAGAATCGATGAAGGGTTCATTGCCTGGAGCGCATAAGACGCGAGCGCATAACACGATTGTGAGTCACATCAGGGGGTCGCAGAGAGATGGAGAGGTTGAATCGGGCTGCAGCAGTCGCCTCGTTGTTTGTGCTCGTCGCGGTCTGGGTCGTCGCGTCCGCCTCCCGCCCGGATCTGAATCCGACCGCTTCCAGCTCCTCGGGTCCAACGAGCATCACCAATTCGCCGAAGGTGACGGCGCGGGCCGACTTCTATCTAAATTCCCTTGAAGAGGACGAGCGGGCGAAGCTCTGGGTCTTCTTTACTGATAAGGGAATGGCGGATGAGGAGGAGCGCCGCGCTGCACTGGAGAGGGCCGAGCGCGGGCTGACGGAGCGAGCCAGGGAGAGGAGACTGCGATCGCGTCCAGCGGAGCGGATCGTTGATGAGTACGACATCCCTGTGTATGGTCCCTATGTCGAGGCGGTGACCGCGGCTGGTGGTGAGCTGCGCTCCGTGTCGCGGTGGCTCAACGCGGTGAGCGTCACCGTTACGCCCAGAGACGTTGATGCGATTCTGGATCTTTTGTTCGTTAGAGAGATAGATATCGTGAGGACGTATCGGTGGAGAGAGCCGGCGGTGGAGGCGCTGGAGGTAGGAGAAGGCCGCGAGGGTGTTCCCTCGCAGGTGGCGCCTTCGCTCCCGATGTACCTCGGGCCAGGCCAGGTCCTTGGACCGCAGACGTTCGACTACGGTCTGTCGAGCCGGCAGATCGAGCAGATCAACGTCGATGGTGCACACGAGGCAGGGTACTTCGGCTCGGGCGTGCTCATCGCCATGCTCGATACCGGGTACGAACGGCGCCACAAGTCGCTCCGCCATCTCGATCAGTATGGGCAGATCATCGATGAATGGGACTTCATCTACGGAGATGGAGATACGCGCTACAATCCCGACACCGACACCCTGGGGCGCACCCAGACCGACCACGGGACGAGGATGCTCTCCCTGATCGCTGGATTCCGCTCCGCCCAGCTCATCGGCCCGGCCTTTGCCGCCGATTATCTGCTGTACGCCACGGAGATACTCGATCCTCCCGATCATATCTACGAAGAGGACAACTGGGTGACGGCGTCGGAAAGGGCCGATAGCCTGGGCGCCGATATCATCTCGAGTTCTCTCGGATACCAGGAATTCGACGACGGGCCCGATTACACGTTTTCAGACATGGACGGCAACACTGCGCTCACTACTATCGCGGCCGATATCGCAGCGAGCCGGGGGATCCTCGTCGCCAACGCCATGGGGAATGTGGGCGGGTTCTCTCAGGACTTCATCAATGCACCTGCAGATGCGGACAGCATCTTGACCGTTGGCGGCGTGAATGTGGACAATACCTGGCATGATGAAAGCCTGACGGGTCCCACTGCTGATGGCCGCATTAAGCCCGAGGTCGTCGGACCCTATCTGGCGTGGGCGGCTGAGACCGACATATATGTTTCTTCTTACGAGGATTCTGTCGATGGCACGGCCGGGACATCAGTGGCCACGGCCCTCGTCGCTGGGCTGGCAGCGCTCGTGCTCGAGGCCAATCCAACACGCTCGGCTATGGAGCTGCGCGAAGCGATCATGGACAGCGTCGGCGTAGCCGGGAACGACACCATGGGTTACGGGATTCCCGATGCGTGGGCGGCGATGAACTACTATGGAGCCGTGCAGGTGCGTGAGGAGGAGGCTCTTCTCGATCTCTACCCCAATCCGTTCCTGCCCGGGGAACATCAGGAACTTATCATTCCCTTCCGTCTCCTTCACGAGACAGAGATCTCTCTCCGCATCTACAGCATCTCGGGCGAACTGGTGAAGGAGTTCTCCGATGGGGAACTGGGAGGAAGCCGGAAGCTGGCGGGCGAGTACGTGGAGGACGAGGCACTCCGCTGGGACGGCACGAGCTCATCCGGCAAAACAGTCGCCAGCGGGGTTTATTTCGTCATCCTCTCGACCGGTTACGCCGATTCCGTGAAGAGACTCGCCGTCGTGCGTTGACCCATGTGCGGCGCTGACCCGCGTGCGGCACTGACCCGCGTACGGCACTGACCCATGTGCGGCACTGACCCATGTGCGGCACTGAGTGGCGCGCAGCGCTGAGTCGCGACGAACGTTGAATCCTGCGCCGACGGACACTGAGTTGTACGTCGACTGGCGTTGAATCCTGCGCCGACCGACACTGAGTTGTACGCCGACTGACGGCGAGTCCTGCGCAGAGCAGGGCTGGACCGCGCGCAACATAGCCCTGGAGGTGCGTCATGAAACAACTCCCGGGAATTACGATCTTCGGGGTCGTCTGCATCGTTCTCGGGGCGCTCGGGATCCTCTTCGCTCCGTTAATCTTGTCTGGACTGTACGGGGGACCCTTCTTCGTGCGGGGTCATTTCCCTCACCTGCATCGCATCTTCTCGGCCTGGCCCATGGCGGGCGGATACCTGCTCTCTACGAACGTGGTCGGGACACTGGGGTCGCTTGCCCTCCTCATATCCGGCATCGGCCTCCTCGCCCGTGCCGGCTGGGGCCGCATCCTCTTCTTCATAGTCGCTGTCATGAAGATCGCACTGGTGACCTTCAGCCTTCCACCGAACATTGTGCTGATGCGGAAGATGTACGAACCGCTGGGGAGTCCGGCCGTTATGTTGGGCACGATCGGCGGGATTGCGTACCAGCTCCTGAGGTGGATCGCAGTCGTGGTCTTCTTCGGCGTGGGCCTGTGGTACTTCAGCCGGTCGGTTGTTCGCGAGGCGTTTGAGAGCCGCGCTCTTCCCAGTGTTGGAAGTGCCCCTCCTGGATAGCGTACCGGGACAAATCGCTTGACACGGCGGCTCCGCGGTTGTTATATTCCACGTGCGCCTCGGGAGCGGGCGAGGGCAGCAGGTTCGCCGCTCCTTTCATTCTGCGCCTCATTCGACACAAGATAGCGCAACAACAATACAGATCGCGCTCCTCGGTAGCTCAATCGGCAGAGCGGGTGGCTGTTAACCACTAGGTTGCAGGTTCGAGTCCTGCCCGAGGAGCCAGCGTTTGGCATAATCGGAGGTAGGCCGTTTCGGACGAGCGGTTCTACCTCGTTCTGTTGGTAGGACGGTTGATCTTCGGCATGGTGTCGCCAGGCGAATGTCTAGCGATGTGGGACTGATGCGTTGATTGACGGTCGACTCGTGGGTAGAGAAGGCGATTTCCGGCATCCGGAGGCCAGAGAGCATGTGGCGACGATTTGGAAGGTCTTGTTGAATGGTCTGGACAACTCCATACAGGTCGTGTACTCTTGCGGTGACGGAGGAGCGAGGACTTCTTCACTCATGGGTGGTCCTGATTGATAGGATGGCGAAGTTTGCTCCTGCATGTCGAGGTCGCCGAGCGCGCCGAGATGAGAGTACATCGTTGTGATGCTCTGGTCGGACGCAATCAGGATACGCAACAGAGGGAGGAGAAAGATGAGAACGATGACCGTTCTGCTTGCATTGCTGATTCCGCTCACCGCGGGTGCGCAGATCACGTTCGAGCGCACTTACGGCGGCACCTCGGGAGATGAGGGCTATTCGGTCCAGCAGACGAGTGATGGAGGATATATCGTCGCGGGATGGACCGGGTTGTACGGTACGGGCTGGGACGACGCAATTCTGATCAAGACAGACGAGGCCGGCGACACGATGTGGGTGCGCCCCTATGGTGGGCCCGACGGCGAGCTAGGCTATTCGGTTGATCAGACGGGCGACGGGGGGTATATCATTGCGGGATGGACAAGTTCGTTCGGTGCTGGGGCGCGTGATGTGTATCTCATCAAGACAGATGGCGTGGGGAACGCGGTCTGGGTGCGCACCTATGGCGCGCAGGAGCATGAAGAGGGCCATTCTGTCGAGCAGACGTTGGACGGAGGGTATGTAGTTGCAGGATACACGCATTCGTTCGGGGCTGGCAACAACGACGTGTATCTCATTAAGACTGACAGCGGGGGGGATACGATGTGGGCGTGCACGTATGGCGGGTCCCTCGAAGACGAGGGCCATTCTGTCGAGCAGACGATGGATGGCGGGTACATCGTCGCGGGGCATACGCATTCGTTCGGTTCTGGCCTTGACGACGTCTATTTGATCAAGACGGACGATCAGGGGGACACGGTCTGGACGCGGACGTACGGCGGTCCAGAACATGATGTAGGATATTCTGTTGAACAGACGAGCGATGGGGGGTATGTGATCGCGGGCTATACATATTCGTTCGGTTCTGGCCAGGCCGACGTCTATCTGATCAAGACTGACGGTGCGGGGGACACGGTCTGGACACGGACGTACGGCGGGTCTGGTTGGGAAACAGGCTCATCGGTTGCGGAGACGGATGGTGGGGGGTATGTCATCGTAGGGAGGACGAACTCGTTCGGTGAAGGCGGCGAGCTGTACCTGATCAGGACTGACGGTGCGGGGGACACGGTCTGGACGCGCACGTACGGCGACAGTCTATATGAGGCGGGCTACGCAGTCGAGCAGACGAGCGACGGGGGATATGTCATCTCAGGAGAGGCCACCTCGTTCGGCACTGGTGAGAGCGACGTGTACCTTATCAAGACAGATGCCGATGGGTTGGTCCAGGTCAGTGAAGATCATGGTGAGATCCCTCGTCCGGAGTGCCAGTACTTGGCCCAGAACTATCCCAACCCGTTCCGGACGAGGACAGCGATTACGTATGCGCTGCCTGATCAGCAGCCGGTCACGTTGGCGATTTACGACGTTCGGGGGGCGCTGGTGCGGGAGTTGGCTTCCGGAGCGGTCTCGGCTGGTAGTCACCGAGTGACGTGGGATGGGCGGGACGAGCGAGGGCTTGAGGCGGCGAGTGGGGTCTACTTCTGTCATCTGGAGACCCGCCATCAGTGTGAGACAAGGCGCATGGTCCTGCTACGATAGTATCATATGACCCTGTGAGGCAGCAGATTGAGGCTTTTGCGGCAGTTTCATCATGACTTCCGTGAGAAACGGTCCACTTTTGACATTGAGCTAACACGCCACATATCTCCCATGGGGTCAAATGATACGAACATACGTAGCATCAAGAGTCCGGCATCTTTCGTTCCGCGGGGACGCTGAGAGGGGTGATGCTGCGTATTCTCGGTCTTGAAGATCACAGACTTACCTTGGTAGAGGATGCCGATACCCAGGTGAGCGGCTCGCCATGGAGTTGCTGGGGAGTGGAGGTCGATAGGGCAGTGTCAGCGGGTGACGAGGGCAATCCTGGTATGTCCCCTGGCGACCCGTTTCATTTCAACTCTTGACTGATCCCACAAAAGTACGCTCTGGGACACCAACCCGGGGAGCCAGCGGTGGGCATAATCGGAGGTAGACCGTCTCGGATGAGCGGTCCTATCTCGTTCTATTTGTGGGGTGGTTGATCTCCGGCACGGTGTCGACAGCCCGTATCAGGTGGTGTTGGACAGGCGCGATGGGGGATAGCTGCAGGTGAGTGAGTGAGGCTCTCCGGGAGGTCGATCAGGGCTTGGTTGCGAATCTCGTGGCTGTCGAGCTGCCAGCGGCACTCGATGGTCTTTCATGTTGTCAAAGTGTAAGCCACGAGTACACGAGCACCCCAGAACGCTTGAAAGACCGGTCACCGCCGTAGATGAGGGTGGCGCGAGTAGTTTCGTCTCCTGAGACTTTCCGCCAGTAGGTAAGGTTGTCGAAGAAGTCGGACGCCACTGTCTGGGCGGATTTGGTTTCTACCGGTATCAACTTGCTGCCCATTTCGATAATAACATTCACCTCGTGCCCTGCCGCATCGCGCCAGAAATAGAGGGGCGGCTGCTCTCCCCGGTGTGAGAAGTTCTTGTAGAGTTCAGAAACCACGAAACTCTCAAAGATTGCTCCCCGCTCGGCGCGGTGGTAAAGCTCCTCCGGGGATTGAACCTGGAGCAGGTAGCACAAAAGCCCCGTATCCAGGAAGTAGAGCTTAGGACTCTTTGTCAGCCGCTTGCCGAAGTTCCGGTGATGGGGCCGGAGTAGCGTGATGATGAAGCTGGCTTCGAGTACAGATAACCATCGCTTGGCAGTAGTGTGTGAAATGCCGCAGTCGGTGGCCAACCCTGAGAGGTTGAGCAGTTGTCCGCAGCGGCCGGCACAAAGCCGTACAAACCTGCCGAACGCCTCGATATTGCCGACGTTCAGGACGTTCCGCACGTCCCGCTCGAGGTAGGTCTGGTAATAACTGGCCAGCCAGTCACGCGGGGAAAGGTGCTTATCGTGTATCCGTGGGTAGAAACCCGTGAATACGGTATCCATTAAACCGGCTTTGGGCTGCTTGAGGTTCCTGGGCACAGTCTTGCCCAGGGTCTCGAGTGATATGGGCTTTCGGCCCTCGATCTCGGCCAGTGAGAACGGCAGCAGATGGAGCACCGCGCACCTGCCGGCAAGGGACTGCGAGATGTTCTGGAGAAGCAAGAAGTTCTGTGAACCCGTCAGGATGAACCTGCCCGTCCAGTCCCGATGCTCGTCAACGAGAACCTGGATATACGAGAACAGATCTGGTGCCCGTTGCACTTCGTCCAAGATGACCGGCCCATCGACCTGGCTGAGGAAGCCGCGCGGATCTTCCAGGGCGAACTGCCGCTGATCCGGTAGCTCAAGGGACAGGTAGTCGTAGTCCTTGAAAACGGCCTGGACCAGCGTGGTCTTGCCGGACTGTCGCGGCCCGGTGACTGTTGCCACCGGGAACTGCCTTGCGGCTTCTTTCAGTTTCTTGGCCAGGATTCGTTCTATCATGCCTGCCTCCATCCAGATAGTTGAATATTCAATATTCACTTTACACGACCAGTGCCCGTCTGTCAAGCCATTTCTTCTGGCGCGGCGGAGCGCTGGCGGTCTCTAGTTGGCGCACGCGTCCAAGAATGAAGCTGCGAAAGAAAGCCGCCTATGGCATCGTTTCACCGGTATCGGAGTACAGACCGACTCGGTCATCCTGTCAAGAACACTCCCCTGAACAGTAACTTGTACCTCCTAGCTGTCCGTCGTCAGCGACTGTGAAGGAAGAGAAATGAGATTAGATTCTCAGCGGCAGATCTATGCTGAGAGGAGGGTTATCCTCGTATGTCCCCTGGCGCATCGCTTCATCTCGATTCTTGACAGATCCCACAAGAGTACGCTCCGGGACATCAACCCGAGGAGCCAGTCTGATCCAGAGGCAGAACTTCACGGGTGAATGGTTTCACCCGTTTCGTTTTCATGGTGATGGTGTAGTCCAGGACTCCGTGAGATGGGTTGTACTCGATTCGTCTCGCGAGCCAGCGGTGTCCTTGGGTAGTTCCGACAATGTCCTTGACATCCTTCCTAAAGGCGTGTAGACTGACAGGGTAGGCGATGAGTTCCCGAGATTTCTGCTGGCCACGGACTGGCAGAGGGCGCCCGGTGGCCTCGGGAATGGGCGTAGTTGTGCAACAGCTCAAGGGTGGGTTATTCGAGAGCGACACCGAGCGTCACAGTGAGGGGTCGTTCTTTTTTTTCTCGTTAGATCAACGAGAGGGAGGATACGAACAATGAGGTGGAACTGGCAAGTAACGATAATATCTTCTGCCATGGTCAGCCTAGTGGCGACTTGCTCCGCAACTATCATCCACGTTCCGCAGGAGTATCCGACAATCCAAGCGGGCATCGATGCCGCTGTTGACCTGGACACAGTGCTCGTGGCTGATGGAATCTACACGGGCTACGGGAACCGGGATATCGACTTCTTTGGCAAGGATATTGTGGTGATGTCGAAGAACGGAGCAGAGACGACGGTTATCGATTGTCAGGGGAGCCCCTCAGATCCCCACCGGGGAGTCGTGTTCCACAGTGGCGAGGATTCGAGCGCTGTGCTTCAGGGTTTCACGATCAAGAACGGATGGGCCGAGTGCGGTGCTGGGATCCACTGCTATCACTCTTCCCCAACCATTGTCGACAACATAATCATAGATAATACCACACCGCCCTGCTTCTGGAACGACGGCGGCGGCATAATGAGCGTGGAGGCTTCTCCGACCATCGTGGGCAATGTGATCGCAGGGAATGTATCGGGCTGGGGGGGAGGCATCTCTTTTTTCTTCTCTACAGCGATCGTCGTCGATAATACCGTTGAGGGGAATGCATGTGGATGGTCCGGGGGCGGGATCTGGTGCGATCGCACTTCTGGCATTATAGAGGGCAATGCGATGGTGGCCAATGCCTCCGAACTGGCTGGCGGAGGAATCATCTGTGACGGAGAGCCGACACCGACGATCAAGGACAATACCATTGTGGAGAATACTGCGGGCACGTACGGTGGCGGAATCTGTTTCAGTTCTCTAACGCCAATCACAGGCAATACTATTACGGGAAACACTGCCGTCTCAGGAGGCGGGATCTTCTGTCAGTCTTCTACCATCATTGAGAATAACGTCATCAGCGAGAACATGGCCTCGCTCTACGGCGGCGGCATCTACACGCGATTGTCCGAACCACAGATCTTGCTGAACACGATTGTGGGGAATACGGTCGACTACTACGGGGGCGGGATTGCCTGCTGGGAATCGTCTGCGAATATCCAGGCCAACAGGATTACCGGCAATGCCGCGACCTGGCACGGCGGAGGAATCTTTTGCCAACTGTCTTCGGTCACTATTGAGGACAACAGGATTGTGGGGAATAGCAGCGGGCTCGGCGCTGGCTATGGTGGAGGGATCTATTGCTGGGACTGCTCACCGGTCGTCAGTCGCAACACGCTCGCAGAGAATATGGGCGCGTGCGGCGCGGGGATTGCCACCTGGGGAACTTCCTCTCCTATCGTCAGGAGCAATACGATTATTGCGAACGCAGCGATTCTGGGTGGTGCAATCTCCTGCTGGTCCCCTTCTTCGGCAAGCATAGTCAACTCCATTCTGTGGGCGGACAGCGCTGGCACCGGGCCGGAGATCTACTTGGAAGCGGGGAGCTCGATCGACGTCTCATACTCCGACATTCAGGGTGGGTGGCCTGGTGAAGGCAATGTAGAAGCTGATCCGATATTCGTGCTGGCCGAGAGGCAAGACTACCGTCTGCTCTGGGGCTCGCCCTGCATCGACGCTGGTCACCCGGATTCTCTTGATCCCGATGGCACCCGCAGCGATATGGGCGCGTTCTTCTTCAATCAGGACGACCACATGACATTCTACCTGACGCCTGATGTCATCGAAGTCACACCAGGCGGCGAGCTGGGGGTGACCTACACCCTCATCAACCGCTGGGCGCAGCCTGAGCCGTTCTGGGTGCATAGCGAGGCGACTCTGCCGAGCGGAGACACGTTGAGCGTGATGGGGCCCGACCAGTACACCTTGCCAGCCGATTTCACGGTGCAGCAGCACCTGGATCACAGCGTGCCTGTTGGTGCGCCGCTGGGTGTGTACCGGTATCAGTCTCGGATCGGAGTGGCGCCCTCCACGCTCTACGACGAGGATAGCTTCGAGTTCAAGGTGGTGGAGCCATAATCTGGGCCACAGCCACGAGAGGAGGAGAGTGAAATGAGGTGCGCATGGCACGTTGTGGCTGCATTTCTCGGTGTGATCAGCCTTGTGTCGGTCGCTCCAGCGACGGTCATTCATGTCCCACAGGAGTATCCGACCATCCAGGCGGGGGTCGATGCGGCGGTGGATGGCGACACGGTGCTCGTGGCTGACGGCACCTACGTCGGGTACGGGAATCGAGATATCGATCCCGGGGGCAAGGCGATAGTTGTGATGTCTAAGAACGGAGCTGAGGCGACGATCGTCGACTGCCAGGGGACCTCATCAGATCCGCATCGGGGGTTCCTGTTCCATTGCGGAGAGGACTCCAGCACGGTAGTCCGGGGATTCACGGTCAGGAACGGGTGGGCCCACTGTGGAGCCGGGATGGATTGCTACTACTCTTCTCCGACCATCGTCGGCAACGTGATCACGGGGAACACGACGCCGCTTTGTCTGTGGTATGAGGGCGGCGGCATTTATTGCATCGAATCGTCGGCGATCATCGTCGGCAACACGATCACGGAGAACGCAGCAGGTTTTGGCGGTGGGGTGGCCTTCTCCTATCTGTCTCCGACCATTGTGGATAATACCATAGCAGATAACACCGCTGCATGCGGGGGAGGTGGAGTCTATTGCTTCCGCGCCTCTGGTACGGTCGCGCGTAACGAGATCAGGGGGAATACTGGCGGTTGGGACGGGGGCGGTTTATACTGCGACTACGAGTCTTCTGTCGTAATCGAAGGCAATACCATCGTGGGGAACGTGTCCCCCCGGGGGGGTGGCATCTATTGCGGGCAGTGTTCGCCAGTCATCGTTTACAATAGTCTAACTGGAAATGAGGCTGTAGAGTACGGCGGGGGGATCTGTGTGTGGTCATCCTCTCCGACCATCGAAGGCAATGCGTTTAAGGGGAATGCTGCCCAGCGAGGCGGAGGGATCGACTGCCTGTACTCGTTCGCGGCGATCATCGGAAACACCGTGATAGAGAACAGTGCCGACTACGGCGGCGGAATCTCCTGCTGGGAATCCACGCCCACGATCGACTCCAATAGACTCGCCCGAAACATCGCCGTCTGGGATGGCGGCGGAATATTCTGCCATCAATCTCCGGCGATCATCGTGCGCAACTCGATACTGGAGAACGAGACGGACTACGGAGGAGGAATCTTCTGTTGGGACTCCTCTCCCAGCATACGTGGTAATACAGTCGCCTTGAATATCGCCACATCCGGGGCCGGCATCTGCTGTTGGGGGAGCTCTTCTCCCGCGATCTACGGCAATACTGTGTCACAGAATACCGGCATTCTGGGCGGCGGCATCTCCTGCTGGTCGTCCTCCTCGGCGGTCGTAGTCAATTCCATTCTGTGGGCGGACAGTGCCAGTACGGGGCCGGAGATCTACGTGGAGGAAGGAAGTTCCATGACCGTCGCGTACTCGGATGTGTGTGGCGGCTGGCCCGGCCAGGGGAACGTGGACGCTGATCCTGCATTCGTCCTGGCCGAGAGCCAAGACTACCGTCTGCTCTGGGAATCGCCATGCATTGACGCAGGGTATCCTGATTCCCTTGACCCCGACGGCACACGGAGCGACATGGGGGCGCACTACTTCGACCAGGACGACTATCTTACGCTCTACCTGACGCCCGATGTCCTCGAGCTGGCACCTGGCGGCGAGTTAGGAGTCACGTACACTGTGATCAATCGCTGGGCACAGCCTGAACCATTCTGGGTACTGACGGAGGCGGTCTTGCCAAACGGAGATACGCTGAACGTCATGGGGCCGGACTCCTACACTCTGCCGGCGGATCTGACTGTGCAGCGTTACCTCACTCACCGGATCCCGCCGGGTGCAGCGCCTGGTGTCTACGGCTACCGATCGAGAATCGGGGTGCCGCCCTCAACGCTCTACGATAAGGACAGCTTCGAGTTCTGGGTTGTGGAGCCGTAGCGTCTGGGGCCGGCACCTCCAGGCAAGAGGGCCTTCGGGGGCGGACATTGCTACGCTTGCGGGATATACATAGGGGGGTGTTAACACCAATCTGATATGTCCGCAAATCATCGGAATAAGATGTCCACTTTTCATCGGCGTTGGGGCTACCCATGAAGCTGCCCCGGGCGCCCCAATCGGTGGGAGACGACGCCTATTGCCTTCAGTCTGGCGACCGGCACTGCCATATTACGGCGGTCGCCGGTGGACTGTAGGCCATGATGTTGGGCGGATGCCTGCGAGATACAGCCGGCAGATGGCTATTACGGCGGGTCGACGGCCCGCCGTGCGATTTCGGTGGACAGATCAGGAGGGATAGTGTTATTATGTAACAAATGAACTCTTCACTCTGTGACATCTGGTATGCTGAATGGTACCGCCAGGGATTCCTCAACTGTTTACTGAATATTACGAGCGGCGGTTGGACAAGAGCAGTAAGGAGCTCAATGTGAGAGTGCTACTCGTCTATCCTGATCATCCCGTCACCTTCTGGAGCCTGAAGCACGCGGTGAAATTCATCTCGAAAGAAGCGAATTTCCCACCTCTGGGTCTGCTGACGGTCGCTGCCTTGCTCCCTGAAGACTGGGAGAAGAGGCTCATCGACATGAACGTACAGCCTCTCGGCGATAGCGACATCGAGTGGGCAGATTATGTCTTCGTCAGCGCCATGTCCATCCAGAGGCAATCGGCAGCGAAGGTGATCAAACGGTGTGCCAGACTGGGAGTAACGACCGTCGCAGGGGGTCCCCTGTTCACATCTTCGTGGGAGGATTTCGAGGGCGTTGATCATCTTCTTCTCGGCGAGGCTGAAGATACCCTGCCCGCGTTCCTCGAGGACCTGAGAACGGGAGGCGCGAAACGGATCTACAGACCCGATGGTTGGGCGGACATGGGGCGGTCACCGATCCCCCTTTGGGGCCTCGTCGACATGAAGAAGTATGCCTCGATGAACGTCCAGTATTCGAGAGGTTGTCCGTTCAATTGCGAATTCTGTGACATCACCCAGCTGTACGGTCATAAGCCGAGGACGAAGACCGGGCACCAGGTGTTGGCCGAGCTGGACGGTTTGCATGCCCATGGTTGGAGGGGAGGTGTTTTCTTCGTCGATGACAATTTCATTGGGAACAGAAGAAAGCTGAAGGCCGAAATGCTGCCCGACCTGATCGCGTGGCAGAGAGAGCGAAAGTATCCGTTCGATTTTCATGCCGAGGCATCGATTGATCTTGCTGACGATGAGGAGCTCATGAGCATGATGGTGGAGGCCGGGTTCCGCGCGGTCTTCGTCGGCATTGAGAGCCCGAACGATATGAGCCTGTCTGAGTGCAGCAAGTTCCAGAACAGGAATCGGGACATGGTCGAGTCTGTGGCGAAGATACAGAGCTACGGCCTCCAGGTGCAGGGTGGTTTCATCGTCGGTTTCGACAATGATCCACCGTCGATCTTCGACAGCCAGATCGACTTCATTGCGAAAAGCGGCATCGTGGTCGCCATGGTCGGATTACTCAATGCACCTCGTGGCACGAGGCTGTACAAGCGCCTCCAGAGAGAGAATCGTCTGCTGAAGGACATGTCGGGCGATAATACGGACTTCACGATGAACTTCATTCCTAAGATGGACACGACGCAGCTCATCGAGGGCTACGAGAAGGTAGTGAATGCCATCTACTCTCCGCGCGAGTATTATGAGCGGGTCAGATTGTTCTTGCGGCGATACAAGCCGCCCCGCAAGAGCAGACCCCGCCTCCGGTTCGTGCATATACGTGCGCTCCTACGATCCATGTGGGTTCTTGGCATGAAGAGGGAGGGCCGGCTGTACTATTGGAAGCTCTTCTTCTGGTCGCTCACCAGGCGCCCCAAGCTCTTTCCTCTGGCAGTAGTCTTCGCCATCTACGGATTCCATTTCCGAGAGGTATTGGGGACTTGACCCCAGACCATCCTTCTGCTGCAGCCGGATCTGACGAGCGCAATGGGTCGGTCGAATCCTCCATCCAGGTTGTGTGCCGCATCTCCGTCGTCAGGCAACCGGGACGATGAGAATGAGATGGATATCCCGGGGCAGATCCGTCCTGGCAGCCGCTTGATTTCGGTGTGTTCGCCGGGGATTCGCTTCGTCTCGATCCTCGGCTGATTTCACTGATGTGCACTCCGGGACGAGGACCCGGGATGTCTCCGAGCCGGAGGGCAGTCCCCCTCGGGGGATAGTGTTCGCTTGCAATCGCTTTCGGACGACCGAGGCATCTGACAACCGAGGTCGACCATCTACGCCGTCTCTGGTAGACTTGCCAGGGGACGGCGTCTTCTTTCTTGACACCGGTGGCGAGCTCTCTGTAGGATTGCCTACAGCGATGGGCGGCGGGATATCTTCTGTCTGCGGGATCAGCGATCTGGGCCTGTTGTCAGGTATAGGCTCGGCTGTGCCGGTCCGGGCCGCGGCTGATGTGAAGGACGTTGAATCTACTAGGCGAATCCCGCTTCGATGTCTGACTGGAACTCGGAGGATACCGATGGACGAAAAGGAACGGTATGAGCAGGCGCGGAAGCGCGTCGAGGAGATCAAGGGATTCTACGTGCATCTGCTTGTCTATGTTCTTGTGAATCTCGGTCTTTTCCTCGTGAATATTCTACGCTCTCCAGAGACGATTTGGTTCTACTGGCCCCTGTTGGGGTGGGGTTTCGGTGTGGTGGCTCACGGGATCAGTGTCTTTGGCCTGAGGGGCGTTCTCGGTCCAGAATGGGAGAAGAGGAAGATCAGGGAGATCATGAGCAAGGAATGATTGCCGCTCATATCCGATTCGTTCGCAATCAGGAAGAAGAAACCCCCATGTCTCTGGTTGATGACGTAGCCAGATACTACGCAGCGCGTGCCCCTGTGTACGACGTATCTGCCGGGTATACTGATCCTGAGGCAGAGGAGCTTCGTGTTCCCATCAAGGCACGATACCGGGAGATGTTCAAGGGGCACGACGTGCTCGAAATCGCATGCGGGACGGGATACTGGACCGGGGTGATCGGCGAGGTCGCTACATCTGTTCTCGGGATAGACATCAATTCCTCTCTCATTTCGACCGCACGGGCCAGATGCGCCCACCTGGGAAACGTCACCTTTCAGGTCGCCGACGCCTACTCGCTCGACGGCGTCCCCGGAGGGTTTACTGCTGCCCTGGCCATTTGGTGGTGGTCACACGTTCCCAGGAGGCAACTCCCCGAGTTCCTCTCAGTCCTGCACAGCAGACTCGTCTCGGGTGCACTCGTGCTCTTTGTCGATCAGTTGCCATATGAGTGTGAAGCGAGAAGAGCGGATGCCGAGGGGAATACCCTGGAACGACGTACTCTGCAGGACGGGCGGAGGTTCGAGATCGTCAAGAACTTCCCGACCAGGGAGGAGATCATCGAGGTTCTCGAGGACATGGGTGAGAATGTGCGATATATCGAGCGCCCCGAGGAGAAACATTGGAACGTGATCTACAACACGAGGAGATGATCGCCGAGGGGCGAGGGGAGAGCGAAGCGCGGGACCGCACGCCCGAGCCGTGTCGTCGGATGGCATCAGTGGGGGAGATCATGAAGCCTGGAATCGCAAGAATCGCTATGGTATTCGTCATACTAATTGCTGTTGTTGGGCTCGTTCCCGGCCGTTGCCTGCCGGGTGAGCGCTTGGATTTCGATCATCCCGGCACGTTTTCGATCGTTGCATACGATTCAACGACTGGTGAACTGGGCGTGGCAGTCCAATCGAAGGCGTTTGCTGTGGGAGCAGCAGTACCCCACGCGGAGCCCGGTGTTGGCGCGATCGCCACTCAGGCGCAGACTAATCTCAGTTACGGTCCAGAGGGAATCGCACTTCTCGGGATGGGGATCCCGGTCGACAAAGTGGTGGAGATCCTGACGTCGAAGGATGAGAATGCGGAGGTGCGTCAGTTGGGGATCGTAGACGCACATGGTCACGCCGCCTGCTATACGGGGGAGATGTGTACCGGGTGGGCTGGCCACATTGTGGGACCCCACTACGCGGTGCAGGGAAATATCCTGGCGAACGAGAATGTCGTTCGCGAGATGGCCCGGGCATTTGAGCGGGCAGGCGGCACCCTGGCGGAACGACTTCTTGCGGCACTGCAGGCAGGGCAGAGAGCGGGAGGGGACCAGCGGGGTCAGCAATCGGCAGCACTGCTTGTCGTCAAGGAGGGATTCACTCGATTTGTCGATCTGAGGGTCGATGATCATGAGACGCCGATCGATGAGTTAGAACGCCTGTTCAGATTGCATGAGAGAGGATATGAGTCGATCATGCGGATACGTTCGGGCAAGGAATGTCTGGAGGGCGGATTCGCGGAGAAGGCGGAGCGCGAATTCGAGTATGCTCTTGCGATAGTCGAAAAGTATCCCGATGACGCTGAACTGCAGAATAATACTGCCTGGGCGTTGGCGACCGGCGACGTTCTCCTCGATGACGCTCTGAGACTGGCCGAACGAGCGGTGGAGTTGGCACCGGATAAAGGCCACATATGGGATACTCTCGGAGAGGCACACTTCCGTCGGGGAGAACTCGCGCAGGCGATCCGGGCGCAGGAGAAGGCGGTTGAGTTGAGCCCGGAGACCGAGCTCTTCAGGGAGAGACTGGAAGAGTGGAGAGCCATCGCCCGGGATCGGTAGGGGGAGGGGTTCAGGGTCCTTCGGATAGGAACATGCAGCCGACACCGGGGTGAGCTCGTGGCCGCCGGCGGAGCGGCGAGAATGGTGGACTTGTGCAGATGAACGATGTTTCCTGACGGGAAAATGCGGAATAGGAGGAGATTGATGAGTTCAGATAGTCCGGTTGACGTTGGCATCAGGTTTGTGGAATCCATCAATCGACGAGATCTTGACGGTCTGGTCGCACTCATGCCGCCGGATCATAAGCTCTTTCCCGGTGGCGGAGATGTCATCACCGGTCGCGAGAAGGCCCGAGACGCGTTGTCCGACTATGTCTCATCGTGGCCCGAATTCCAGATCCACATTTCGGACATCTACCTGGTAGACAATGCCGTGGTCATGATCGGGAGGACGACGGGCTCATGCGCTGATACGCCGAAGGGGATCGAGATTCAGGAGAGGCGGATCTACGTGGCGAAGGTTGAAGATGGATTTGTGAAGGAGTTCCACCATCTCGATGACAGCGATCAGGTCAGGAAAGAGCTCGGTGTGAGCGCGGAGAAGAGGATCACGAAATAGGACCGGTCAGGGGGACGTGCCATGAAACTCCTTCATCCATCCAGTCTTGCGGCAACCATCGATGCTGTGAACGAGGCGCTCTTCGTGGGGAAGCAGATACCGCCTGCCGAGCGCGCGCGAACAGCGGCCTGGATTGCAGGTCGACAGGGGAAGCGGGGATCCTATGCGAACATGTTCGCTCCGACTCCCCGGGATTTCGCTGGCGGCATACGGGTCTTTACCGGCGAAGCGGTTAGATCCAACGCCGCGACGGCGCACATCCTTGGTGAGGAAGCCTCGAGGGCGCTGATCCTTCTCGGTGTGGGGAAGGCCGAAGTGCGGACGGCACTATCTCATGCCACGGCGGGCATGCTTGCGAGGTTGAGGGAGTCCGAATCCGCGGGGATGTCATCGCGCGGGTTCTACTGTTGTGCCATGTGCTCGTGCGCGCTGTGGCGGCATCTGGGCGTCGGGGGGCTATCCGGTGCTGAGGCACGTCTTCGGGGTGGTGTGAAGATCCTCAGGACCCACCGGTCAGGTGAGGGTCGCTGGCGGCGTTTCCCATTCTACTACACACTGCTCAGTCTAACCGAGCTCGATCTGCTGGCTGCCCGGCGGGAACTCCGGTACGCGGCACCGGCATGCGAATAAGCGCTGAAGACTGTCCGGGGCGAGGGCCGGATCGCGGCTCGCCGGCGCGTGTTGTTGGAGAGAGCTCTAGCAGTACACTAGCTCGGCACTGATATCGACCGAGGGGTGAGAATAGGCAGACTGTCAGAGACAAACAGGTGAAGGCCGGAACTCCCAAGGGCGGGTACGCGATACTGGACGCGATCTCGGTAGTTCCGGCCTTCACGTCTGCTATCGGCTAGAGTTGGCGCATGAAGGCGACGATGTCCTTCTTCTCTTGCTCTGTGAGGTTGAGCTCCATGATCAGATTGAAGAACTCGACCGTGTCCTCCAATGTCAGCAGCCTGCCGTCGTGCAGATATGGCGGTGAGTCTTTGATGCCACGGAGGGGAAAGGTCTTGATCGGTCCATCCGCCGAAGCCATCCTGCCGTTGATCATGCGCGGCCTGTAGAAGCGCTCCACCTTCATGTTGTGCATCAGATTGTCAGTGTAGTAGGGCGCAGGATGGCAGCTCGCACAATCGGCTTTGCCGAAGAAAAGACCCTGTCCGCGCATCTCGGACTCGGTGGCTTTCTCTGGATCGAGCATGCCGTTGACGCGGAGCTTGGGAGCCGGCGGGAAGTCCAACAGCGCCTCGAACTCAGCCATGAAGTGCACCTGGCTGCCCCGTTCGAGAATGTTGACACCCTTCTTGGTCGCGATTACCGGGTCACCGTCGAAGTACGCAGCCCGCTGCTCGAACTCCGTGAAGTCCTCAACGGTCTTCAACGCCCGCTGTGAGCCGAACAAACGCTGGATGTTCACGCCACGCAGAGGCGGAGTGTCGATACGGTGACGGAACTCCTGGGGACGGATATCACCAACGAGGTGAGTCGAGGCATTGGTATGCCCGTTTGCGTGACAGTCGAAGCAGGTGACCCCACGACTCGGGCGTTCGGAACGGCGGTCTTCGGTCTGGTTGAACTGCTGTTGGGGAAAGGGAGTGACCAACAGCCGCAAGCCCTCGAGTTGTTTGGGATTCAGTATACCGTTAAACAGCTCGTAGTAGTTGTCGATCGTCACAAGCTTGCCCTGAGAGACGTCGCCGAGGTCCGGTCGCGTGGTCAGATAGATCGGCGCTGGGAACTCGGGCAGGAAGTGGTCTGGTAGGTCGTAATCCAGGTCGAAGCGAGTGAGGTCGCGCTCTTCCTGCTTCTTGATCTCGTCGATGTGAAACTGAGGGAAGACCATGCCGCCTTCAGCATGGTTGGGATGGGGAAGAGGGAAGAACCCCGCAGGGAACAGGTCTTTCTCCCGGATTTCTTCGGGGCTCATCGCCGCCAGCTTCTGCCAGGTCATGCCCTTCGCGGGTTTGGCGCGCACACCTTCCTGGATCGCCTTTCCTCCGGACATCTTCACGCCCTTGGCTGGGCGGTTGCTCAAGTCATAGCGCTCATTGAGCAGGTCCATATGCCGTTTCATCACGGTGGGTTTCGCGGCTTTCATTCGGGACATCACCTTTGCGAAATCCTCCATGATGACAACGGGAGCGTAGCTCGAGCGCCCTTTCGCGCCTTCTTCGGCGTAGACCAGGCCCAGGAAGACGAGCAGACTGGCGAGCATCGCCACTATTGCCCCTATCAGCACGAATTTCTTCTGCTTCATCGCTTTTCCCTCCCTCCTTCTGATGGAACACCGCCTAGGTCTACAGATGCGTTGCAGCGTCGCCGGGATGGCGACTCCATCGAACGCACTGAGTCAGGTGACAGACAGCATCGTAGTGAGGAACAGCCTCCTGTCAAGTGTGCATTTTTCTACTCTCCGATCCGCTTTGTCGGGAACGCTGGCGCTGAACTCTTCTCCACGTGATGCGAGATCACACTGGACTGGTAGCAACTCATCCGGGTAGCCGCGCTCTTCTCCGCCTAGCTTTCCGCAGCAGTGGCTCTGACTCGTTCTTCCTGAGACATCGCGGCCAGACGCTCCACATCCTTCAGGTTCAGGCCCAGCCCCTCGGCCACGCGCCGCCCGTAGTCCGGATCGGCCTTGTAGAAGAGGGCTGTCTGGCGCAACTGGATGCGCTTCTCCGCACCCCCCAGATGGTCCACGATGTTGCCGACGAGGTGCTCTCGATCCTCGTCCGTCATCACCTTGCGGTACAGGTCACCGGCCTGCACGAAGTCATCATTCGGGTGCTTATACGGGTGCCTTCCCGCCATTCCCGATACCTCGAAGGGGGGTTCGCCGACTCCGGGCTGGGGCTCGGGCCCACCCATGCTGTTGGGATAGTAGTTCGGCCCGCCTCCAGCGTTGTCGTCGAGACGCATGTACCCGTCACGCTGGTAGTTGGCCATCCGGGCCGCCTTGGGCGCGTTGACCGGCAGAAGCTGGTAGTTCGGTCCCAGGCGGTACAGGTGAGCATCGTGATAGGAGATGATGCGTGCCTGGAGCATCTTGTCGGGCGAGGCGGCAATGCCCGGAACGAAATTACCCGGGGAGAACGCGGCCTGCTCTACTTCGGCAAAGTAGTTCTCAGGGTTACGGTTCAGCACCATCCGCCCGATCTCGATGAGCGGGAAGTCGCCGTGCGGCCAGACCTTTGTGATATCGAGGATGTCGAAGCGATAGTCCTTCGCCTGCTCGGGGGTCATGATCTGCACGCAGACCTTCCATGCCGGGAAATCGCCCCTGGCAATCGCCTCATGTAAGTCGCGCGTGGCGTGGTCGGGATCCACGCCTGCCAGTCGCGCTGCCTCCTGGCGGGTAAGGTTCTGAATGCTCTGCTCGGTCTTGAAGTGGTACTGTACCCAGAAGTATTCGCCCTTCTCGTTGTACCATTTGAAGGTGTGGCTGCTGTACCCGTTCATGTGGCGGAAGCTCCTGGGGGTACCTCGATCCGAGAAGAGGATGGTGACCTGGTGGATCGACTCCGGCGTCAGCGAGAGGAAGTCCCAGAACATGTCGGGGTCCTTTGTGTTGGTCTCGGGATCCCGCTTCTGCGTGTGAATGAAGTCCGGGAACTTCAGCGGATCGCGGATGAAGAAGACGGGCGTGTTGTTCCCCGTCATATCATAGTTGCCCTCTTCAGTGTAGAACTTCACCGCAAACCCGCGAGGGTCTCGAGCCGAGTCGGCCGATCCCTTTTCCCCGCCCACAGTCGAGAAGCGCGCGAAGACCTCGGTACGTTTGCCCACCTTCGAGAGGAACGCGGCCCTGGTGTACTTGGTGACGTCGGCAGTCACCTCGAAGTAGCCGCCGGCGCCCGCGCCTTTGGCGTGTACTACCCGCTCGGGGATGCGCTCTCGGTTGAAGTGGGCTAACTTCTCCATGAGATGCACATCCTGCATCAGCACCGGCCCGCGGTCTCCTGCAGTCATACTGTTCTGGTCGTTATCGACCGGCGCGCCGGAACTGAGGGTGAGGACCCTCTTCTCTTTCTTTTCCTTCTTGCCTTTTGCCATTGTGGATCTCCTCCCTGGCTGTGCTCTTACTGTGGTCGGCGTCTCTGCCTGCAGAACGAGAGGTGATGAGGTTACGTGACCTGTTCTGTGCCTCGTTTCTGCGCTGCACAGGCTTTGCAGACTCCCCGGAGCTGAATGTGGATCGTCTTCACATCTCCCAACCTACGAACGGATACGGGAGTTGAGAAGTCCTCGAGCTCCCGACTGTAGAAATCGCGAATCAGCCCGCATTCTGTACATATGAAGTGGTGGTGGTGATCCGTGTTCGCATCGAACCGCACTCGAGCCGGCAGGACCTCCACCCTGGATATCAAATGTCCCTGTTCCAGGAGTGCGAGCGTCCTGTAGACAGTATCGAGTGAGACCGTTGGCATTCGGGTACGGACGCAATTGAAGATGGTCTCCGCGTCGGGGTGATCTTCCGTCTGCGCGATCTCGCGGAAGATCTCCAGGCGCTGGTGGGTTAGTTTAAGGCCCCTAGCTCTCAGAGCTTCGACGAAGGTCTCGATGCGCCGTTCAATATCCTCGTTAGTCAGTGCCATCATCCGCCCCTGTACTGGCTGCAAGCTGTTCTTAAATAGGAATTATATGCAATTAGTGCTCTGTGTCAAGTTCTTTTTTTTCGCCTTCCCCGAAGATAGTCGAACCGCTCTCATTTCTGTCCTTTTTGGATTCCGGATTGCGGGGCGTGGCGCGATGCACGTGAGTGCCGTCAGGGCATTCACACGTGGACATCCCGGTGCAGACCGGACACAGATGATCATGGCATCGGCCACCGGGGTGTGCTGAGGGGGACACCTGGATCGGCTCTTGCCGGGACGAAGAGCGCATCTCTCTACGGCACAAGGATTGGGGTGATGGTGCTGCTCGTGTGTCCCTTGGGTGTCCGGTCCACGTTGAGCGTGATGCTGTTCCATATCGGACGGTCTGGGGCACTAACCCTGGAAGCCACCAGGCCGAGGCGCAGAACTGCTCCAGAGGGCGGGTTTTGTTTTGCATAACCGCCGTACCGAGCAGGCCGTCAGGCGACATGGAAGAGCGGGCCATCAGGCGACAGGTCGAGCGTGCCATCAGGCGATACGGTCGAGCGGGCCATCGGGCGATACGGCCGAGCGGGCCTCAGGCGATACGGCCGAGCGGGCTATCTGGC
>Ga0111195_1021_pt1 | contig 24414 bp, 17 predicted proteins | sample DeeMarSWOR324_28_FD_80367 | JGI IMG/M metagenome (GOLD analysis project Ga0111195, IMG submission 80367) | candidate division TA06 bacterium SM23_40
TCACACCGAGGCGGGTCTCTCCATCCGACCTGCCGGGTGGCTGGAGGCCGACGTCACCATGTTCCGCGACGCGGGCGAGGAGAGGATCGAGTTCGTCGCTCCGCCTCCGCCGCCACCGCACTACGAGAATGTCGGTGACTTCACGACCCGGGGGGTCGAGGTGACGACCGCGCTGCGGCCGATACCGGCAATCAAAGCGTTCGCCGGCGGCACGTACCTCGATTCGGAACCAGATGCGCTCCCGAATACGCCCGAGCTGACCATTAATGCAGGCGTGAGCCTCCAGCCCTTTAGCTGGTGGATGCTTCATCTCGATTCCGAGTACGTCTCGGAGAACTACAAGAGCAACCCCCGATTCCCCGGGACCAGAGACAGGATCGACCCGTTCTTTCTCGTTAACGGCAAGATGTCGATCGATCTCCGCGGCCTGGGTCTCGGCGTTCCTGCGCAACTCTTCGTGGCGGGGGAGAACCTCACGGATACTGAGTATGAGCACAAGCGCGGCTATCCCATGCCGGGCGTCTCGGGGATGGTCGGTCTTGAGCTCAACTACTGACGGGAGTGCAACCCAGGTAGGTCAAGGGCCGGGTGGCCTGGCGTGCCCGGCCATTTCTATCCCCGCTCAGCCACATGCCCCGTCTCGCCGGGTCCGCGACATGTCAATGCGGGGTCAGCTTGCTTCGGCCGAGGCACTCTCAGTCCCGGGGGGCGACGCCAGCCAGGCGCATCAGCCACATGCCCCGTCTCGCCGGGTCCGCGACAGGTCACTGCGGGCTCAGCTTGGTTCGGCGGTGGCCCTCTCAGTCCCGCGGGGCGACGCCAGTCAGGCGCAGCTGTGATGTCTTATACAGGGCGACGAGGGCGGTTGCTGCCGAGAGTACGAAGAGCACGTAGTAGGATGTCACGCTCACGATGAGGCCTCCCACCGCCGGGAAGATGAGCGAGGGAGCGATGAGCGTGTTCATGAGACCGAGATAGGTGGGGCGGGTGATGGGGGGAGCGATATCGAGGAGGACATTTGAATAACCGATCCGCGTCCCGCTCAGCGATGCCCCCATGAGGAAGAAGACGGGGAGGTACAGGGAACGGGGGACGGAGACGCCCGCGAGGATGATCGGTATCACAGGCATGAGTATCGAGAAGACGGCGATCGACTTGAGGATGGCCCGGTTGCCCCACCTGTTGCTCATCGGCCCCCACAGTGCATTGGAGACGATGAGGCCGAGCATCTGGACGGTAAGAAACAGCCCCGCCGATTCCTCGCTGAACCCCAACCTCTGGATGCCGAAGATGATATAGAACGGCCCTGCCATCATAGCCACCCCGAGCAAGAGACGTGCTGCAAGCAGTGTCCGGAAGTCCGAATCATCCCGAAAGATCGCGATTCCTTCCCCGAGATAGGCGAGAAAGGTGCGCCGCTCCTGGCGCACTGGCTCGATCGGCTCGGCCGCGAACGAGAAGAGTGCCGTCCCCACTGCGACCGCGAAGACGCTGCACCAGAAGATGAGGGCATAGTTCGCCGGGAACGCATGGCGTGCGAGGAGATATCTCACCAGCAGTCCGGCGAGCGCCGCCGAGATCCCGCCGAGGAAGAGGCGCCACGCCCACATCGTTCCGCGCTTCCGCGACGGTATCGCCTTGCCGATGATGTCGAAGAACGCGATGCCGGCCACACCGCCGGCGAGAGAATAGACGGAGAAGAAAAAGAAGAAGGCGATGAGTAGTAGGCCGGGAGTACGGTTGCCCACGAGGAGGGGAGCGGCTGCAAGGCCGACAAGAGAGAAGACCCTCACGAATGCCATCTGGACATAGACAGGTTTCTTTCGGATGCGGTTCTCGATGAGGTGGCCGGCGAAGAGTTGCGGGAGGAACCAGCCGGTTGGTTCCAGCGATCCGGCAAGCCCGATGAGTATGGGCGAACGTGTGAGGTGGGAGACGAACGCCGGGAGCACAGTAGAGAGATTGAGGAAGGCGCTCGAGAGATTGAAGAAGACTCCGTTGCCGATTCCCAGGTAGTAGTTGCGGCGGAAGTGTTTTTGAGCGACCGGCGTCAATGATTCGAGCATCGTTCCTCGTCTAGTTGCAGTTCATACTCCGGTGTTGCACGCAGTATCGGCGGTGCGAGGTGAAGATGACGCAATCTCCTCGACGTGCCGGGTCAGGTACGGGCAGCGTCTGCGCCCTCTTCGGCCTCGGGCCAGGTCGTTCGCGGCATGCTCTGGTCGATACGCAGCCGAGTGTGCACAGGAGGCTCCCGGGAGGAGCCTCCTGGTTCTCGTTCACGATCGAGAGATCAGTTGAGGTATTGCCTCCACTGCTCGCGACAATGCAGCGAGCGGCGATGCGACGAAGGAAGTCCCCATGAACTCCGGGCGCTGGCACAGTTCCGGGCGCCCCTATGACGTCGGGGTGCTCGGGGCGGCCCCTTCTCCTTCAGTGCCCCGGAGGAGCTCGCTGATGCCGGCGATGCTCCCCAGGACGCCCGATGCCTCGAGCGGAAGGAACACCTTCGTCGCCTTTCCGTCGGCGATCTTCGCCAGCGCTTCCAGATACTTGACGGCGAGCAGGTCGTTCGTCGGCCTTCCGTTGTGGATCGCCGAGAAGACACGTTCTATCGCCTGACCCTCACCCTCCGCCACGGTGAGGAGCTTGAACTTCTCCGCATCGGCCACCTTCTTGATCGCCTCAGCCTCACCCTCTGCGGTGAGGATCTTGGCCCTCTTCTCGCCCTCGGCTCGCTCGATGGCAGCCTGACGGTCACCCTCCGCATCGAGGATCTTGGCGCGGCGATCGCGCTCAGCCTTCATCTGCCGGTGCATGGCCTCGGTCACATCGACCGGAGGATCGATGCGCTGAATCTCGACCCTGCTGACGCGCGTGCCCCACTTATCTGTCGCATCATCCATGATCGTACGCAGCTTGGCGTTGATCGACTCACGCGACGTCAGGGTCTCGTCAAGCGCCATATCTCCGACCACGTTACGGAGGTTGGTCTGGGCCAGCTTCACCGCCGCCGTATAGAAATCGACGACATTGTAGGTGACCTTGATCGGGTCGGTCACCTCGTAGTACACGACCGCATCGACCGTGACGACGACATTATCCTTGGTGATCACCTCTTGGGGCGGAACGTCGACGACCGTCTCACGCATATCAACCTTGGTCATCCTCTCGATGATGGGCATGATCATCGTGAGCCCACTGCTGGCAGTGCGCTGATACTTGCCGAGCCGCTCGATCAAGCCCTTCTCCCAGGGCCGGACGATACGAACGGCGCTCATGGCCAGGATGAAGATGACAACGGCTACGATGATGAGCAGGATCAACATCTATGTGACCTCCTCAGTTGGTTTGACGACGAGGTGTGTTCCTTCTATCCGGACGACGGTAACCTTCGTGCCGACCGGGATGTTACCCTCGCTCTCGCTCGTGGCGCGCCACTCGTCTTTCTCCACGCGCACGCGGCCCGCGTCCTTGAGCGGATCGATCGACTCGATGACGACACCGTTCTTCCCGATAGCCCGCTCGGCGCCAATGCCAGGAGGCGGCGGCGATGTGACTCGATCGGCGAACCGGCGGGAGAGGAGGACCAGGATCGCAGACAGAAAGACGAAGGCCGCCCACTGCCACCCGGGTCCCAGACCAAACAGCGCGGCGAGCGCTGCTGCCGCCGCCCCGATTCCGAACCAGAGGAGAAAGAAGCCGGTTGTGACTATCTCCCCGAGGATGAAGGCTGCAGCGAGGATCGCCCAGATCCACCAGAGACGAGGGTCCATTGCTGTATTTGACCTCCTGTTGAGGCGATAGATCGATCGGCATGCCGCGCCGTAATCAGGTCGGGAGACCGCCCTCCTCGGCGCGGCGCCTCGCCATGTGCGCCGCGCAAATGGAGGAGACCGTCGGGCCCCGGGCCAACTGGACGCGGCAGGCCCCGGCGCATCGCGCGGGATCCGCCCGATGGGCTCGATCGCGATTCGTGACTGGTTCAGGCCTGAGCCACACTAGCACAGCGGGGTAGGGTTGTCAACGACCCTCCCGTAACTCCATACGCCTGATACCGATCGAATGTTCCCTGCCGACTCACAGGGGAAGTTTCCGATTGACTATTCGTCTCTCAGTTGATACACTCATGGAAGGTACGTTACGATTACGACGCACTGAACGCCAATAGGGCGCGCAGGACATGAGGAGGACGCGTACAGGGGCTGGAGTGTATCGAGAGAGGGCCGGATGTGGCAGGGAAGCGACATCGCACTGGGGCGGTACGTGGCGGCCGACTCGGCCGTGCATCGCCTCGATCCCAGGACCAAGCTGGCGAGCTGCGTACTCCTGCTTGTCGCCATCCTGCTCGCTCACCACATAGTGGAGCTCCTCGCCGCGATCCTGCTGCTGGTGGCCGTCACGATGGCGGCGAAACTGCCGCCGAGGCTGGTGTGGCGAAACCTCCGACTCTTCCTCTGGCTCCTCATCATCACGCTCATTCTTCATCTCTTCTTCACTCCGGGAAGACCGATCATCGAGATCCCCGGAGTCGGGTGGCAAGTGACGTGGGAGGGCGTCGGGCGAGGTATCTTCTACGTGGTGAGACTCGGGCTCGTCATCACCATGGCAGCTCTGCTGACGCTGACGACCTCGCCCCTCGAGCTCACGGACGGTATCGAGCGGCTGATCCGTCCGCTGCGCCGCCTCCGTGTGCCGACGTCCGAGCTGGCGATGATGCTGGCGATCGCCCTCCGGTTCGTGCCCACGCTGTTCGCTGAGGGGCGGCGGATACGGATGGCGCAGTTGGCCCGCGGCGCGAGGCTCGAGGGCAACCTGATGGTGCGGCTCAGGGGCGTCGTAGCTCTGGCTGCTCCGCTGCTCATCAGCTCGTTTCGGAGGGCGGATGAACTCGCGCTTGCGCTGGAGGCGCGGTGCTATCGCGGCGGCCAAACCCGTACCCAACTCATCGAACTTCGCCTGCGCGAAGCCGACTACGTCGTGCTGGCCGCAGCCGGGGCAGCCTGCGTCGCCGCCGGGATAGCCAGATGGAGTCTATAGGGTTCATCTCCTGAATCGTGAGAAACATCAAGCTGACGATCGAGTTCGATGGCAGCGGATTCCACGGTTGGCAGATCCAGGGGGAACTCCCGACCGTTCAGGGCGCGCTGGAGGACGCTATCGCGCGCCTCACCGGAGAACGCATCCGCGTCATCGGTGCTGGGCGTACCGATGCGGGCGTCCATGCCCTGGGGCAGGTCGCCAATTTCCATACCCGATCGAAGCTCGACGTCTCACAGATCGGGGCAGCACTCAATGGGATCTTGCCGCGCTCGGTATACGTCCATGAGGCAATCGAGGTGGCCCTGGACTTCAATGCGCGGTTCGCTGCCAGGACCAGACGGTACCGGTATCGGCTGCTGAGGGGCCGCTCACCCATGCGCAGGAAGTGGGCGTGGGAAGTGCCGTTCGTCTTCGATCCGCAGCCCATCCGGGACGCGCTTAGAACGCTCGAGGGCAGGCACGACTTCACATCGTTCACCCTGCACGCGCTGGAGCAGCACGGGCGCGTGGCGACAATCCTCGATCTACTCTGGCAGGACGGGCCAGACGAGTGCGTTCTGGAGATCGAAGCCGATCGCTTTCTGCGCGGCATGGTCCGCAGCATCGTCGGCACACTCGTCCAGATCGGACGCGGCAAGCTCGCCGTCGAAGACCTCGAGCGGATCCTGGAAGCGAGAGACAGACAGGAGGCCGGCCCCACCGCCCCTGCCCACGGCCTCTGCCTCCTCTCCGTCTCCTACTAACCGGGCACGCCAACCGGGGACGTTGGTAGGTTCAGAAGGTTATGGCGGGGACGTTGGTAGGTTCAGAAGGTTATGGCCGGGGACGTACCCAGGTTTTGAAGGTTATTCCCCGGAGCGACGCAGGCGGGGACGTCGGCAGGTTGGGAACGTCTTCTAGAGAAGGATGAAGTGGCCCGGGGCGCCGCGGCCGGAACGAGCGCACTGTGACATGGCCCGGGTCGGCGTCATGAGGCCAGTTCTGAGGGAGGGTTTGGATGAAGATATTCATCGACACTGCCAATGTCGAGGAGATCCGAGAGGCTGCCAGCCTCGGAGTCCTCGATGGGGTGACAACCAATCCGACGCTCCTGTCAAAAGAGCAGGGAAGCTTTCGCGACATCCTAAAGCAGATTTGTGAGATCGTTGACGGTCCGGTGAGTGCGGAGGTGGTCGCATCCGATGCTGAGGGGATGGTCGCCGAAGCTCGTGAGTTATCCGCCATCCACAGCAACATCGTCATCAAGGTGCCGATGTCGAAGGAAGGGATGAAGGCAGTCCACCGCCTCAAGCAGGAGGGGATCCGCTGCAATATGACGCTGGTCTTCTCTCCCAATCAGGCGCTGCTCGCCGCCAAGGCGGGGGCTGCATTCGTCAGTCCTTTCGTCGGCCGTCTCGATGACATCAGCCACATCGGTATGGAGATCGTCGATCAGATCGTCGAGATCTTCAGCATCTACGACATCGAGACACAGGTAATCGTCGCCAGCATCAGGAATCCCCTCCACGTCATCGATGCCGCGCTCACAGGCGCCGATGCTGCCACGATTCCGTTCAAGGTGATCGAGCAGATGGTGAAGCACCCGCTGACGACGATCGGGATCGAGCGATTTCTCGCCGACTGGCAGAAGGTGAGACAGTAGGAGTTGAGCGCTATGGGGACGATGGTCGGCTGGCTCGAACAGTGGAGACGAAGAAACGGGCGAGCATCGAATCGTTGTGAGGAATGATCGTGAAGGGACTGTACACAATAGGGATTTTCCTGCTGGGAATAGCGTTTGGACTTGCCGGCGTCGGTGTGATGAGCATCCTCGGGCATCAGTCGACGTTTCCCGTCCTCGGCGCTTCTGCCCTCGGGCAGGTTCCCCCTGAGTCCGGAGCGGAGGCGGATGAGGGGGGCGCCGCGGCGGCAGTCGAAGGCATCGACGACATCACCGCATCGAGGGTCAATGCCATCGTGCGCGCCGCCCGGGAGGTCGGGCCCGCGGTGGTCTCGATCAGCGTGATCCAGACCCGTATTTACACCGTATCTCCGTTCACGGGTCCATTTAGGGATCCGTACTTCGATCAACTCTGGCGTGACCTGTTCCCTCCCCGGCGGTATCGGGAACAGATCACAAGCCAGGGCTCGGGCGTCATCATCGACTCGGATGGGCATGTCCTGACCAACGACCATGTGGTGCACGGGGCTGAGGAGATCAAGGTGACGCTCGCCGATGGAAGGGTCTTCGACGGAGAGCTGATCGGGACCGACCCCTACCTCGATCTGGCGTTGGTGAAGATTCAGAGCGAGGACATTCCGCACGCCCGGCTGGGAGACTCGGAGAGATTGATCATCGGCGAGTGGGCGATTGCCATCGGCAACCCGTTCGCCTACTTCCTCGAGGATACCCAGCCGACGGTCACAGTCGGGGTGATCAGCGCCCTGCACCGGGCCATCAAGTCATCCGGCCGGAGCCGGGAACCCCAGATCTATGCGGATATGATCCAGACCGACGCCGCCATCAATCCCGGGAACTCCGGCGGCCCGCTTGTGAATGCAGCAGGAGAAGTGATCGGCATCAACACGTTCATCTTCACGGCTGGCGGCGGATCTGAGGGGGTGGGGTTTGCCAGGCCGATCAATGCCGCGAAGAAGATCCTGGGGGAGCTGAAAGAGTATGGTCGTGTGCGCGTGGCCTGGCTCGGCATCCGCGTTCAAGAGCTGACCCCGCTGCTGGCGGAGTCGCTCGAGATCGATAACCTCGATGGGCTTCTGGTCGCGAACATCGAGCAGGGGAGCCCCGCCGAGGGCGCTGGAGTGAGGCGAGGCGATATCATACGGACGATCGATGGCGAGCCCGTCGCCTCATTCACCGACTGGCAGGTGGCTCTCCTCACTGTGCGCGTCGGGGACACGGTCGATCTTGCGCTTGAGCGCGACGGTCGGGGGCGCGTGGCGAGTATCAAGGCGGCTGAGTTCAAAGGAGACTAGGTGCGCCATGATCGAACGGTACACACTTCCCCGCATGGGATACATCTGGAGCGAGGAGAACAAGCTGGCGACGTGGCTCGAGGTCGAGCTGCTCGTCGCCGAGGCCGAGGCTGAGGCCGGAATCATCCCCAGAGATGCGGCCGAGACGATGCGTGCCAAAGCCGCATTCGACATCGATCGCGTCAAGAAGATCGAGGAGCGGGTGAGGCACGATGTGGCGGCCTTCGTCACCGACGTCGCGGAGACCATCGGCCCCGTAGGTCGATACCTCCATTTCGGTCTGACCTCCTCCGATGTGCTCGATACCGCAGGTGCGGTTCTGATGCGGGACGCGGGTAAGGAGATCGAGTCCGATCTGTCGGAACTTCTGGCAGCGCTCGAGGAGAAGGCACGCGCTCACCGGGACACACTCATCGTCGGGCGCACACACGGCGTCCACGCCGAGCCGACGAGTCTGGGGCTCAAATTCCTGCTCTGGTATGATGAGACGAAGAGGAACCGTCAGCGCATGGCGGCCGCGGTTGAGCGGATCTCGTACGGCAAGATCTCGGGGGCGGTGGGAAACTTCGCTCATCTCGACCCGGGGATCGAGGAGTCCGTCTGCGCGCGGCTGGGCCTGAAGCCGGCCCCGGTATCGAGCCAGGTCGTGCAGCGTGACCGCCACGCCGAATACATGACGACGCTTGCTATCATTGCCTCGACCTGCGAAAAGATCGCAACAGAGATCCGGAACCTTCACCGCACCGAGATCGGCGAACTGGAAGAGGGATTCACCACGGGGCAAAAGGGGTCCTCCTCGATGCCCCACAAGCGGAATCCCATTGTGAGCGAACGGATCGCCGGGCTTGCGCGCGTCGTGCGGGGGAATGCGCTGGCCGCCCTCGAGAACGTCGCGCTGTGGCATGAGCGCGACATCACCCACTCATCCGTCGAGCGGGTGATCATACCGGACAGCACCATCCTCGTCGACTATGTGCTTCACAAGCTCGTGGATGTCATCCGAAATCTCGTCGTGCGCCCCGACCGCATGCGAAAAAATCTCGAGCTGACAGACGGGTACATCTGCTCTCAGAAGATACTGCTCGGCCTCATTGCAAAAGGCGTTTCGCGTGAGGAGGCGTATCGGCTCGTCCAGGGCGCTGCATTTCGCGGGCGCGAAGAAGAGAAGGATTTCCGGTCACTCGTCGAGAGCGATTCCGATATAGGACAACACCTGTCGCAGGAAGAGATCGCTGAATGCTTTCGTCTCGACGGGTATCTCAAGAACGTCGGCCACATCTATGAACGGGTCCTCGGCAAGCATCGGTAGCCACCGGCCGTAGCCTGCCGAGGTCAGAACGAACAGAAATCCGCAGCGATGCGAGGGATTCGATGACGAAGGGCGAGAGGTTATACGAGGGCAAAGCGAAGATCCTGTACGCAACGGACGATCCGGATCTCGTGATCCAGGAGTTCAAGGACGATGCGACCGCGTTCAACGCCAAGAAGCGCGGCCAGATCGCCGGCAAAGGGCGGTGCAATAACGAGATTTCGACGATCCTCTTCAGACACCTCGAATCGGAGGGAGTGGCGACGCACTTCGTTCGTCGCCTGAGCGAGCGCGAGATGCTTGTGAAGAAGGTGGAAATCATTCCGATTGAGGTGACGGTGAGGAACGTTGCTGCCGGCGGCATCTCGAAGCGTCTGGGAATCGCGGAGGGTGTGGTCTTCGCCGAGCCGGTGGTGGAGTACCACCTCAAAGACGACGCGCTCGGAGATCCGCTCATCAACGATGAACACATTCGTGTCCTCAACCTGGCGCCGCCCTCCGAGGTCGAGCTTCTGAGGAGCCTTGCGCTCGAGGTCAACCGGATACTGAGCGCCTTCTTCCTCGACCGCGGACTGCGCCTCATCGACTTCAAGCTCGAGTTCGGGCGGCATCGAGATGAGATCCTCCTGGCGGATGAGATCTCGCCCGACACGTGCCGCTTGTGGGACGCAGAGAGCGGTGAACGCCTGGACAAAGATCGGTTCCGCCGTGACCTGGGGCAGGTTGAGGAGGCCTACCTCGAGGTACTGCGCAGGGCATCACCCTAGGGAGAGGGATCGATGGCTCCGGAGCTGAACTACGCTTTGCTGGCCGCCGCGGGCCTTCTGGCCGTTTTCTTTCTGCTGTTGGCGCTCAATGCCAGGACGAGGGTGCGTGGGGTGGAACAAGAGCTGTTGATGCTCAGCAAGAGGATCGAGCGACAGAAGGGCGAGCATCGCAAAGAAGTGGCAGCGACCCAGCGGAACATCGAGACCCTTGCGCGGGAGATCGACACGAGGCGTCGGCTGTTCGTCATTCTGCTCGATCTGGCAAAAGAGCTGGGAGCGAGTACCGATCGGGCTGATATCTATGCGCTATTGGTCAGGTCGGCTCACCGGCTGGCAGAGGCTCAGGAAGTCGAGCTCTTCCAGACCCGACCGGCGAGGACCGAGCTCTCCCTCGCCGCCCATATCGGCCTGCCTTCAGGCATCCCGCCCGATGTCGCCATTCCCATCGGAGAGGGATACATCGGGTACACAGCCCAGAAGCGCCTGCCGATGACCATCGCGGATTTTCGGATGGAGAGCAACCTCGCCCAGCGGGAGATCGAATCTCCCTGGAATCAGCGGTTTCGAACAGACATCTGTATCCCGCTCACGTACCGCGACAGGATCTTCGGCGTGATCAACGTCGGGGGGCTCGCCGAGCTGAGTGATGATGTCAAGTCGATACTGGTGATGATCGGGAGCCTGGGGGCGATGGCTCTGGAGAATTCCCGGCTGTTTCACGAGATCCAGGCCGCGAGCGAGACCGATGATCTCACGCGACTGCTCAACAGGCGGAGCGCACTCGACGTGCTGCGTCGGGAGATCGAGCGATCTCTCCGCTATGACCGAGCGAGCTGCCTGATCATCCTCGATATCGATCATTTCCGTCAGTATAACGAGGTGAACGGCCGTCCGAGTGGTGACGACGTGCTCCGCCAGTTCGCGGTGTTGCTCAGAGATCAGCTTCGCAACACCGACTACGTCGGGCGGTACGGCGGCGAAGAGTTTATCGTCGTGCTCCCCGAGACGGAGAAAGAGATCGCGGCTCGCCTGGCCGAGCGAATTCGGCAGGCCGTACAAGATGAACCGTTCTCCGGGGAGTCGAGCGTCCCCGGAGGCTGCTTGACTGTGAGCATCGGCCTCGCTGCATGCCCCGTGGACGCAGTAGACGTTGAGCGCATGGTGAGCATGGCCGAAAGAGCGCTCTATCAGGCCAAGCACGAAGGGCGCAATCGGGTCGTGATCGCCTCACGTGCGGAGGCACCGACCACCTGAGGGGGTGGAGTCTGTGACTGTTGAAATGTTGTTGTTGGTGCTGTCGCCCCTGGTTGTGGCGGTGGGTGCAATTGACTTGATCCGCAGCAGGAGGAAGGCTCGCGAGTTGAGGCGATCTCTCGGCAAGCGGAGAGAGGAGCTTGCTCAGGTGATGCGTGTCCACGAGGAGAGCATGAGCATCCTCCGCCGTGCTCTCCAGAACCTCGAACAGGAGAGGAGTGACAGTAGGAAGCTCCTCGAGTCGACAGTCAACTTCATCGGGCGAGTTCTCGAACACCGTGATCCCAGTCGCCGTGCGGCCGGTATCGTCGAGGGGGCGACGAGACTTCTGGAGGCGAAGGAAGTGTCGTTCTACGTGCCGACCAGGGACGGACGGGACCTGGTGCTGCGCCATATCTCGGGCCTCGGATACGAGGAGGTCAGCGATGTGAGGGTGCGAGTGGGAGAAGGGCGAGTGGGAACCGCTGCCGCGCGCGGCACCATAATGCAGGAGAAGGACTTTGAACGGGAGGGTGTCCCGCCCGAGTCCGGTCTGCTTCCCGACGCGCGGTCGTGTGTTCCGCTCCTGGGCTGGGCCGGGCTGTACGGGGTCGTCGGGGTGGGGAGCACGAGTGTGGGGCGGATGGATGAGCGGCTCACCGTGATCTCGGGGTTCGGCGGCCTCACCCTGGAGACTGCCGCTCTGCTGCACCGTGCCGAAGAGGAGACTCAGATCGATGCGACGACCCGGCTTGTGAACCGTGCCAACGCACTGAGGGCTCTCGATCGCGAGATCGACCACGCGCGACGCTATGGCCGAACCCTCTCGGTCTCCCTCTTTGGAATCGACGGATATCCGCAGGTCGAGGGGGAGCCTGATACTGCACGGGGCGCCGCTCAACTGAGGGCGGTGGGCAAGCTTCTCGCCGAGAGTGCAAGAGACACAGACCTTCCGGCGCGACTTGACGAGGAAACGTTCATCGTCCTGCTGCCCGAGAGCGGCCGGTCAGATGCGGTCGAGATGGCCGATCGAATTCGGAAGGAGTTCGAGGAGAGTACCTCGTCCGGCGAGATCCCGGTGATGTTCGGGCAGGGAACCATGAGCGGTGGGATCGCAACATTCCCGGAAGATGGGGACGATGCAGTAGTTCTCGTGCAGCGTGCTACCGACGCTCTGGTGAGAGCTCGAAAAGAAGGCGGCAATCGCGTGATCTCTTCCCCGTCACCGGATGAGGCCGGCGGTCAGTCGAGCTGAGCCGGGGGATGCCTGGGAGATGATCATGTCGTCGTTCCTTGAGGTGTGTGCGAGGGTCAAACTGCCGGAGGTGAATAGAGATGGACTTTGAGGCCACCCCTGGTCTGCGCAGCAGGCGTCACCTTTGGAAGCAGCTTGCCGTCGAAATCGAACGCGCAGCCCGCTATCATCGCCCTCTTTCCGTGACCGTGTATGACGTGGATCATCTGGGAGCCTACAATGAGAGGCACAGCAGGGAGGATGGGGATAAGGTGCTCGGGGAGATCGCGACGATACTCATCGCACAGACTCGTGCGGCCGACATTCCTGCGTACTATGGTGGAGGAACATTCGTCCTCGCGGTTCCGGAGGCCACAAAACATCAGGCATTCGGGCTCGCCGAGCGGGTGAGACGCATGGTCGAGTTCACATTCGCACCCGGGCGGAGGAGTCGCCACAAAGTGGCGGTGACGACGAGTGCCGGCGTATCGTCCTATCCTGCTGATGGAGAGGACCCGATGGAGCTGGTGAGAGCTGCGAGAAAGGCGATGAAAGCTGCGAAGAAAGCGGGTCGGAACGTCGTGATGAGCACACCCGAGGTGCCAGAGGTGGCCGTCCCCGTGGCTGCTAAGAGGGCCGCGGGGCCGAAGGCTGCCGCGAAGCCGAAGAAGGTTGCGAGGCCGAAGAAAGCAGCGAAGCGGGCCAAGCCGAAGCCGGCGGCGAGAGCTAGAAAGAAGGTAGCCGCCAGGCGGGCAGTGAAGAGGAAGCCGGCGAAGGCAAAGCGGGTGGGCACGAAGAGGGCGGCGAAGCCGAGGAAGGCGGCTGCCAGGCGTGTGAAGAAGAAGGCGGTGAAGAGGAAGCCGGCACGGGCGAAGAAGGTGACGAAGACGAAGAAGGCGACACGGGCGAAGAAGGCGACACGAGCCAAGAAGGTGACGAAGACGAGGAAGGCGACGAAGGCGACGAAAACGAGGAAGACGTCAGTGAAGCGGCCGGCGAAGGGGGCCAGGTCGGCCAGGACGGCGAGGAGGACTGGCAAGACGGTGACTAGGAGGGCTGGTCGATCCGCCAGGGGTGGGAAGAGGTCGTGAGATGTAGGCGCTTCTCGCGGAGGGGAGAGGGCGTGTGAAGGTTACGATCGATCACATTCTTCCGCGTGTAACGAAACCGATTCGGTATCTGGGCGACGAAATTCACTCCGTACACAAGGATCATACCCCGGATCGGCTCAAGGTGGCGCTCGCCTATCCTGACGTCTACGAGCTCGGCATGTCGAACCTCGGGCTCCAGATCCTCTATCACATCCTCAATCGGAGAGATGATGTAGTCTGTGAACGGGTCTTTGCGCCCTGGACAGACATGGAGGACGAGATGCGCCGCGGGGGGCTGCCGCTCTTCGCTCTCGAATCGCGGACGCCGATCCGTGAGTTCGACCTGTTCGGCATCAGCCTCCAGCACGAGCTCGCCTGCACCAACGTGCTCAACCTCCTCGATCTCGCCGGCATACCGCTTCACTGGCGTGACAGAGCACGTACCGATCCGATCATAGTGGGAGGTGGTCCGTGCGCATTCAACCCCGAGCCCGTCGCTGACTTCTTCGATTGCTTCGCGATTGGTGAGGGCGAGGAGGTTATCGGAGAGCTCGTGGACGTGGCGAAGGAGTGGCTGGCTACGGGCGATCCGAGAGCAACACTCCACCGTGAACTCGGCCGCCTTTCCGGGGTATACGTTCCGGCGCTCTTCGATGGTGCGCCGCCCGGCGCGTCGGCCCGATCATCGGAGCCCCGCGCGCGGGTGAGCAGGCGCATCGTAGAGGATCTGCGCCCTGAGTATGCTCCCCTGCCTCCTATCGTTCCGTTCTGCGAGATAACCCACGACCGCCTCGGGGTCGAGGTAATGAGGGGGTGCACACGGGGGTGCCGCTTCTGCCTTTCCGGCATTGGATACCGGCCGGTGCGCGAGCGCCCGCTCGAATCGGTCATCGAGATCGCGCGTCGCGGCCTGAGAGAGAGCGGCTGGGACGAGGTCTCGTTCGTCTCTCTCTCCAGTAGCGACTACTCCCGTCTCGAGGAGCTCGTGGAGCGACTGCCGCACGAGCTCGGAGAAGAACAAGTCGCCATCTCTCTCCCATCTCTGAGGCCGGACGCCTTCAGCGAGCGCCTCGCCAGGGGGCTGAGCCAGTTCCGCCGCACCGGCCTCACATTTGCGCCAGAATGCGGCTCGTGGCGGCTCGGTGGAGTGATCAACAAACAGGTGGGCGAGGACGCGCTCCTCGACGCGATCGCGCACGCGTACACTGCCGGGTGGAGGCAGATCAAACTGTACTTCATGATCGGCCTCCCCACCGAGACATCTGACGATCTGCAGGGCATCGTCGATCTCACGCGGCGTGCAGCGAAGGTCGGGCGCAAGACGAAGGGCAGACTGAAAGTATCGATCTCTCCGTTTGTGGCGAAGGCACACACGCCCTTCCAGTGGACCGCGCAGGAAGGCATAGAGGAGATGAGGGAGAAAGAGCTCTTCCTGAGGCGGGCGCTCAGATCGCACAACGTGACGGTCAAATGGCGAAGCCCTGAGATATCGTTTCTCGAGGGTGTGCTTGCGCGGGGCGACCGCCAGTTGGTGCGTGTTATCGAGAGGGCCTGGAGAATGGGGTGCCGATTCGATAAGTGGACTGAGCATTTCCACTACGATCGCTGGGAGCGAGCGTTCTCCGAGGAGGATATCGATCCCACAGCGTATCTGCGAGCCAGGCCACTCGATGAGGTTCTCCCGTGGGATCACATCGATATCGGCGTCGCCCGTGCGTTCCTGACCGAGGAGAAGGCCCGCAGCGAGGCGGGCGACGTCACCCCTGATTGTCGCGAACAGACGTGTGTGCACTGTGGGCTGCCGTGCGAGGCAGAGGGACGCCCGCCCGCGCTCCTCGGGAGCGCGCGAGAGTCCGCCTTGCCCGCCGCCGAGGCCGAGGCCCCGGCAGCCACCTACGGCAGGCCCAAGAGGCGAGAGTATCGCCGTCCGCAGCCGGTAGCCACCCGGTTTCGCACGAGATTCAGGAAGACGCGTTCCGCACGTTTCCTCTCTCATCTCGACCTGATGCGGGCGATCATTCGATCAGTCCGCAGAGCGGGGCTGCCGCTGGCCTACTCGCAGGGATTCCGCCCGCACCCCAGGATATCGTTCGGTCCCCCGCTCGCGGTGGGAATGAGCGGGCAGTCGGAGTTCTTCGATCTCCGGCTGGGCAGGGGGTACCCGGGGAACATCGCCGCGGCGCTGGCCAAGTGGATGCCGCCCGGCATCGAGGTCGTCGAGGCCAAACCCATCTTCTCAAAGGCGCGCTCGCTCAGCGGGCTCATCAGCTCTGCCACGTACCGAGTGGAGGGGATTGATCGGGCGACCCTGGAGCGCATCGAGCCGAGGCTGGAGGAGATGATGGCCTGCGAGAGGATCGTGGTGAAACGCGTGACAGAGGGAGAAGCATCCGAGATCGACATCCGTCCCTACCTCAGCTCGCTACGTCTGGTCGATGGATCAGCGCTGGAGATGACGCTGAGATTCACACCCACGGGCACAGCGAGGCCGACTGAGGTCCTTACGGAGGTAATGGCGCGCGGTACCATCGATATCGCAGGTCTCCGCATCGAGAGGACCGACTTGTCCGTGGAATGGGATGGGGAGGCGCGATCTCCCATGGACTTCATCTAGGAGATCTCCCTCAGCCGTTCGGCAGGCCTTGCGCCGACGGTCAGAATCAGCTTTACTTGATATGAACCCAGTTGGATTCCGCTGCGTACCCGATTCTTCTGGTCTTGAGGAGAGGGATATGCTACGCGCCACGGGGTAGCTCGGGAGGCCGGCAGACGAGATCGGCCCGCGGGTCGTGAGGAGGGGGAGAGCGGATGAAGCCCCCTGCGGGGTGCACGAGATGGCGCCCCGTGTGGGCGGCTCTGCCCCGGCGCTTCAGGGTGTGCGGCGGAACGAAAGGGAGAAGGAAGCGTGCATACATCTATCATCGTCAATGCCGACACCAGCGAGACGAGGATTGCCATCCTCGAGGATCAGCGCTTGGTGGAGCTGTACATCGAGAGGGTTGAGCAGAAGCGCATGGTGGGGGACATCTACAAGGGTAGGGTTGTATCGATCCTCCCCGGGCTTCGTGCCGCCTTCGTCGACATCGCCACTGAACGCAATGCGTTCCTGCCGCTTGCGGATGTGACTCAAGAGCTCCTCGAACTCGAGGGTATGGATGACATCGAGATCGAGGAGAAAGGAAGCAGGCGCGCGCCGATTGCTGCGGAACGCCTGAAGGAGGGACAGGAGGTTCTCGTCCAGGTCTCGAAGGAGACGATGGGAACCAAAGGTCCGCGTGTGACCTCCTACGTCTCGCTGCCGGGACGGTATGTCGTTCTGATGCCCGGTGTCGAACATATAGGGATCTCGCGACGTATCAGTGACCGCGAGGAACGGGACCGCCTGCGGAACATCGTGGCGAACCTGCGGCCGAAGGGGATGGGTCTCATCGTAAGGACGGCGGCCGAAGGCCACAAGGCCGCAGACTTTCGTTCAGATGTCCGCTCGCTCGTCCGGCAGTGGAACAAGATAAAGAAAGGTGCGGAGAAGAAGAAGGCTCCTTCCCTGATCCACAAGGATATCGGGCTGACACTCAAGCTGATCCGCGATCTCTTCACTCCCGAAGTGAACGAGCTGATCATCGACTCGAAGGACGAGTACAAACAGGTCGTCTCCTATGTCAACGCCGTCTCACGGCACCTCAGACCCAGGGTGCATCTGTACCAGGGCGATATCCCCATCTTCGAGAGCCACGGCGTCGAGGCTCAGATCGAGAAGGCCCTGGAGCGCAAAGTCTGGCTGAAGACGGGCGGGTACATCACGGTCGATCAGACCGAGGCGCTCGCGGCCATAGATGTCAATACCGGCCGGTTCTCCAAGGAGCGCGACCCCGAGAAGATGATCCTGAAGACGAATACGGAGGCGGCGCGCGAGATCGCACGGCAGCTGAGGCTGAGAGATGTGGGAGGGATCATCGTCATCGACTTCATCGATATGGTCAGGGAGGAGAACAAGCGGAAGGTGCTGAACGAGCTGAAGACGGCGCTCAAGCGCGATCGGTCGCGCACGAAGGCACTGCGGGTGAGCGACCTCGGGCTGATAGAGATGACCCGGGAGCGCGCCCGCCCCAGTCTCCTCCACACCTTCAGCGATCCCTGCCCGACCTGTGACGGGACCGGCCGGGTACTCTCCAAGCTGACGGTGGCTCTCAAAATCGAACGGTGGCTGCGGCATGCGGGCCCGGAGCTGGTCAAGAAGCGGATTCAGCTCAGAACTCATCCGACCCTCGCCGACTATCTGAGTATTGAGCGAGTGGAGACGCTCTCGGAAATTGCCCGCCTCCATCAAATTGGGGTTGTGGTAAAGGGCGATCCTTCTTATAGTATAGAAGACTTCCGCGTCTTCCTGCTCGACGTGAGCAAGGACATCACGGAGGAGTATGAGGCGTAGCTGGCGCTCCGCTCTGTCCGGATTCTGCGGCCGGCCGCGCGCCCGCTCGCCCTTGGGCTCTTGTGGGAGGGTGGATTGCCCGCTATCCTTGCAGGGAGCCACCCAATGGCCCAGAACGGATCGACATCGGGTACCGATGTTACACTCTCTCCTGGCGACGGCCGCCCGTCGCCGGACGAGCCCCCGCAGACCGACCTGGATGGCCGGCGGCAGGAAACCGGCGATATCCGTGCCCTTGTCCAGGCGCTGATGAGGGCGTTCTCATCTCTCCTCTCCTATCCCTCGAATAGCCGTGTTCTCGTCAAGCAGAAGGAGGCTCTCGCGGCTCTCTTCGACCGGCACCTCAGTACGCACGACGACCTCCGGCTGACCCTCTCGGAGGAAGGATTCCACGCCGAGGGGGTATCCCTCCCGTCACATCAGAGACGCGCTGTCACGCTTCCCTTCCTGCTCTTCACCGGCGGCCTGCGGGAGATCATCTTCCACGTCGGCATCGATGCTGAGGAATTGTGGTCGTTCCTCGACGCAGTGCGAACGTGCGCCACACTGCCGGAGGATGACAGGGATGTGGAGAGCCTGCTGTGGGAGCGAGAGTTCGCCAATATCGAATATGTCGCTGTCGAGGAGCTGGAGACCGAGGGGGCGGGCGAGATCGAAGGGTGGTTCCGTGAACTGGAACTCCCCACCCTTGCGGCGAAAGAGAACGTGCCCCTGACGCATCTGGACGCCTCGGAGCTCGTCTCGTTCAAGGCGAGGTTGGTGCAGAGCGGTGGGGTGGGTCGGGATGCCCTTGACGTGGAGCCGGCCGAGGGGATCTCCGAGTTCATGGTCTGGAACGACCGTGATCTCGAGCAGATCGAACAGATAACCGACCGGACTCAGCTGCAGAGCACCCCGCAGCAGGCAGTCGATCTGCTGTCTGATATCCTCGAGCTCGAGGAAGTGGAAGAGAGGTGGACCGACATCATACATCTCATGGATGGGTATTATCGGGAGCTCATCCAGCGGCGTGACTTCCCGAGCGCGGTCCAGTTGATCGGACGTCTGAGGAAGATGGCGGCAGGCCAGGAAGCCGCCGCGGCCAGGGCCCAGACCGCACTCGAGAGACTACTGGCTCCGGCGGGAAGGGAGACGATACGGGAGACACTTGCCCAGGGGTTTGTGCCTGATATCGCCGCGCTGGAGCAGTTCCTGAGAACGATCGGGCCGGAAGTGATTCCCCAGCTCTGTGCTGCCCTCTCTATGAGCGCCGATAATAAGACACGCGAATCTCTGGCGGAGATGGTATTGAAACTGGCCGATGGGAACGCAAACCTCATCATTCCCGTAGCAAAGGAATCGCCGCCGCAGGTGATTCTCGAGATCGTTCCCCTTCTGGGCCGCATCCCGACCGCCGATGCCCTGCGGGGCCTCGGTCTGCTCGCGCGGCATTCCGATTCGAGGGTCCGGTTGGCGGCCGTCGCCGAGCTGGTGAAGCGCGCCGAGCCGGATGCAGCTCGTCACCTCGTTCGTTGTCTCAGTGACGAGAACCTCGAGGTCCGGCTCAGAGCACTCTCCCGCCTATCTATGCTGAATGATGAGGGAGCGCTCTGGCAGGTCGTGGGCATGGTCGAGCACGCGAGCTTCTACCGGCGAAACAGATTGGAGCAGATGGCGCTCATCGAGGCGCTCGACCGGTGGAAGTGGGAAGGGGCAGTGGGGGTCCTCACTCAGCTCCTCCTGCGTCGCAGAGGTCTAGGAGGGCAGGATTATGAGCCCGTTCGGTGGAAGGCGGCGATGGCCCTGCGAAGCATCGGCACTGAGCCGGCGCGGAATGTCCTGGATCGCGGTGCACGGAGCTGGCGCAAGAGCGTGCGCCGGGCGTGTAGACGGGCTTTACAGGAGACCTAATACCGATGGAAGAGAAGGACGAGATCCGCTCACACGAAGATGAGTCGACAGAGGGCACCGGGAACAGAGCTCCGGGTTCCTCCTCGGCGGGGTTCGATACGGACTGGGAGAAGCGGATGGTGCAGTGGGGGCGTGACCTTCTGCGCCGGTTCTATGGAGCGAGCAGAGTTGCCCAGATCTACGATCCGTCGAACGTAACGTTCAAAAGACATATGGACTCCTTCTACGGGGCCATTCAGGAATTCATCGCCCTCGAATCGGACGTTCAGTTCCGCGTCGCATGGCTCAGTCTCTTCCTCAATGGGGTCCGGATAAAGACGGATTTCAGCAGCTTCGCTGCGTTCAAGTTCCTGGTTGACGAGTTCTGCCGGCGCGGGATCGGTGCGATCACGTTCAAGAGCGGGTTGGATGCAGAGGAACTCACGGCGTTCCTTCGGCTCTTCAGCCTGGGAGGAAAAGAGGAGAGCGGGGCATACGCTAACTTCGTCGCAGCGCTCCAGAAGAACAACATTTCTCATGTGGTAATCTCCGAGGCAGGGGAGGGAGGGCGCAGGAAGGTAGAAGATCAGGGGGACCGCGCCGCGGCCCGATCCGCGTTTCTCTTGACCATGGGTCATCTGAAGCGTGTGGTGGCGCGGATCGAGGGTGGTGAACCGGCTAATATCCGGGGCGCACGACGGGCAGTGGAGTCGGTCGTCGAGTGCGTCGATCGGGATGAGTGCTACATGCTCGGCCTCACGGTGATCAAGAATTATGTCAACTATCGTCTCAACCACTCAGTGAATGTCTGCATCCTCTCGGTCGCCATGGGTCGGCGCCTCGGGCTCGACAGAAAGTCGCTCAGAGACCTGGGGATCGCTGCGCTGTTCCATGATATCGGGACCCTCGATGTGCCGGATGAGATATTGAGCAAGCCCGAGACCCTCACGGCCGAGGAATTCACGGCCGTCACGCGGCACACCCTCAGGGGCGCTGAGATGATAACGCGGCTGAAGGGCGTGTCCCAGGTGCCGATTGCCGCGATGGCGGTCACGCTCCAGCATCATCTCCATCTGGATCTGTCGGGGTATCCACGTATCGAGCGAGAGTACGAGGTCTGCCCGTTCGCCAGGATCGTGGCTATCGCCGACTACTACGACGCCATGACGAGCGAGCGGCCGTACCGCAGCCGGCCGGTCCGCCCTGACAAGACGATCGCCCACATGCTGAAAGGAGCGGGGAAACAGTTCGATCTTCTCCTGCTCAAGGTCTTCGTTCAGATGATGGGAGCATATCCCGTGGGTAGCCTCGTCCTCCTCGATACGGGAGAACTGGCGGTGGTGGTCGCTCCCAACCCGGAGCCGGAGCTGTGGGCGCGGCCCAGGGTAAGGATCGTTCGCGACGCCGACGGCAACCTCTGTCAGAAGACGATCGACGTCAACCTCGACGAGACCGACCCGATTGCCAGTCGTCCCCTGCGGAATATCGTCAAGGCGACCGACCCCGCTGACTATGCCATCGACCTCCCCCGCGTCATGCTCCACGGCATGATGGTACAGGAAGTCGCCGCCCGATAGGGAATGCATCCCCGTGCAACTGAGTATGACCGGGCGTGCGGCGGGGCGAATATGGCGCCCGAACGGGCAACGCCGGGTGAGTCACTCTCTTCGCGCTCCTTTCCCCTTTACACGGTGCGGCTCAACTCTATATAATGCATGCTAGATCGGCATCCCGTGATGCCGATTATCATGATGTCCGTGAGGCCGGCATTCCGTGATGCTGGCGAGATCGGCATGGTGTGGTGCCGGCGAGATCGGCACGCTGCGATGCTGAAGAGGCCGGCATCTCAGTCGGGACAATAGCCGGGACAATACCGGCATCCAGATCACAGAAAGAGTCCATATTCGCCGGGGTGGCGGAAATGGCAGACGCGCCAGCTTGAGGGGCTGGTGGGAGTAATTCCTGTAGGGGTTCAAATCCCCTCCCCGGCACCATTCTTGCATGTCGCTGTCGCAGAGGGAGTTAGAGCGACAGCGCGAGTGCGAGTCATACAGGGGCGCTGATCGAGGGCCGGGCAGGTACGGCGGCCAGGGACGTTACCCAAAGGAGCACCGGATGCGGATGGACTCCGGGACCGGGCTCCTTTAACCTTGCATCGGGCGGCCGGACAGGGGCGCTCGCTGCGAACGCCTGAACGCCGCTGAAGGCGGGGCATGAGCCAGGCGTTCCGGCTTCTGGCGTAGCCGGCTGATGCGACACCGATGGGCCGCGGTCTCTGCGCGAGTCTGCTGCGCCCTGCTGTGTGCCCGTGCGGCACGTGCCCTGCAGCGGCCTTGGAATACCGGACGTAGTGTGTACAGGCCTCCCGGTCTCTTCGATAGTGTCTGCAGGTCCATGCATGCTGGGGGTAGTGCGTGCGGGTACGCCCATGCCGAGGGTAGTGTGTATGGGCTGACCTATGCCGCGGGCAGTGTATGCTCGTTCCCGGATCCTGAGGTAGTGTGCGGATGAGAAGAAGAATCGGAATACGCCGTGAGGACAAGAATCCGTGGGAGCGCCGCGTCCCCCTCACTCCTGAGGACATTCGGGAGCTGAGCGAACGGCACCAGCTCGAATTCTGGCTGCAGCCCTCCGAGATACGTATCATCCCCGATCAGGCGTACGTCGAGGTAGGGGCGAAGATCGAAGAAGATCTCTCTTCATGCCCGGTCGTCTTCGCGGTGAAAGAGATCCCGGTCGGTCTTTTCCGTGCGGGCTCCACCTACGTCTTCTTCGCCCACGTCATCAAGGGGCAAAAGTACAATATGGGGATGCTCAGGAAGATGATGGAGCTCGGGTGCCAGCTCATCGAGTATGAGAAGGTGGCCGACGACGGGGGGCGACGCCTCATCTTTTTCGGCAAGCACGCCGGTCTGGCGGGCATGATCGATGCGCTCTGGGCGCTCGGACAGAGGCTGAACTGGGAGGGCATCCCCACGCCGCTCGCCGACATCAAACATGCGTACCAGTACGAGAGCCTGGAGCAGGCAAAGGCGGAGATCACCCGGGTGGGCAAAAAGATCTCCTCACAGGGCCTACCAGAGTCGCTCGCGCCTCTGGTCGTCGGGATTGCGGGATACGGACACGTATCACAGGGAGCACAGGAGATACTCAGTCTCCTTCCTGCACAGGAGATCGCTCCCGAGAAGGTGGGCAAGCTTGCAAGAGCATCCTCTGCCTCGAACAGGGTCATCTACAAGACTGTCTTCCGAGAAGAGCATATGGTGGAGCCGATCGCGCCAGAGGCGATGTTCGAACTTCAAGATTACTATGACCACCCGGAGAAGTATCGGACACAGTTCCCGGCGTACGTGCCTCACCTTACCGTGCTCATGAACTGCATCTATTGGGAAGAACGGTATCCCCGGCTCGTCACCAAGCAGTTCCTGAAAGAACTGTACAGAGGCTCATCTCGCCCGCGCCTTCGGGTCATAGGAGACATAAGCTGCGACATTGAGGGCGCGATCGAGTGCACAGTCAAATGGACTAACCCGGAGAAGCCCATCTTCGTCTACAACCCGTTCGATGGCACGACCCGCGACGGACATGAGGGGACGGGGCCGGTCGTGCTGGCAGTAGACAACCTGCCGTGTGAGATACCCCGCGAATCGTCCATCTACTTCAGTAACATATTGAAGGAATTCGTGCCGGCGATCGCGGCCGCGGACCCTTCCGTTCACTTCAGCGATTACCGGCTCCCTGCCGAGATAAAGCGCGCCGTCATCGTATACAAGGGAGAGCTGACGCCGGACTATCGGTATATCGAGCGGTACCTGTGACGGGGGATCCCATAGATCTGTGTCGGGGGTCGCTGTAATCAGGCAGGGTGCGAACACTATGTCGGGCAGCGCCCATGGCCGGGGAACAAGCAGACCCCGTGTTGAGCGATACGTGTACTCAGGGGTCGCGCAGACACTATGTAGAGCAGCGCCCGCGGTCAGGGATTGGGCAGACTCCGCGTTGAGCGATACGTGCTATCAGAGGTTGCGCAGACACTATGTCGAGCAGCACTCGCGATCAGGGACTGCGCGAACAGTATGCCGAGTGTAACCTGCGATCAGGGGATGCGCCGATACCACCTGGGGCAGGACCTATAGTCGGAAATTGTATAGATGCGATATCGGCGGTGCCTGTGATCGGGGGATTGCAAAGACCCCACATCGAGTGTTACCTCTGCGTGGGGAATGTGGAGAGGCTCAGTGAACGGAGCATGTGATTGGGGACCCCGCGATCGCCAGCTCGAGGGATACTTGTAGTTGCCGACTGCGCGAGAGAGGTCGATCCAGTCATATAGATAGATGAGACACGTCCGACCGGGCGATCGGTTCGGTGCCGATCGCACGCCAGGGTCGACAGCGAGGAGTGTGGGGAAGTAGTCCTGATAGGAGGCAAGAACAGATGCAAAACGTACTCGTTCTGGGCGCCGG
>Ga0111195_1024_pt1 | contig 23263 bp, 17 predicted proteins | sample DeeMarSWOR324_28_FD_80367 | JGI IMG/M metagenome (GOLD analysis project Ga0111195, IMG submission 80367) | candidate division TA06 bacterium SM23_40
GATTCGCGACACGAGCCTCCACCAACTCCCAACCAGTCGAGGTAGCACACAGGTTCCCCGCTCTCCACAAGACGGCGCCAGGGAGGACCGCAGCAAGAGCCTCGACGATTTGCCAGCCAGTTGAGGCGACCTGTAGGTTCCCACGGGCGATCGGCCTTCTCTATCTGGGTCGCCCCGTCTGGATCCCCGACCCTCGATTCGCGACACTGCACCTCTGAACTGCCGCCCCCTGGTACCGGCGAGCGCACTCAAGTGCTGCCCGGCGATCATCCATTATTGTAACTCGAACACCCGCGACCGCGCAAGCCGTGACCGGAGTCTCCGGATCACAATGAAGGGGAGTGAAGGGGACCCTTGGCTGCGGGGTCCCACCAGGCGCACGGCCTTCCGGTACGGGCTACTGTGTGCAAAAAGAGACTTGACAGCGCCCTCCAGGGTGGGTAGGATGCCGACGTCCAGCGATGGACTCCGCACGACTGCTCTGTAATCTCGAACCAGACACTTGCGCAAGGAGGAGTAGATGCCATCGATGACGTTCAATGAGGCCATAAGCCTGGCCATCGAACGCGAGATCGGAGCTGCGACACTGTACGATGGGGCATCCAAGAAGGCAACCAGGCCCGATGCGAAGAAGATGTTCGAAGAGTTGGCCGACGAAGAGCGCGAGCACCGCAGACGCCTCGAAGAACTCGATCCATCCAAGCTCACCTCATATAAGGTTGAAGAGATTCCGGATATGGGCATCGGGAAGCCAGAGGGTAAGGCCACATTCGACCCCAACATGGGATACCAGAAGATACTGATGTTTGCGATCGCGAAGGAGGAGGAGGCAAAAGGATTCTACGAACACCTGGCTGGCACGGTCGACAAGCCGGAGGTGCGCCAACTCTTCACGGCGCTGGCACAGGAAGAGGCAAAACACCGGCTGCGCCTCCAGGACGAATATGACGAACACGTGATGACCTGGGATTGAACCGCAGGGGTGACTGCGTTCACGAGGTGACGCCCCCAGGCCCGAGAGATCGGGCCTGGGGGTCGACATACGTATATGCCTCTCAATGACTATCGCTCTGCTGTGACGCGAAAGTTGAATCCATCCACATCGATGACGTTATCGGGCGGCGTGCCGACATAGGCCCGATACTCATAGCTGCCGACAGGCGCGGCGGCCGGGATCTTGTGCCCGAGATCAGCGTCGATCACCTCTCCTGAGCCGAGGGTGATCCTGGTCGGGCCGATCAGCCAATCAGTGAGCGTGCCGCCAGGAATGGCCGCTTTTGTGCCTACATAGAACGTCTGGCTCGTCCCGGTGTGGTTCAACAGGCTGACCCGAAACTTGAGGGAATCACCGGGCGCGAGGTGGACGCCCGCGATCGGGTTCACACTCACCGTGATATCTGTCAGACCGTCGCACTCATACCAATTCGATTCATTCACCGAATAGGCATACCCGTCCGTCTCGATGACCACCGTCCCCACCTCTCCCGTGATATAGACATCGCTCAGCGAATCCAACCTCGCCACAACTTCGGGATCGGGATCGTCCCCTGAGATGACCGACACTTCCGGAACGATCCGGTGGAGGAAGTACGAACTCGACGCGTTCCCATACCCGTGATGGTCTGCCTGGTACACCTCGACGTCGCCTACGTCATTTGCGATGATGTCTTCGATATACCACAAGAGATCGCCAGCTACGTACAGATCGAACTCTCGGTAGGAGAGGACATTAATGATAGAGAGCGCATTTTCATCGTGAGGTGGATCAGTGAACGGAGGCGAAAGGTACCCTGCCCCGTTCAGCGAGACACAGAGCGAGACGACCCCTCCGCCGAGATCGATCACGTCCCCCTCTTCAATCGTCGTACGCCTGTTCCCGACTGCAACGACATAATTGGAATAGGTCAGCGTACTGTATGACCATCCCCTGTCGTATGCAGCCTCATCGATCTCTACTCCCATGTCGACGAGCTCCACGATCCCGCCGATGTGATCGGCGTGGTAGTGAGTTGCGATGTGGTAGTCGAGATCGTCCACACCCTGAGAGAGGAGATAGGACCGGACCACGGGAGCGGTATCGCCCCACCCGCTGTCGATCAGCATCGGAGTCCCCGCGGACGAGATCACAAGAGTACAATCACCATTTCCCACATCGAGACAATGGATCTCCATCTCTCCCGCGTCCGCCACCGCGCGAGGAAGACACAACAACGCGGCCACCGCCAGCAGACGTGCCGCGGCCGGGCACTGGCCTCCCGACCATCTGCTTCCCTCTCTTCTCATTGCTCACCCTGGAGAGGTACGCTCAATCTCGATCGCCGGGCCGACCACGGACCCGAGGCGATCCCGTAAGCGCCCTCTGTGCAGCTGTACCGTCGTGCTTTGCCGCTCGTTTGTCGCTCCCGGCGACGGTTTCCCGGAAGCCGCACCTAAGTGAGAATAGCACAGCTTCGTCCGCGCTGGCAAGGACTTTCATCTCCGGCCTCACCAGAATTTTCCCTTGACATCCATGACGGCCCTCAGATACTATCGCCCGCGATAGCTGGCTCTCTCGAAACGGATGCATCGGGAAGCGGACAGTGCGCGGCATCCTGAGCAGTCCCGCAGCGTCAACCACCACAAAGGAGGACAACAGTGGGATTCTTCGGTGCGATGTTCGGTGCGATAGTCGGCATCTTCATTGTGGCAACGATCATTGCCGCGTTCTTCATGTGGCTTGGAGCGAAGCTGGCTCGTGTCGAGAATGCCACGTTCGTGAAGTCGATTCTCGCCGCACTGGCCGCAGCCGCCATCACCTGGATCGTATCGCTCATTTTTTCACTCGTCCCGGTCGCAGGCACCATCGTCGGGTTCGTTATCGGTTTGATCCTCACGATCTTCGCAATCAAGGCCATCTACGCTACCACGTTCGGCAAGGCGGTCCTGGTCTGGGTCTTCCACATCATCGCCGAAATCATCGCCGTTATCATCGGCATCCTGACATTTGCAGGTGCCCTCTTCGCTGTCGGCGGAGGGATAGAGGGTATGTAGCAGAACGAAACGCCGGGCTGTCCCGCCACGGGACAGCCCGGCCCACACTGTCTGTGCCTTCCGTCTCCTACTGGTAGCTCTTCCATTTCGCCTCGAGCTTCTTGTCCTGAAGCGTTTCCATGATGTAGTCGGCGAGCTCCTGGCCGGTCGCCCCGTCGGACCGACCGGTGATGGCGAGCTTCCGCTCATGCTGGCCGCAGATGTCGAGCGCCATCTCGAGCATCTTCGCTCTGTCAGGGAAGCCGATGTGCGAGAGGAGCATGGCCGCAGCCCTGATCATGCTGCTCGGATCGGCATACTGCGCCCTGTTTTCGCGTACCATTCTCGGCGCCGAACCGTGGATCGCCTCGAACATGGCGTAGCGCTTTCCGATATTTGCGCTCCCCGCGGTGCCGACCCCACCCTGAAACTCCGCTGCCTCATCGGTCAGAATATCCCCGTATAGGTTCGGAAGAGCCATCACCTTGAACTGCGTGCGACGCTTCTGATCCACGAGCTTAGCAGTCATGATATCGATATACCAATCATCGACCTCGATCTCGGGGTACTCCCTGGCGATCTCCTGACCGATCTTGAGAAATTTCCCGTCGGTCGTCTTGACGACGTTCGCCTTCGTCACGAGCGTGACTTTATTGACCCCGTTCTTCTTTGCGTACTCGAACGCCGCCCTGATGATACGGTCAGAGCCCTGCGTCGTCGTAACCGTGAAATCGACCGCCAGGTCCTCTGTAACGTCGACGCCGTTACTCCCCAGGGCGTACGCTCCCTCGGTATTCTCCCGGAAGAACATCCAGTCGATGCCCTCCTTGGGGACTTTGACAGGACGCACGTTGGCAAACAGGTCCAGTTCCTTCCGCATCGCGACGTTCGCACTCTCCACATTGGGCCAGGGATCGCCTCTCCTCGGCGTCGTTGTCGGGCCCTTGAGGAGCACGTGGCACTTCTTGATCTCTGCGAGGACGTCGCCAGGTATCGGCTTGTTGTGCTTGGCCCGATTCTCTATCGTCAGTCCCTCGATGACCCGGAATTCGACCTTGCCCGATTTCTGCTCATCCTCAAGCATGAACTCGAGAACACGCTGAGCCTGGGCGGCGATATACGGACCGATGCCATCGCCCCCGATGATACCGATGATGATCGGCCTCAATGCCTCGAAGTCGAGCCAGTCCTCAGCCGCCTTCATTCGATCGACACGCGCTAACTGCTGCTCCAACACAGCGCCGAAGTGTTCCTTCGCCTTCTCCACAGCTTCACTGCTCATGTGTCTCCTCCGTCTCCGCGACAGATGAGCCCGACGCCTGCCGTGACTCTCATCGGGCTCGAGTTGACTCCTCCTGCCGGCTCTTCAAACCTCCCCCTCTTCTCGTTCACGCGTGGCTTCGTCGAGCCACCCGGCGATTCGGTCCGGCGAGGGTACGCTGCCGACAGACTTCACTACTCCGTCTATGATCAACGCCGGTGTACTGACTACCCCGTAGTCCGCTATTGCCGCAATGTCGGTGACGTGCCGGATATCGGCCCGTATGCCGAGCTCGCTCAGCACCGCCATCGTCCTCTGCATCAGCATATCACACGGGGGACAGCCGGGGCCCAGGACGCGGATCTCCAGCGCCGTGCTCTCCCTCCCTTCGTCGGCCACCGGCTCTCCGATAAACCGCTTGAACTCACGCAGGAGAGCGGCGGCATAGCGTTCGCGGGATGCAAGAGGGACGTAGTTACGCGCCGCGACCAAAGCGATGAGCCTCTCGGCTCTTCGAGCGTCATCCTCTCCGCCTTCGTCCCTGACTGCCCGGAACGCCGCATCGAGGCCCACCAGGCCGACCGACATCCCATCCACCATGATCTCTCTGACCTCGTCCATGATCTCCGCCGACCTCCGCGCGAGGGGCGCGACGGCTAACGCTGCCTCCACCCTCGCGGCCGCGGCAGCCGCGCTTTCGATTCCCCCGGCCGCGCGGCCTCTGCCGCCTTCTCCTCGGGTCCCCCGGCTTGCTCCTCTGTGCCCGAGGAGCTCGCCGATTCAGCCGGGGGGGACTCGCTGCCTACGGCGGCCGGCGCGGCGCTCGCCGACTCGTCAGATGCTCCTTCTTCTGCGCGGGCGAACGCGACCCGTGCGCGCAGCCGCCGCGCAGCCGCCAACGATCGCTCGGCTGCTGCAACGATCTCGGGCTTCAGGCCCTCCTCAGCGATCTCCTCCGTGAACTTGCGTCGCCCATCGAAGATATCCCTGATGTAATCGTCGATCTCTTCCTGAGAGTAGAAGTTCGACGGGTCGTACTCACTCAGGCTGTGCCCTTCGACATAGACGATCTCGTCCCGACCGAGGCGGCCGCGTTGGTACTGGTTTGTTCCACGCAGATCCCCACGCTGGATTGCCGCCATGAGGTTGATTGGCACTCTAACGGGCTTCCTGATCTGTCTCTTCTTCTTGATCTCCCCTACGGTGACCGTTTCGAGTATCTCACCCACGCCGCCCGTGTTGTACTGGTAGAACCTGACCTTGCCCGGGTACTTATCGATGAGCTTCATCACGATGTCATAGAACCTGTTCGTCTTCCTCGCTCGCGATCCGATGATGAACGGGTCGGTGCCGACGATCCTGACCGACTCACCCGCACGGTGTGGCTGCGAGGCATAGCTGTGGGTCGACTCGCCCCACAGGTACGCGAGGATCGCCTGTTCCGGGGTCAGCTCGATCGCAAACGGCATGACCGTGTTCCGCCTCGTGATGAACGCAAGGATGATTCCATCCAGATCGTCGAGCGAGGATAGGTCGATGCTCCTGGAGCTGATGCCAACGAGTCGCCGCCCCCTCCTGATGCGGAGTTTCTCGCGCTGTATCACAGCCCGCCCGTTTGCAGTCAGGCTCTCATCGAGGAAATCGACGTTCCCGTCCGAATCGATCATCACATTCTCATACAGCGCCGTACTATCGATCAGCGCGTGATACATCGCCTCCTGCAGTTTCTCGTCGACATCAGTCTTGACGAAGAACCCCACCTCCGTCCCCAATGCGGTCCCATCCTGCCTGAGGAAGACGATATCGTCTTGCGCGACTTCAGTCCTCTCTCCGTCCTCATATCGCAGACCCAGCTGGTGGCACGCCCAGGTCGACTTGCCGGTAGCCGTCAGGCCGAACATGAAGACACCGTAGGTCTTCAGCTTCCCTTCTTTGGCATCGCGCACGGTCACGAGCTTGGTGCCGGCGTGGAGCCCCAGCATTCCGTGTTCGTCAGCGTACCACATCGCCTGGCGGAGGAATCCTTTCTTGTCCTCTCCCATGTAGTCTGTGCCGAGAGCAATGTTGAGATTGTACTCGGGAAGCACGAGCACCTGCTGGCGCAGCTGGTGCTCCTCCGGAATATGGATCATGGTGAACTCCGGGCCGGGGCGCCGCCGCGACGGCTTGGCCACGGTATTGCCCCACATATACGCGATGCGGTAGTTCTTCTGGTCGGCGCCAGAGACGTACAGATTGCAGATCGGGTTATAGACGTCGTTCTGGCCCATCTGGCGACTGATGCAGACGAACGGCAGTGTGCGCATCAGGTGGAGCACCCTATGGAGCTCTTCCGGAGCATTCTCAATGAGGTCTCGCTGCAGATCGGTCGGGCGCGGCAGACGCACCGACTCGCTCCCGAGATAGACAGTCCGCGGCGCAACCCGGCTCGAGACCGACGACCGCCACCCATAGGACCCGAACTTCGTCCTCGTCGCCGTCTGCAGGGCCAGCGGCCTGAGAGTATCGAGCTTCATGTGCCGGATATTCGGACCCTTCAGCACAGGAACGAGGTTCTCATAGAACCGCCTGTACACTTCGTTGTCGTAGATGTCGCTGCTCCCCATTCTTGCATCTGCTCCTGATCAGTCTCGGAATTCACTGTCTCTTCCGCGCACCCATTTCCACATCCTTGCGATCCCGGCGACCCGCCACATCTCTGATGCCGGTCTCAGATCGCCAGGCAACGAGGACTCCCCCCACGGGGTCGCAATTCTACCACAGCAGGAAATCCGATACAACCCCTTTCCTTCATTCCCTCTCCGAGAGCTATCCCCTGTCCGGGACCCGTATCTTCCCTCCCTTCCGGCGCTTCGGATACTATCGCGATCCGACAATGAAAACGTCGAATTTGGTTGCACTCAGCAACCCGTCTGGATATAATGGGGCACCAGAGATCGGAACCTCTCACGAGGGCCGTGGGCGCCGGGAGCCTGCGTGCTCGTGGGAAGACCTATTCCGCCAGTTCCGGCCCCCCCCGATCTTGCCACCTGAGAGAGTAGGGGCGATGCCGAGTCTGCGGGACGCGAAGCTAACCATCGGCCGGTGGCACATCGTGGGCCACGCCGCACCGGCATAGCGAATCACGGCCGTCCTCGCGAGGCCCTGACGGCAGATGAAGCTCGGGAACCATACATACAAGGGAGGAGGACGATGACACTCGTCGGTTGGCTCATTCTGGCTGGCGCAATAGTAGTCGCGCTTGGATTACTTGTCCTGGCCATGTGGAAGCAGTATCGCAAGGTGGGGCCGAACCAGGTCCTCATCATCTCCGGAGGCAGGCGGCGAACGGTCATCGACCGCGATGGCACGAAACGGAAGATCGGGTACCGCACGCACATCGGCGGCGGCACCTTCGTCCTCCCGTTTCTCGAAAGCGCCCAGGTCCTCTCGCTCGAGGTGTTCACGCTGGGTATCGAAACCCCAGAGGTCCTCACACAGGAGGGAGTCCCGATTCTCGCGCAGGGCCTTGCCCAGGTGAAGGTACGGGGCGATGAACACTCGATCCGTCTCGCAGCGGAGCAGTTTCTCGGGAAGGGACCAGAGGGAATCAGGGAGATTGCCAACCAGATCCTTGAAGGGCATATGCGGAATGTCATCGGCACGATGACGGTGCAGCAGATCTATCAGAATCGTGAGGACTTCGCACGTAAGGTCGTGGAGGCTGGTTCGCAGGACTACACTGCGATGGGTCTTCAGATCCTCTCATTCGCCCTCAAGGACATTGCAGACACGCAAGGATATATCGAGGCACTCGGAAAGCCGCAGGTGGCGGCAGTGAAGCGAGATGCCGCGATCGCCGAGGCGGAGACGGAACGGGACGCCACGATCAAGTCCGCCCTCGCACGCAAAGAGGGAGACGTCGTCAAGTTCCAGGCCGAGACCGAGGTTTCCGAAGCCAGCCGGGACTATGAGGCGAAGCGCGCCGAGTTCCAGGCCCTCATCAACAAGAAGCGGGCTGCAGCCGATCTTGCCTATGATCTGGAGCGCCATCGGGTCGGCCAGGAGCTGAAGCTGGAAGAATACAAAGTCAAGATCGTCGAGAAGGAACAGGCAGCCATCGTCGAAGAGAAGGAGATCGAGCGCCGCGAGAAGGAACTCGAGGCGACCGTCAAGAAGCAGGCTGATGCGGAGAGGTATCGTGTGCAGGCGTTGGCCGATGCCGAGAGCTATCGGCTCGAGAGCGAGGCGAAGGGACGCACGGAGGCGAAGAAGCTCGAAGGAGCCGCCGCAGCCGAAGGGATTCGCGCGCACGGGTGGGCCGAGGCCGACGCGATGAGAAAGAAAGCCGAGGCCTGGCGGGAGTACAACGAGGCAGCAGTCTATCAGATGTTCGTCGAGATGCTCCCGCAGCTGGCTCGAGCCGTGGCCGAGCCGCTCTCGAAGGTCGAAAAGATCGTCCTTGTGGGGAGCGGAGATGGTCCGGGCGCATCGCAGATAACTGGCCAGGTGGCGAAGGTCCTGGCGCAGCTCCCGGTCGTGATCGAATCTCTCACCGGCATAGACATAAAGGCGATGCTTGAGAAGCGCACAGGCCAGCCGGGCGACCAAGCAGCTGGGATAGTGCCGTCAGACAGCGCCGCGACCGGCAAAGAGCCCGAAGAGGAGGGACCCCACCCCAGGACCGGGCGGCGGAAGGGCAACTGATCGAGTGACCAGTAGACGCGGCACTCGCCGGTGCCACCACCCGACACGACGCGACGATGTGAGGAAGCCGTATGATAGCTGAAAGGATCCAACGTATCGCACTCTCCCCGACGCTCAGGATCAACGCTACTGCCCTTGCGATGAAAGCGGAGGGGATAGATGTCGTCGACTTGAGCGTGGGGGAGCCGGACTTCCCCACTCCTGAGAACATCAAGGAGGCGGCAAAGCGGGCGATCGATAAGAACATCACCAAGTACACTCCCAACGATGGCATTCCGGCGCTGAAGGAGGCGATCAGAAAGAAACTCCGCAACGAGAACGGTCTGGAGTATGGTCCGAAGGAAATCATCGTCTCGTGCGGCGCCAAGCAATGCCTGTACAATCTCTCGGTGGCTCTGTACAACAAGGGAGAAGAGGCGATCATCCCTGCACCCTACTGGGTCTCGTATCCCCAGCAGGTGACTCTTGCCAAAGCGAACCCGGTGATCGTTCCAACCAAAGAGGAGAACGGATTCCGGATCACGCCTGAAGAGCTGAAGGCGGCGATCACTTTCAACACCAAGGCCCTCATCCTCAACAACCCCTGCAACCCCACCGGTACCGCCTATACCCGGGAGGAGCTCGAGCCCCTGATCGACATCGCCGTGGACGAAGGCATCTACATCATCGCGGACGAGATCTACGAGAAACTGGTCTATGACGACTTTCGCTTCACGAGCGCCGCCTCCCTCGGCCCGCAGATCAAGGAGCGCGCGATCGTCATCAACGGCGTTTCCAAGGCCTACTCCATGACCGGGTGGCGGATCGGGTACGCTGCCGGCCCCAAGGAGATCATCGCGGCGATGGACAAGGTCCAGAGTCACAACACTTCGAACGCGCCCTCCATCTCGCAGATGGCGAGTCTCGAGGCGTTGACCGGACCGCAGACCGACATCCCGAAGATGGTCGCCGAGTTCCAGCGGCGCCGCAATTATGTCCTCCATCGGCTCCAGTCGCTCAGAGATGTCTCGTGCATGGTGCCGCGCGGCGCGTTCTATGTCTTCCCCAATTTCAGCGCCTACTTCGACAAAGAATTCAAGGGGATGGAGATACGGAACTCCTATGGCCTTGCCTACTATCTGCTCAAGAACGCCTTGGTCGCCATCGTTCCCGGCGATGCCTTCGGTGCCGAGGGATTCATCCGCATCTCATACGCAACATCGATGGAGAATCTCGAGAGGGGCATGGACCGCATCATCGAAGCCGTCTCGAAATTGGAGAAGACGAGGAGAGTGCGCAAGGTCGCTCTCTCCAACGTGATGACGAAAGAACGCTCACTTGCGCCTACCGAGACTGACGTGAGTATGGAGATGCGCAATGCGCTCGTGGGCGAGGTGGAGGCTCACCTCCGATATGACAACTACTACGAGTGGAATGCCAACATCGCCGGCGTCGTCACCCAGCTGAGGACGAACGACCACCATCTGTACGATTTCTGGATGGAGAACTGGTATCCTGCGCCGCTCGAGGCAGATCTCGAACCGCACGGCATCATCTATGCTGTCGACGGGATCCCCGGACGCGAGCCCCGCGCGTTCTACAACTCGGAGTCGAAGAGCGGAATCATCATCAACACCACCTACTATGCCCAACTCAGAGCGTGGGCGATCGGGATTGTCACCGACATCACAGAGCGCCTGTTCGATGTCCACTCAGTTCACGGAGCCTGCCTCGATTTCGATGGCACCGGTCTCCTCATTATTTCCCCTCCGGGGACCGGACGCTCCACCCACCTGTACGGCCTGCTGAGCCGACCTCACGCTCGCCTCCTCTCTGATGATTGGGTCACCATCAGATATCGCGGCCAGGAGGCGATCGCCGACATCCCCGAGCGCAAGTTCTATGTCGAGACTGATATCGCCCGAAAGCACCGCGAGCTCATTGATCTATTCGATCGCAGTCGGTGCGAGAACGTGATCACTCGAAAGGACGACTGCACGGATGAAGCCTGCCTGCGCGAGGATGTCTGCCGACTCGACCGAGGTGATCCCCACTGCTACTGGGCTTCAGGCACCTCAAGGGCCATGCTCGATCCATACTGGATCGGCGGCCCGGAAAAGCACGTCAAGCGGACGACCACCCGCTGGGTGCTGGTTCTGAAGAGGGACACCAGCTCGCCGCCGCTTGCCGAGCTATCTCCGGAAAACGCGGTCGAGGCTCTCGTCGAGGGCAAGTATCCAGTTGGCGCCAGGGTCTCTTCCACCCCCTCCTCGGGATTCGGGCCAGCGGGGCGGACTGCACTCGTGGGAGTGAGCGCCGGCGGAGGGGGAGGCCTGTGGAGCGCGACAAAGGAGCCGTTCTACAATCCCTACCTCCTAGTGCGGACCGACGAGCGGCTCGAACTCCAGAGACGGTTCTTCCAGCGGCTCGCCGCCGCGGCGTCATGGTACCATGTAAACACTGGCGTGGAGGCTCCGGAGGAGATCCAGAGGCGGATTATCGAGATGATCGGCAGCGAGTGACCACCCCGGTGCTCGCGATCAGGCACTGTACAGATCGGCGCGGAACTGGTTACTATGACAGTTGGGGCACGGACCCTGAAGGTTTGTGCCCCCAGTTCTGTACTATGGCACCGGCTCACCTGGATTTCGTCACAAAAAGCCCGGTGAGATAGGTGACCAGGAAGATCGAGGCGAACGGAATCCATGTTCCCACAACACTGGAGAACATCTCGAGACTTCTCAGAATCAGGAGAGCGACGACGAACAGATCCATGAAGACTACCAAGGCGATGAATATGATCGCAGTCTGCAGCGGAGCCGTGTAGCCAAACCTATTGAAGTAGATGAGGGCCACTAACAGGGAGGCAAGAGGAGCAACGATTGCATGGACCAGGAGCGTCCTCTCCACGGACGCAACCGCCATCCCGATCCACATCGTCGATCCGCATGCAACCCAGATGGCGAACGCATGCGCAAGGATAGTGATGACCCTCCAGGCGCTCCCGCTCTTCATGGCGTCCCCTTCTCGAGGTCGCTCTCTTCATCCTTACAGCTATAGAGCGTCGCTCCACATGCCCCGCATTCCTTCTCATACCACGCGGATCCGACGCCGCACTCCGGACAGCTCCATCTCGACTTCTGTTCGGCCAGCCAGTCATCGAGGCCACGCTCACGGATGGCCTCCAGGTTCTTCAACACTATAGAGTGGTGCGCACACTCATCATCCTTGAACGCTACCAGGCGTTTGCAGGGGAATTCGCTGCAGTCAAAGCAGAACTCGACATCCTCATCCTCCGCACACTTCTTGATATCGCAGCTTGTGCAGAATGATGAGAGCGTCTCCGTCTTACAGCCGTGGCACCGCAGATCCTCGGGCTTCATCTTCCACTCTCCCGCGACCTCCTCAACCCTGCCGTCTCTGTTGGCACGAAGGACGGGGCATGCGCCGCAGTACAGACCGCAGTACGAATCGTATCTCAACTCCATTGTTCCATCCCTCTGTTGTGTGGCCCTCGCTGAAGCCAGCGGGCCGCTTCTCCCCTCATCACTCCTCGCACCGAGACTGACAGCCCAGGCATCTCGCGGACGGACCATCATCTCACTCGCACGGAGACCGGCGAGGCCGCCGGATACGGTGATCGCCGCTGCGAACCCGGAGCGAGCCGGTGGATACAACGATATGTCTTGTCTCACGCTGCGTCAATAGTCTTCCCCCTCTTGTCTACAGTACTACCCGGCCGGCCGCCGGATGGTAGTTCGGCGGGCCCGGGCGGAGAAGGTGCACACGCTCTGAACCAGGCCGCAGACCGGGAATGGCCGGAGAGAACCACAAGGGAAGGAGATGAAATGCTTGACGGTCTGCGGTGCAGGTGCTAGATTCAGCTGCCGGTGCAACAGTGATATAACTGATTGAATCCATGTCTCACTCACGCGATCCTACTCGCGTACGCATCATCTCAGGGGAGGCGACGATCATGAGCAGATCCTATCAACTCCTCGCATGTGCCGCACTCCTTTTCATGGTCGTTGGATGCAGAGGAGGCGGGGAACCTGAACCCCAGCCCACTCCCGTCCCGGGTATGGGGACTACGCCGGTCGTTGTGGAAGAGATCTTCCCCAGCCCCCTGCAGCAGACCATCCAGACGGCCGGAACGATCGAGCCGATGGCCCAATCCACACTCTATGCGGGAATCGAGGGACAGGTGATCGGCATCACCCAGGGTGCCAACAGTGCCGTCAGGAGAGGGGACCTCCTCGTCGAGATAGACTCGCCTGCTTTGCGTCTGGAAATCGAACGCGCCGAGAGCGACATCCAGAATATGGAGTCGGAGGTGAAGGAGGCCGAACGAGTGCACGACGAGAAGAAAGCACTTCACGCACGGTATGCTATTCCCTGGTCGGAGCTCAGGCAGGCCGAGATAGCGCTGGAGGCGTCAACAGCGACTCTCGACTCAGCACGCGCTGCCCTCGATACACTCCTCGTAGCATTCGATGAGACAAAGATCTCCAGCCCGATTGCGGGCACGATAACCCGCATGCAGGTCGAGGTCGGCGATTCGGTCTCCCGGGGTCAGTCTCTGTGTACTGTCTCGGACATGTCACGCATCAGAATGAAACTCGACGTGCCCGGACGGGATGCCGCCTCGCTCGACAAAGACCAGGAAGTTACGATCAGAACCGACGCCCGCCCCGGCGCGGAGTTCAGCGCACACGTCGCGAACATCGCCTCGGCCCCGGATCCGCAACCCGGCAACGTGCTGGTCACAGTCGTTGTCGATAATCCTCGGGGGAGACTCTCTACGGGACGAACAGGACCCGTCCGCATTTTGGGACGCAAGGTCCGCGATGCACTGGCCGTGCCGAGCGATGCCGTTGTCGAGCGCAACGGAAGAGAGGTAGTCTACATTGCGGACGGGGATACTGCCGTAGAACGTCCGGTCAGGCTGGGCATCAGCGATGGGAAACGCATCGAAGTACTGGAAGGTGTTGCCGAGTGGGACTACGTGGTCATATCCGGCCAGGAAGATCTGGAGCCCGGCACAGCCCTCAGTCTTCCCGAACCCTAGTCCAGGAATCCCGGACAGTGGAACTCAATTCGCGGACCCTGCCTCCTCTCGCGTCGATTGCCGCGCGCAATCACATCGCGGCGAATTCGAGGTCGCTCCGCCGCCCCTCAGTAACGAGGAAGTCCCGGTACGTGTCACACCGCCCGGCCAGCTCATCGTCCGTCCCTCCATCGACAAGCCGACCGTCATGGAAGATGAATACCGTCAGCGATAACCCCAGAAGATGTTCTCTACCTAGTCAACTCACTCCGACCCAGTTCAATGGCCAATCTGGCCCCTACCGAATGGTTTGGATACTTCGTGACTCTCGACTGGCATTGCTGGAACCCGCCAAGCCACCTCGGTCTCGCTACGCCCCCAAAAGCAGCGGGCCACTGGTCACCTGCGTGCTCACGCGATTGACTGGCGAGTTCGAAAAGAACGCCGGGTCCCAGAGAATTCTGACTTGACGCTTGTGCGATTGAATGGTACTATCCGGGCCCCAGACAGCTCAGGAAGCTCAGGATTCGCGTTCGATGCTAGTAGCCTGACGGTTGAGAAGGACGGGTTAACAGTACTACAGGAGGTAGCGGCCTCCATGCGATGGACTCGAAAATCGAGACCGATGTGGCTGGACCCCATTTTGCTGGCCGCAATCCTATTCACCGGCCTAGTAATTCGCCTGGAAAAGGCCGCTTCCAGTTTCCTGGGGCAAGATGAATGCTACTCCATTGCTCTCTCTTCTCTTCCCTTCGGCAAGATGACAGAAGCTTTCCTCAAGGACGTGAATCCCCCTCTCTTCTACGTAGCCTTACACGTCTGGTATCGACTTTTCCCTCACTTAGATGTGGCTCTCCGGCTCCTCCCCATTCTTGCTGGGCTAACTACGCTCTGGGTCTTCTACCTCCTGGCGAGCCGAATCGGAGATCGGCACGTAGGCCTTCTCGCCACCCTGATGCTCGCTCTCTCCCCTTGGTACATCGACATGTCCATCTTACTTAGGTGGTATAGTCTTCTCGCCCTCTTCAGTCTGACATCGCTGCTTCTCCTTTTGAAAGCGGCGCGGTCCAGGAATAGATCACTCTGGTTTGGCTTCATCCTTAGCTCGATACTCGTCGGATATGCCCACTACTCCGCGATTCCTGTCCTAGTCACTCTGGGCTTCATCTGGGTCGGACTGGTGGTGACCGAATCGAACAGAGAAGAGAGAGTCGAGTTCTTCAGAAGGGGCATGATAGCATTTCTCATAATCGTCGTATGTCTTATCCCCTCTCTTCTTCTCGCAAGGTTACAGTACCAGAATTACCTGGCGTTCTCCCACAGAGCCCTCTTTCTCTCGCTAGACCAGGCCTCCGTCCATAGAGATTGGTCAGTGTTCGTCAAACAATTCTCGATCACCGGATCGATCCGTTCCCTGACCCGGTTCTCTCTCTTCGGCGATTATCCGACTGGCCGGATGGCCAGTCGGGTCTGGTTCGGGTTGGCGGCCCTCCTGCTGATCATTGGAACCGTCGATATGTGGAAGAGGAATCGGAGAGCGTCGGTGGCCATCCTCGCGTGGATAGTGATACCAGTCGCGGCTTTCCTGATCATCTCCCTCTCCCCCGCGATCCATGGTAGTGCAAAGACCCCGAACAGATGGGTTGGACCGGTCGTCCCCGTCATTCTCCTTCTCATGGCCTGGGGTGCAGCAACTCCAGGCATCTGGCCTAAGGAGAGATCGAACATCAGCTGGGGCAAAATCATCTCTGCCCTTCTTGTAGTGTCAATGCTTACCGGGCAGGCGGTCCTCGCCCGGCGCGCTCTCCATGAGGAAAGCGAAGAGTCTGCCAGACTCATCTCCGGGGTCATCTCATCGGCTTCGAAGCCCAATTCGGCCATCGTCGTAATCACAGCGAGTTGGTACTATGGCCTCCGCTGGTATGCCAGATCGGAGCCTTTCCCGGAAGGTTATCACTTGCTGAGCAGAAACGAATTCATTTCGGTCTCTCTGCCTATTCTCGGTGATCCCGCCAGTGAGTCGAAGATCTTGCGCGAGATATCTCAGCAGCTTCAGCACGATCGAGCCGGGGCGCTGGACCGATGGGCGACTATGCTCATCGAGGCGAGCGAACGCCTGAGCCGACAGTACGCCGAAGTTTGGTGGATGTATAAGGCGGAGGCGAGACGAGCACCTTATCTAGGGAGAACCGATCCTCGGGGATATCTCAAGAAGTGGCTAGACGAAGTCTCTAGCGGGTACACGGTCTTCACAGCCCCAGACGGACTGAACTTCCTCTTTAAAATTCGTGGGCAGAACGCAGAATCGTCCATGAAAGAGGGTGAGACCTCTGCTTGATCCGATCCCCTTCAGTTCTCGTCTGCTCTCAACAGTCACCCAACATACTCCTCTCATCTCAGGAGACTGAACCCACCACATACCGCACCATGTGCAAGGGGATGAGCACGGATAGATGCTATCGATTGGTCTTCTGTGCCGCACTCGTTCCTATGGTGACAGGCTACAGAGCACGCAGAGAGCCCCAGCCTCAACCGACTCCCTCGACGACGGCCACACCGGTCGTTGCTCAGGTAATCGACTCTGCCGACCCTCTGGTCGATATCGAAGAGGCTCGCCCTCAGATAACGCTCGAGATAGGCTTCGGCGATGAGGATGTGTCCAAGTCATCGAGGACATTGCGGAGCGAGACTACGCCATCATGTGCCTGCGACAGAACCTCGAACACAGCTGCGCAGTGACGACCCGTGAGCCCCAGGTGCAGCCGCGATCAGTCATCACTCACTCGTCGCAGCTCTCCTCCCCCCGGGCGCTTCTCACGGCCTATTCCCTTGACATCCTGGCAGGCACAAGGTACAATGCTTTTGACAAGAATGGCCCGCCGCAAGCTCGCCTCCGAACCGCCGCAGAGCAGTGCGCGCGAGCCCTGGCCACTAACTGCTCCCGGCCCACTCGGCCAGAATAGAGCCTGTGGCACACCGTCGGTCACTCAGAAACGCCAGTGGACGCGGGAGTGCTGTGCCGATCTGACGGACCAGGGTGGCACGATGCGAACAATGTGGACTCGAGTGCTGATGGCCTGCACGCTGGCCTGGGCTCTCATTATCCTCACCCACTACATCTTCCAGCATGCATCCTACCTGACTCGCTTTCTCCAATACGCCACGCGCCTGATGGGAGCAGCGTGATGTCTGAGCTCCTCCTCACAATAGCCCTGGTTGGAACCGCCAGCGCGATCGGAAGGCGGTCCCTCCGGTGGCTTAGAGTAGAGTTTGCATCCGTGGGCGAAGAACTCATCTTCTCTTCAGCGCTCGGGCTGATAGAGTTTTCCTATCTGGTTATGCTTGCCGGGCTTGTCGGCCTGCTCTATCGATGGTTTGCATATGGTCTATTGGCGGTCACTGCCATAGCTTTTCATCGAGATCTCTTCCATTTCCTCACGTGCAGCCGTGCTCTTCTTGCTCGCACCAGAAGACTCCGACATGGCCAGCTCTTCGACCGCCTTCTCATTCTCATTCTCGTAACGACGGCCCTCGTCTCGCTCGTCGGAGCCCTCGCACCACCGATCGCCTACGACGAGCTCTCATACCACCTTCAATTCCCTAAGGAGTATATCGACGCCCATCGCATCTGCCGGTATCCCGCGGTCGTCTGGGGTTATCCCCAGACGACCGAAATGCTCTATCTCCTGGGAATGCTCCTCAGCGGCGACATCGTCGCAAAACTCGTTCATTTCACGTTCTACGCACTCACCCTGGCAGCGATCGCGGCCTTTGCCCGGCGCTACCTGGCGAGTCATCGGCTTGGCTTACTCGCGGCAACGATCTTCTCTTCCATGACCATCGTCGGATGGCTTGCCACAACCGCTTATGTAGATTTGGCTTTGACCGCTCTTTCCTTCCTTTCTGTCTACGCACTCGCCAATGCTGTTCTCAACAAAGAGCGGAACTGGAGTCTAGTGGCCGCCCTCATGTGGGGAGCAGCAATGGGGGTGAAATACACCGGACTGCTCATGCCCGGCATCTTCGTCCTGGGAGTGCTCATCTACGTCTTGCTGAAGATGGAGGGGGGATTCAAGAGGTCTGCGGCCAGATTCACGATAGCTATCTTGATCGCTTTCCTCCTCATCGCACCCTGGCTGGCAAAGAACATTGCATACGTAGGCAACCCTGTTTACCCATTTCTTGGAAAGGTCTTCAAGACTGTTGGACCCAAGGGGCTTGGCCACTTGATGGACGAACCGAGGCTTCCCAGCGCGACCGAGCGCGGTCTGCTGAAGAATCTGCTCCTCCCCTGGAAGATTACCTTCGAAGAGAAGTTGAGCGCGGGAGCAGACCGGATGGTAGGGGTGGGACCGCTCTTTCTCATGTTCCTGCCGATGCTGATCTGGCTGAGGCCCAGGCATCGGGCACTATCCTTCCTCCTCGCCTACGCTCTTGTAACATTCATCATCTGGGCACTGCTCATTCCACTCGGCCCGAGGTTTCTCCTCCCGATCTTTCCTGCACTTGCCGTACTCACCTCGTACGCTGCTACCAGGCTATCCGAGGGCGGAGCGATAGTAAGAGGTGTCGCGAGGAGCGCGCTACTCCTGGGTATGATCTATCCGAACCTCGGCATCAGCGGCAACCGATTCGTGGAGCAGGCACTGGTTGTCTCCAGACTAAAGTCAAGAGACGACTATCTTCTCGGCGCCTTCGATGGGTATGCTGCCCAGAAGTTTACCAACGATAGGGTCATCGACAGCTCCGAAATCGCCACCACCGATGGGAGAACCTACTATCTGAACCACCGGCCAGCCCTCACCGGCGGATGGGGCATCTACGAACTGAACCTCCTCACCCAAGGCGGGCACATCATAGATAGGTTGAGGCAACGAGGCATCTCCTACCTACTCACGAGCGAGCACAGTCTGCGCGTGGCTAAGGACCGAGTGCCCACGATACTAGACAGCCTCACTCGTGAACTTGCTGGCCAGGACGTTACGATTCTCTTCTCCGAGAACGGCTGGTGTCTCTATTCGATTAGCGATATCACGCAGGAACGACGAGAGCGGTGAGCTTGCTGAGTCTCCCACAGTTCTTTTCGGCGCCGCGGCACTAGGTGGCCGCGAATTCGAGGTCGCTCCGCCGCTCCTCAGTAACGAGGAAGTCCCGGTACGTATCACACCTCCCGGCCAGCTCATCATGAGTCCCCGTGTCAACTAGTCGACCGTCGTCGAAAACGAAGATCGTGTCTGCCCGCGTGATCGTTGAGAGACGATGTGATATGAGAAGGCACGTAGTGTCAGGGAGGACACTGAACAGCCGATTCCAGAAGCGATCTTCGTTTCGTGCGTCGAGCGAAGCAGTGCAGTCATCGAGAAGCAGCACCTCGGGATGATGAGCTATCGCTCGCGCGATCGCAATCCGCTGTTTCTGGCCGCCGGAAATGAGCGTGCCCTTCTGCCCCAGCACCGTGTCGATTCCCCCGGGAAGCTCTTCCAGATCGTCGTCCATCTGACTGATCGAGAGACACTCTCTGAGCCAGTCGTCGGCAACCGAACGTCCGAAAGAAACATTCTCCCCGATCGACTCCGAAAAGAGGAGCGATTCCTGGGGGACGTATCCGATCCGCTCTCTGTACGTCCGCCAGTCCCAGCTAGCGAGCGGACGACCGTTGACGAGCACCTCCCCCTTCTGCGGGACGAGGAGGCCCGCGGTCACCTTGAGCAAGGTCGATTTCCCGCTCGCCACCGGCCCCACGAGCGCAATCCGCTTCCCGAAGGGTATGCGAAGATCGACTTCTGATAGAGCTGGACGCCCGTCATCATATGAGAACGTAACCCTCTGGAAAGCGATCTCCTCGATCTTCTCCAGCTCTGGACCTTCCTCGCGGTGGATGACTTGCACCGGGTAATCGCGCAGCTCATCTTCTCGATCCATGCAGACGAACGCCACCCGCGATGTGGCGAAGAGATTCGGCACATCCATCATCGGGAATATCAACATGTCGAGGTAGACATAGAAGGCGTACAGAGCACCGATGGTGAGCTCTCCGCGGAGCACCATGTACCCACCGACCGCCAGGACGATGACCTGTCCCATCCGGCTCGCCACGGTATCGAACGAGTGAACGGCAACCATGAGCTTGGCCGTCCTGAGCTGCACACCGATACGATGCTGAAGGAGTTGGTCGAGCCGCCGCGCCTGCCCCGCCTCGGCACAGAACGCCTTGACGATCCGTATCCCCGAAAACGCCGCCTCGAGCAGACTATTGGTCTCCGAGGTAGACCGTTGCTGCTCGTCCCAGGCATCCGAGAGCCGCGTCCTCAACAAGTAGAAGAAGTACAGCATGGCCGGAATTGGAGCCGTCGAGAGGAGCGCCAGTCTCCAGTCGAGGATGAACATCGCCCCGATACAGAAGATGAGCTTCGACCCCGACTCGACGGCCCGGAAGATACCTGAGCAACAGAACCACGCGATCTTCGGATAATCCGCGATGTCATCGGTGAGCCGCGTGATGATGTCACCGGTGCGGAAATGGTTCAAGAATCGATAGTCCTTCTTGAGAACCTCGCCGAAGATGTCCTCTCTGATGGCGACCTCGAGCTTCAAGTTCGTCCAGCCCCTGAATGCCGGGTAGAATCCCGCGATGAATCGACCCACGCCGATCACAGCGAGGATGATCATGATCCGGCCGAGATTGAAGGAAGCCGGATCATCCGATCCCAGAGCCGCCGTCACCTCGTCGATGATCGTCCGGAAGACGAGAGGGAACGCGATCGCCACGGCGCTCGACACAAGGGTGAAAATGAACAGGGCGACAAGCACGCGCCGGTGCGGCCTCCAGTATGACCAGATCCAGCCAATTCGCTTCGACAGAACCATCTACGCTATCTCCCCGGACTTGAACTGGAGGTCGAAGAGCGCCCGGTAAATACCGTTCCGCTCGTACAATTCCTCGTGGTCCCCCTCCTCCACGAGCTTGCCCCTGTGAAGCACGAGAATGCGATCGGCAGAGACGATAGTCGCGAGTCTGTGCGCCACCACGATAGAGGTCCTCCCCTCGAACAGGCGGGCGAGGGCCGCCTGTATCTCACGCTCGGTCGCCGGATCGACCGATGCGGTCGCCTCGTCGAGCACGAGGATATCCGGGTCGCGGACCACGGCACGCCCGAAAGAGATGAGCTGCCGCTCGCCCATCGAGAGGTTGGCACCACCCTCGGCTAGCTCAGTCTCATATCCCTCGGACAATCGCTCGATCACCTTCTCGGCCTGTACGGTCCTCACGGCCTGCTCCACCGCCTCAGGTGAGATGTCGTCGGCGAGGGCTCGGAGGTTCTCACCCACGCTCCCGGGGAAAAGATGTATGTCCTGTAAAACGAGACCGATCTTCTCCCGCCACGCTCTCTGCCGATACCCTTTGATATCCACCCCGTCGAGCGTGATCTTGCCCTCGGTCGGCTCGTAGTAGCGAAGGAGAAGATTGGTGACCGTAGTCTTCCCGCCTCCGGACTCCCCTGCCAGGGCGATACGCTCCCCCCGATTCACGACGAACGAGAGCCCATCGAGCGCCTTCTGTCCGCCATCGTATGAGAAACTGACGTTCTCGAATGCGAGCTGCTGCCAATCATCGGGAACCGTCTCGCGGGCACCGGGGTAGTCAGGGGTCTTCGAGGGAGTATCGAGAACCGCGAAGACACGGTCCGCAGAGGCCAGGGCTCGCTGGATGAAACTCACCTGCTCAGAGAACATGACGATCGGGAAGAAGAGCCGCCTCGTGTACTCGAGAAAGAGGACAAGTGTCCCCACGGTCATTCCAGTCCCGAACACCTGCCGCGATCCGACCCAGATGATCACCATCACTGCCGCCACTTCGAGCGTCCAGAGAACGCTCCACAGACCGTATTCGAAGAACATCGCCCCTGTCTGGACGCGGTACTTGTCGAGGTTCCGACGCCGGAGCTTCAGTCTCGCCTGCTCGATGTGCCCGTATACCTGGAGGATCGGTATGCCCTGCACATACTCGGTGAGGAAGGTCGAGATCCGGGCGTAGAGCTTCCGAATACGTCGATAGATACCGCGCAGGTACGTCAGGAAGTAGAAGGTCCCCAGGCAGAGCGGAACGCCCATCGCCAACACCGATGCCGTCACGCGCGCATCAGCGATGAGCATGACGACGAGCACTCCAACGAGAAGCACGAGGCTCCGAAAAAGCCCGATGGCAACCTCGGAAAAGAGCATCTGGAGGCGCTCTGCATCAGACTCGACCCGGGCCATGAGCCTACCCGGCGGGTTCTTGTCGAAGTAGGCGAGGGAGAGCGTGAACAGGTGTTTGAACATCCTGTTCTTGAGCCGGGTGACGATCCGGAGGCCCATCCGCGTCGTGACGATCACCTGGAGGTACCCGGCCCCCATACCCACGATGAAGATCAGGGCGTATGCGACAGCACTTCGCACGATGCCGGCCCTATCCCCGCCCGTGATGTCGTGGTCGATCAGATAGCGCAGAACGAGGGGACCACCGATCTCGGCCGCCACGGTCACGAGCAACAGCAGGATCCCGCATGCCAACGCCCCGAGGTGCGGCCTGAGGAGGGGCAGCATCCTGCCAAGCATCCTGGCGACGCTGAGGCGCCGGATTTCTCCTTCTTCTGTGTCCAGTATCTCTTCGTCCCAATACCACATAGATCCTACCCGGTCGGTCGCGTTCTTCCTCACGGGCTACGAGATCCGGCCGGACCAGAAGGTCCAACGAAGACAGACCGCGACCCATGCCCATTCAGGAGAGATGAGGCCCCCTCAGAGGGGGGGGCCTCGCGACACAATGTGATAATCTCATTCCATTCTGATCTGCTGGGGCGGACTCCGATAGGAAAAAGACATCCGATATCGGCCATACCCTACCACGCCCCGGCCAGTTTGTCAAGCGCCAACATCCATCAGATCCATCAGTTGGGATCTATCAGTCGATCTATCAGTCTGGGATCTGTCATGCCACCTACTTCATGTCCTTGCTTGTGATCTGGAGGGCATTCGGTTCCTGCTGGCCTCCCTGTCTGCCCTCTCTTCTATGCCCGCTGGGTCCTCGATGTTCGTTATCTCCGCCGGGTCCTCGATGTCCGCTATCTCCGCTATCTCCTCATCTGCCATCGATGACCCGGAAGCCGATGCCCGCGGCATCATACACTTCCTCGAGGTTGCAGTCGGTCAGACCCATTCTCAGAAGATAGACCGAAGGCGGTGTGCCGGCAGGTACGGTAACAGATCCGTGTCGTTCGATCGTCGACTCGGCAGGGATG
>Ga0111195_1027_pt1 | contig 21820 bp, 25 predicted proteins | sample DeeMarSWOR324_28_FD_80367 | JGI IMG/M metagenome (GOLD analysis project Ga0111195, IMG submission 80367) | candidate division TA06 bacterium SM23_40
GAGAGGGCGTTGACGGACGAGGTCGCGAGTATGATGGGCAAGAGGGCGATCGTGACGGCCGGCAGAACGACGGTCGGGGAACTGGCAGCGGTCCTTGCGCGCTGCCGCGTGCTGGTGACGAATGATTCGGGGCCGATGCACGTTGCCACGGGGGTGGGGACTCCTGTTGTCGCCATCTTCGGCGCGACCACGCCGGAACTGGGGTTCGCTCCTCTCGGTGAGAGAGATATCATCGTCTCGAGGTCGTTGGAATGCCGTCCCTGCAGCCTGCACGGATCGGAGCGATGTCCGGTTGGCACGTTCGAATGCATGGAAGGCATCGAGGCGCAGGAGGTTTTCGAGAAGACACTCAGTCTGATCGGATCGACCTACGAGCCTGCACGTCTCCCCGAGATGAGCGCCTGCCGACCGCACTGAGTGGGAGGGCAATCCGGGGGTAGAGTGAAAGAGGGGAGAGGAGGCGTCGGCGACGTCGGGCTCTGAAGAGCGCGGAAGATATGGATCGGAGATGATGGAGAGGACCGGATTGTCGAAACTGCCGGAGAGAATCGAGGCTGCTCGAGGATCCCGTGCCGTGCGGGTGGCGGTGCGAGTACCCAACTGGATCGGGGATGCGGTGCTCTCGACGAGCGTTCTCGGAGCGCTCGGGGAGGCCCTGTCCGACGCTGAGATCACAATCATAGCACACCGCCGCGTCGCTCCCATCTTCCTTCCCTCATACAACGGGATGAGGGTCCGGGTTTTCGATCCAGTTCTCCAACATCGAGGGGTTCGGGGTCTTGTGCGGTTCGGTCGCGGTCTCCGGGAGGATGGGTTTGACATGGCGTTCGTGCTGCCGCTGTCGTTCTCGTCGGCGTTCATGACATATCTTTCGGGCGCCGGAGAGCGGATCGGATACGCTACGCAGTACCGGAGCCGGTTGCTGACACGGACACTTCCCCTGCCGCACGACTACCGGAATCGCCATCTCATCAGTCACTATCAGGCATTGCTCGAGGTTGTTGGTGTCGATAACCGGCGTCGAAGGCCAGAAGTCCAGGTGACATCCAGAGCTGATGATGCTGCACGGCGCTGGCTCGGTCGGTACTCAGTCAGTGAATCGGATCCACTCGTCGGCCTTGCTCCCGGTGCAAGCTACGGCCTGGCCAAGCGATGGCCAGGTGAGCGCTTCGCCAGCGTGGCGAGAACGCTCGCCCGCGAGTATTCCGTGCGCGTACTCGTGCTCGGGGGAATGGAAGATGCGGGGCTCAACGGTATCTATGGCCTGAGCGATGCCTCAGTGATCGACCTCACCGGGAAGACATCACTCGATGAGGCGGCGGCGCTGATCAGGCGGTGTGAGCTGTTCATCTCCAACGACTCGGGACTGATGCACGTTGCCGCCGCTGTGGGGACTCCTGTCGTCGCCATCTTCGGGTCGACGAGTCCTACGTGGACGGGACCCATCGGAGAGAGGCACACGGTCCTCGCTGGCCGGGCAGACTGTGCTCCTTGTTTTGCCAGAGTCTGTCCGTACGCGACATATGATTGCCTCGACCGTATCCAGGTGAGCGACGTTCTGGAGGCATCGAGACGAACGCTTGAGGAAGGTGTCTTCACAAACAGGGAGCGACCAGGTTGAGGCGCGATGAGTTGGGCCGGATCGCGGTCTTTCTCGACCGCGATGGAACCGTCAACCGAGAGGTTGGCTATCTGAGTGACCGAACGCGGCTGGCCCTGTATCCTGACGCTGGTGAGGCCATACGCACGCTGAATCGGCTGGGCGTCAAGGTCGTGCTCGTCAGCAACCAGTCAGGGGTCGGTCGAGGATTCTTTCCACCTGAGGCGGTTGAGGAGGTCAATGCTGAGTTGAGGCGCCTTCTCGGGCGCCTGGGAGCCAATCTCGACGCGATCTATTGGTGTAGCCATGTCCCCGAAGACGGATGCGATTGTCGCAAGCCCGAACCCGGTCAGGTGCGGCGTGCTGAGCGCGAGCTGGGGATCGATCCGCGGCGATCGTATGTGGTCGGAGATCGCACCAGTGATCTCGAACTTGCACGCCAGGTGGGCGCCAAGTCGGTCCTCGTCCTCACCGGCTATGGCAAGGAAGTCTATGAGGGCGGAGCGAGAGCGGACTATGTGGCCCGTGGGCTGGGGGATGCAGTCCAGTGGATCGTGAAGGATCTGGGCGAGGAGCAGCATGGAAACAAGTGCGATGGACTCGCTCGTGCGCCGTTTCGCAGGTCGTAAGATACTGATAGTTGGTGATATCATCGCTGACGAATACATTTCCGGCACGAGCTCCCGAATCTCACGCGAAGCACCGGTGCTCGTGCTGAAATTTCATTCGGAGCATGTGCGGCCCGGCGGTGCGGGAAATGCGGCAGCGAATGTCAGCTCTCTCGGGGGCACCCCTCTGCTGGTCGGTGTGCTCGGTCAGGACAGGGTGGGGGATGAGGTGCGACAGTGGTTCACGCACGCCGGGATTTCCACCGATTATCTTCTGACGAGAGATGGAGCGGAGACAACGAGAAAGACGCGGATCATGGCCGGTGGCCACCACACGTCCAAGCAACAGGTCATCAGGATCGACAGGGACCAGTCCCCGGAGATCGATAGAGAGCTCGAGTCTGAGATTTGCGACCGCCTGGAGCATCTGCTTCCCGAGGCAGACGGGGTCATAATCTCCGATTACGGACATGGAGTCCTAGCAGAGAGGGTGAGGCGCAGCGCACTCGATCTCGCAGTGCATCACAGGAAGGTCGTCTGTGTCGATTCCCGACATGATATTCGATCGTTCCGTGGGGCCACGCTGGCGACGCCCAATGAGGAAGAGATGGAGGAAGCGTGCGGCCACCCTGTCGACCGGGACGATGATCTTCGGCGTGGCGGGCAGTCATTGCGGAAAGAACTGGCGCTCGATGCGCTCATCGTCACGCGCGGCAGACTCGGGCTCACCCTGTTCGAGTCATCGGGGAACGTCGAGCACTATCCGATATATGGCAGCGATGAGGTCGCCGATGTGACGGGCGCGGGCGATACGGTCGCAGCAGTCGCCGCACTCTCGCTGGGGGCGGGCGGTTCATTCCGTGAGGCAGCATACCTCGCCAATCTGGCCGGGGGTATCGTGGTCATGAAACGTGGCGCCGCCACGCTCTCTCCGGCGGAGCTCCTGGCTGCGACTGAGGCGGCGGAGCGATGGGATGAGAGAACGGAATAGGAAGGTGAAGACGATTCCGGAGATGGCCGGGATCGCAGGGCGTCTGAGGAGCGAAGGACGCCGGCTCGTCCTTGCCAACGGCTGCTTCGACATCATTCACGTCGGCCACATCCGCTATCTCGAGGGCGCGCGCGCTGCCGGTGACCTACTTCTGGTTGCCGTCAACGGTGACAGATCGGTGAGGGCACTGAAAGGTGATGGACGTCCGCTTATGCCCGCCGATGAGCGAGCCGAGATCGTGGCGTCATTCGGGTGTGTCAACTACGTTATTATATTCGATGAACCTACGGTCGATCACGTCCTCACTCGTATCCAGCCGGCTGTACACGCGAAGGGCACTGACTACACGCCGGAATCGGTGCCAGAGCGAGAGACCGTGCGCTCATACGGGGGCGAGGTTGCGATCGTGGGCGATCGGAAATGCCACGCCACGCGCAATATCATTGACATCATCGTCAGAAGGTTCAGTGCCAGAACGTGCGGGGGATGATGTATGGCGAGCCGTGTGGGGGCCGCTCTCATCGTGCGGAATGAGGAGAAACAGATCGCCAGGTGTCTCCAGGGCGTGCAATGGGCGGATGAGATCCTGGTGGTCGACGGGTTGAGCACCGATCGGACTGCAGATATCTGTCGCCAATACGGGGCGAAGGTCGTCAGCAATCCCTGGGAGGGATACGTAAGACAACGCCGGATCGCCCTTTCGCATATCGACTCAGAGTGGGTCCTCATGGTCGATGCTGATGAGGTCGTCTCGCCACCGCTGGCAGAGGAGATCCGGAGGTTCGTGGCCTCGGATGAACAGGCGAGCGGATGTCTCATATCGCGGCGCAACTACTTCCTCGGCAAGTGGATCAGGGGGTGCGGGTGGTACCCTGACTACCAGCTCAAGTTGTTTCGAAAGGATGGTGTGGTCTTCAATGACGTCGAAGTCCACGAGGGCGCGATAGTACGTGGGAAGATCGTCACACTCAAAAACCACATCGACCACCACACTGCTCCCAGTCTCTTCGACTATATCGACAGGTTCAACGTCTATACTTCGTTTGAAGTGGCAAACAGGCTCACGGGGCTGGGTAAGGATAGCGGGGGGTGGGCCGAGATGATCGGGAGCGCGCTTGTGCATTTCTGGAAGACATTCGTGCGGCGCAAGGGATATCAGGATGGGTACCACGGGTTTCTCGTGTCGGTGCTATCGAGCATGTATAAGGGTGTGACCTACGCGAAGGTATGGGAGTATCGGTGGCGTAAAAGGAGGGGCGAGCCGACGCCACCGATACGGGCTGGCGACTTCGATGGGTGAGTACAGCCGGAAACCGAAGCTGCTGCATGTGTGCGGTTCGACCGCCTGGGGTGGTCTGGAGATGCAGATGGTCTCCTTGGCTGAGCAGCTCAGTGCGAAAACGGATGGCGTTCGGTGTGTTGTTCACCCGGAGGGTCGTATCGCCTCCGAATGTGTCGCTCGAGGGCTTCCTGTCATCCCGCTACAACTCGGACGCTACCTTTCCTCAGGTGCTGTCTCCCGGCTGCGGGGAGCTGCCCGCCGTCTGTCTGTCGATCTTATCCACTGTCACCTGTCCCAAGATCTCTGGTCGATCATTCCAGCTACTCTGGGGCTCGGCATCCCGGTGGTGCTGACGAAGGCCATCGGTTCCTACGTCAAGAAGAAAGATCCGCTCCATCGGTGGTTGTATGGCCGCGTTTCCCGGGTCATCGCGATCTCAGACGTCATCAGGCGGAACGTCATCGATACTTGCCCGATTGCTCCGGGGAACGTCGTCACCATATATCCCGGTGTCGACGTCGAGAGATTCACACCCGGGGATGGAGTTGGCGACGCGGTGCGGGCAAGACTGGGCATCGAGGACGGTGTCTCCGCGGTCGGCATAGTCGGTCGGCTCGAGCCCTGGAAAGGGCAGTTGGAATTCATCGAGGCGGCAGCACTCGTCCACAGGGAACACCCGCGTACGAACTTTATCGTGGCCGGTGCAGATACTACTCCCGGGAGACAGTTTCGCAGATTCCTCGAGCAGAGAGTTAGTGATCTCGGCCTCCAGGGTTCTGTTGTCTTCACGGGTCATGTGAGCGATGTGGCCTCGCTCCTTCGCGCGCTCGACGTCTTCGTCTTTCCGTCCCGCGCGGAGGCCTTCGGACTGGCCCTTGCCGAGGCAATGGCGACGGGGATCGCTTGTATTGCCGCGAAAGCTGAGGGAGTGGAGGAGATCGTAGAAGATCAGACAGACGGACTTCTCTTTTCTCCGGGAGATGTGCAGGAGATGGCGAGGAGTATCTCGCTGGTGCTGTCCAGAGCAGATGTTCGAAAGGCTCTGGCGGAACGCGCACGGGAGAAGGTGGCCAGGGAGTTCAGCCTCGGTTCTATGGTTGAGCGGGTGATGGCAATCTATGGTGAGGTGTTGTGATGGCGACCATTTCGGTGGTCATCGTTGCCCGTGATGAGGAAAAGAATATCGAGACCTGTCTGCAGAGTGTCTCGTGGGCCGATGAGACTATCGTTATCGTCGATGATAGGACGGTTGACCGTACCGCCGAACTGGCTGCGCCACTCGCCACACGGGTTTATCATCATGAGTGGGAGGGGTACGGGGGGACGAAGAACTGGGCGATCGCTCAGGCGAGTGGGGATTGGATCCTATCCCTCGATGCTGACGAGCGTGTGCCCGAAGCATTGGCCCGCGAGATCCGCGACGAGGTCCTTGCGCGCGATCCGGAGGTCGCCGCGTACCGGATGGCGAGGCTTCCCTATTTCCTGGGTCGGGAGATCCGTCATTGCGGCTGGTATCCCGGATACGTGCTCCGGCTCTTCCGCAAGGGGAGAGTCGTCTATGACGGGGCACTCGTCCACGAGTCGGTCGAGGTCGATGGATCAATAGCGTGTCTACATAATGAGCTCGAACATTTCACAGATCCGACCATCTATCATTACCTACGTAAGCTCAATCGATACACGACGCTCGCTGCACAGGACCTCAGTTCGGAGGGGCGCCGCGGGAGTCTGAGAGACTTAGTGCTGCGGCCTCCTGCATTCTTCCTCCGAATGTATCTGCTGAGAGGCGGGTTTCTTGATGGCATGCATGGATTCATGTTGAGCTATCTCTCGGCGTTCTATGTCTTCGTGAAGTATGCAAAGCTCTTTACCCTCAGGTCGTCGGTCCCGAGAGTCACACCCGGGTCAGGGGGTCCAGGAGTGGGGCGATCGGCTGCCGCGGCGGATGGATGATAGGTGCTCCGATGGAACGAATTCTGGTGGTGAAGCTTCGCCAGATGGGCGATACCGTGATCCTCACGCCGATGCTCCGTGCTCTCCGACGCGCCCACCCCCGGGCACGTATCGTTGTTGTAGTGCCATCGGTGTGGGCAGATCTCTTGGAGACAAGTCCGCATATCGATCGGTTGATCGGCTATCGGGGAGGGTCGTTCTACGGAACGCTCGCACTCATACGGGAGTTGAGGCAGGAGCGGTTCGATCTGGGTATCAATCCTCACGCCAGCTCCCGCAGCGCCTGGATTCTGTTCCTGAGCGCAGTGACTCAGCGTGTAGTCGATAACCGCAGTGGCCGAGCCCTCTTCTCGACCGTGAATGTGCCACATCCTCCCAGGGGGCGTGCTGCGGTGGAGAGGGATCTCGACTGCATCCGCAGTCTGGGGCTCGAGTCGGATGGCTCGAACATCGAGCTCTTCCTGACGACTGAAGACAGAGCGGTGGCGCGCAGGTTCCTCGAGGAGCGCGGCCTGGTTGACGGTGCCCTGCGTGTCGCAATAGCCCCCGGAGCGAGCGCACCCGCCAAGCAGTGGTCTGCGGCACGATTCGCCTCTGTGGCCGATATACTGGCACAAGACGCTGGCGTCCACGTTCTGCTCGTGGGAGCACCGGAGGAGACAGAACTTCTCAACGAGGTCGAATCCCGGATGGCCGCGAGGCCAACAACGGTACAGATTAGTCAGCTCCGTCATCTGGCCGCTATCCTTGAACGCTGTAGCCTCTTTCTGGGGAACGACTCCGGGCCCAAGCACCTCGCAGTGGGGGTGGGAACTCCCACACTCAGCATCTTCGGTCCTGAAGACGCAGTCGAGTGGCATCCGTATGAAGCTGAAGAGGGACATGTGGCGATTATCAAGGACGTCGACTGTCGGGAAGGAGGGTGTGGAAAGAAGGTCTGCGATGATCATCGGTGCATGGGCCTCATAACGGTCGATGAGGTTGTCGGAGGGGCGCGCACTTTACTTCGGCTCAAGAAGAACCGTGACAGTCTGACGGTAAGGGGAGGTGCGCTGTGGTGAGGCAGGCTCGTCTTGGCGATATCGAGCGCGTTCTGCTCACCCGTCTGCGCTATCTCGGCGATGTGATCCTCACGACGCCCACCATCGAGACCTTCCGTCAGGCCTATCCCGCAGGCTACGTCGCGTATCTCACGGAGGCCGATGGTGCGGCTGTACTGGAAGGGAATCCCCATCTCGATGAGATCATAATCTGGCAGGAGGGGCTTGGAGGGCAGCGGAGGTGCATCGAGCAACTGCGGAGACGTCGCTTCGATATCGTCGTCGATCTGTTTTCGAATCCGAGGAGCGCTCTTCTGACATATCTCGCCGGCGCGAGATGGCGGATGGGGTACCGTCGGGGGCCACGGGGACTGCTGTACAATCTGGCCATAGAGACAGCCGGAGAGGTCCCCGCAATAGAGACCCATCTCAGGGCGGCCCGCACGCTCGGTATCGAACCGGGCCGCCTGAGGACGCGGATCTACTTAAGTGACAGTGATCGACTCTGGGGCAGCGGGTTTGTCGACGCGGGGATAGAGGACGGGTCTCCGATTATCGGGTTCTTCCCGGGCGGGAAATGGCCGGCCAAGCGATGGCGGCTTGAGAGGTTCGTCGAGCTGGCCAGCCTCCTCGTGCGGGAGGTGAGGGCCCGCGTGTTCGCCTTTTTTGGCCCGCACGAGTCAGAGGATGCGGAACCCTATGCGAGCATGGCCGGAGGCGATCAATCTGTCTGTCGCGGGCAAACGGTGAGAGAACTGGCGGGGATCATCGCATCATGTGATCTCCTCGTCTCGAACGACGGCGGGCCGATGCACATCGGTCCGGCGGTGGGAACGCCGACGCTCGGGATACTGGGGCCGACCGAGCCCCAGATCTGGTTTCCCTATCGGCGAGAGGACGGCCACCGTCTGTTGATCCATGCGGTCGACTGTCGGCCCTGCCATCGCCATGATTGCGACGAACCTGAATGTCTCGATTCGATCACAGTGGACGAAGTATTCGGAACCTGCATAGAGATGCTGGAGGCCCGTAACCGGAGCGATCAACAGCGCGTCCCGTCCAGGTGATGCGGTGGCTATGTCTGGAAGAACTTTTAGGGAACTGCTGGGAGACCGGCCGAGGATCTTGATCATAAAGCTACGGGGTGTAGGCGACGTCCTGTTGGCGACTCCCGTAGCCGAGAACCTCAGGCTCTGCCTGCCGGACGCTCACATCGTCTTTCTCGCCGAGGAGGCATCGAGGGAGGTCCTCAGCGGCAACCCCTACCTGGACGAGGTGGCCGTCTTTGCCCGCGCAGAGCTCAGCCGTCTGTCGCCGGCGGCGTCGATGTTGCGGCAGATACGGTTCCTGATGGAACTGAGGGCGAGGCGTTTCGACTGCGTCATCGATCTCTTCGGCAATCCAAGGAGCGCTCTCATGGCGTTCTCCACAGGAGCCAGGCTCCGCACGGGGTTCGATTTCCGCGTGCGCCGATCTATGTACAACTGTGTCGTGCCGACGGACGGCACGCGCATGCATGAGGTCGAATTCAACCTGCGTGCACTGGAGCACCTGGGGGTCGAGATCGTGACTCGTGATCCGCTGTTTCCGCTTTCTACCGACAGTCGTACAGAGGCGCGCACCTGGCTCTCCGGGCTGCCGCGCGGGGCGCCGATTGTGGGGCTGGCTCCCTGCGGCGGGTGGGCGGCGAAACGATGGCCGCTCCGGTCGTTTGCCATCCTCGGTGATGAGCTTGCCAGGCGTGGGTATGCCATCGTCCTTCTGTGGGGTCCCGGTGAGCTGGAATCTGGTAGAGAGCTCTCACAAAGGATGAGGGAAGATGCCTGGATCATCCCGCAGGTGGGTCTGAAGAGTCTCGGTGCCATCATGGAATGCTGCCAGCTCGTGGTCGCAAATGACTCTGGCCCCATGCACATCGCAGCAGCCGTGGGGACTCGTGTGTTGGGCATCTTTGGTCCTACTGATCACGAACTACAGGGGCCCTGGGGTCCGCGCCATCGTGTGGTGTGGAAGAAAGAGCTCGACTGTCTCGGATGTAATCGCACGGTATGTGACGAGAACTCTTGCATGACAGAGCTGGCAGTGGATGACGTCCTCGAGGTCGCACTCGAGACGCTCAGGGAGGTGGAGGGGAGTGACTGCCGGAAGGTGATCGCATGAGAGAGGATCCTGCGAGAAAGGATTCTGGAGTTGTGGGGCCCCGGCATATACTCGTCGTGAGAACCGACAGAATCGGTGACTTTGTGCTGTCCCTGCCGGCGATACAGGCCATCCGCACCGCATTCCCGGATGCTCGGCTCGATGTAATGGTGAGTCCGGATACGCGCGAACTCGCCGAACGTAGTCCGGCGATCGATCACATCATCGTCGACGATATGCGAGGGGACGATCGCGGTCCCCGCGGGTTCATACAGCTTCTGCGCCGGGTGCGGCGAGAGAGCTACGATGTTGTCCTCCTGCTCCATCCTACTACGCGACTGGCCGCGCTCTTCTTTCTCTCCGGTATCAGGCAGCGGATAGGCACCGGCTATCGCCTGTACAGCCTCTTCTTCACCCGGAGAGTATGGCATCACCGGCGCAGAGCTGAACGGCATGAGTCAGAATACTGCCTTGAGCTTGCCGGCACGCTTGGAGCCGATCAGTCTCCCCATCTCCCGAGTATCGTGCTCAGTGAGGAGGACAGGAGATGGGCGAGTGGCCAGGCAGCACGCTGGTCGGTCGGAGATGACCTTCTCGTCGTCATCCATCCCGGGAGCGGAGGATCGGCAAGGGATTGGTCTCCCGAGAACTACCGGGAGCTCGTCCGGCACCTCGCGGGCCGCCCCGGAGTGCAGGTCGCCGTGACAGGTAGCCAGGACGAGGCGCAACTCGTCACATCGGTGGCCGGGGCGGGCAGCGGGCGAGCGCACAGCCTGGCGGGAGGGGCGTCGCTCGGCCAGTTTGCCGCTCTGCTCCAGGGCTCGGCGCTCGTGGTGACGAACAGTACCGGGCCGCTCCATCTGGCTTCGGCTGTCGGCACCGCGACAGTCAGCATCTTCTGTCCTATCGTCGCCTGCAGCCCGAAACGGTGGGGCCCGATGGGTGAGGGCCACCGGGTGTTTGTGCCGGATGTTCCCCCTTGCGATGCGTGCACGGGCCAAGACTGCGCGTACTACGACTGCATGGACCGGGTCAGGCCGGAGGAAGTGGTGGCGACTATCAGTTCGATCCTGGGGCGGCCGGCGGCCGAGTTCTATCAAGAGTCTCATGGTGAGGCGCGGAATCGGAGGGACGAAAATGCATCTTCCACGGTGGACACTGGTGACGTCGCTCCTCATAGCGTTCGTTCTCCTGATCGGCTGTCCTAAACGGGAATGGGATAACCCCTTTGACCCCAGAGGTTCGGGATACATTCCTCCGCCTCAGGTGACCAGACTGATTCTCTCTCTCGTTGAGCCAGACACCCTCTGGGCGAACTACTGGTTTGGCAGCGCCCTGCCGGACACCTACCCCATAGAACACGCCTGGTTGTACGAACAAGAGATGTTCCTGCGCGACACGATTGACGTGCCCGAGGGCTATGCGGCCTACGGCACGTACATAAGGATCAGCGAGGGCCCCGGTACATACGGTCTGGAGCTCTACTACGCCGGGGCATTCCTCGGGAGAGATACCATCGAGGTGGGGGGATGGATGCTTCCTTCTCTCGAACTGCCTGTTCGATGATGAGCCGCCGAGATCGACTGAGCGAGAGCTGTGCCCGAGTGATTCGTTGGGGGACAACTGGGTTTGCCGCAGCAGCGACCATATCGATCACTGCGACCCAGATCGCCTACTATTCTGCTCTCGCGGCTTGGTCCGTAAGAGCCTGGAAGGAACGGCGCCTCCCGATTCCCACGAGTTCGTTCAACGGGGTCATCGGGCTCTTCTTCCTGGCAGGTGTGCTATCCACGTTCACGTCACAGAGGCCCCTTGAGAGTCTTGTAGGGATGAAGAAACTCCTCCTGATTCCCATCGTCTATGTGATCGCGGATCAGATGGCATCGGCCTCGCGAGCTCGCGAACTGGCCCGAATCGTCATCGGGTTCGCCGCGATTGTCTCACTCTATGGCATCGCCTCCTACACCTTCTCTGGCGAGGCTCGTCTTATGGCTACCCAGGCCATGCCGATAACCGCGGGCGGACTGCTCATGATGGTGAGTTGTCTCGCGATCCCACTGGCATTCTACGGGACGAGAGGATGGGAGAGAGTCCTTCTCCTCCTGTCTATCGGAGTGATGCTCTTGGCCCTCATACTCACAAAGACTCGCGGAGCGTGGATCGGCTTTTGCGCGGGAGTGCTGGCGATGGCAGGGGTAAAAGGGTGGAGATTCCTCCTCGGCGCGTTGCTGATCGTTCTCGTCGCATGGTTCCTCCTGCCGCACGAATTGAGTGAGCGACTGATGCAGGGAGTGCGCCTCGAGTATGAGGGCGTAAAGGAACGTCTCGCCATGTGGAGGGCGAGCCTGATGATCCTTCACGACTTTCCCGTGACCGGCGTCGGGCTGATCGATCTCCAGCAGACGCACGCCGTCTATTCCAATCCTGGCGTCAGGAAAATCCATGGTCACCTGCACAATAATCTCGTGCAAGTGGCAGTAACGATGGGGATTTTTGGCTTGACAATATTTCTCGGCGTATTGTTTACTCTAGTTCGCGAGCAATTTGCTGCGCACCGTCGTATCGCGGCAGACAAGAGTTACCTCAAGGCACTTTCGTTGGGATGTCTCGGTGTGTCCGTGGGATTCATGACCCACGGCCTGTTTGAATGCACTCTGTGCGACGCAGAGACCGTGATGCTGTTCTGGTTCGTCGTTGGGATGAGTCTCGGCCTCAAAGGGGAGATTGATTGCGCGCTCGACTAGTCATTTTCATTATCCTTGGTGCCATCCTACCCGGTTGGGTTGTGCGGGCGCAAGGAGAACGACCGATGGCGTTCTCTGTCGGGGAGAAGCTGGTCTACTCGGTCAGGTATGGGTTCATCAATGCTGGTCAGGCGATTCTGGAGGTGAGAGAGACAGTACCCGTAGACAGTATTGAGTGCTATCACTTCATCTCTGAGGCTGTCTCCAACCCTACATACTCTATTCTGTTCAGGGTCCACGATATCATTCACTCATATGCCGATACAGACAGCCTGTATACGCGCCAGTTCACGAAGCATATAGAAGAAGGTCACTTCCGTGCCAATGAAACAGTAATCTTCGACCGTGAGTCCGGCATGGTGGTGTACCCGGACGATGAAATGGTTGAGATGGTTCCTGACGCACGAGACGTGCTCGCGCTGCTCTATCACGTGCGGATGCTCGATTTCGATGTCGGGGACGTGATCAATGTCGACAGTCACTACAACAGGGAGAACTATTCTCTCGCAGTGAAGGTGCTGCGACGGGAACGCATTGAGAATGCGGTCGGCACATTCAATTGCCTGGTCATCTCGCCCGTCCTCAGGGTGACGGGGATCCTCCAGCCAAAAGGGGATCTGACAGTCTGGGTCACCGATGACTACTGGAAGATTCCCATCATGATGCGAAGCCGCATGATCATCGGATCTGTTCAGGTTATGCTCGAGGACATCGAGCTCGGAGGGTAGGGTGCCTTCTCGGTACGAAGAGATCGATCTTTCACAAGTCCATAGGATATCTATCGATGGGAGGGCGAGCAAGGTCACCGTCGATGATTTCGCAAAGAGCTATGCTCCGGATGAGCCGATTTCCGGATTCTTCGATGCTCTCCCGTCGCTGTTGGCTGCCGCAGAGTTTCGTCGGCTCGTCGGTGAGGTCGGAGAGGCCATCGTCGGGAAGAGAACCGTACTTATGTTGCTCGGTGCTCACGTCGTGAAGTGTGGCCTGTCGCCCGTACTCCTCGATCTGGCGAAGAGGGGGGCGGTTACTGCGTTTGCGCTGACCGGAGCGGGAGCGATTCACGATTTCGAGATCGCGATGTGGGGGAAGACCTCAGAGGATGTCGCAGCTGGGATAGTGGAAGGTTCGTTCGGGATGGCGAAGGAGACAGGGCAGCGATTCAATGAGGCGACGAACCGTGGTGCTGCCGCCGGTCTGGGCCTTGGCGAGGCGCTCGGGAAGTGGATCGTGCAGCAGAAAGCTGTGCACGGGGAGGCGAGTCTGCTCGCCGGAGCCTATGAGCTCGGGATACCTGTCACAGTCCATGTGGCCATTGGGACCGATATCGTACACCAGCATCCGGAAGCGGAGGGGGCGGCGATCGGGCAAACGACCTTGCGCGATTTCCGGATTTTCGCCAATGTTGTAGCGGGACTACATCGAGGGGCTGTCCTCAATGTCGGTTCGGCGGTTGTCCTTCCTGAGGTCTTCATCAAGGCCCTATCACTCGCGCGGAATACCGGACACACTGTCGATGACTTCACAGCCGCCAACTTCGACATGATTCGACACTATCGGCCGCAGGAAAACGTCCTCAATCGTCCGACCGGCGGGCGGGGGATTATGATCATCGGGCACCATGAGCTGATGATTCCCCTGTACGCTGCGGCACTGAAGTCCTGGCTCGCGGAGCGCTCCGAACGCGAGGGCGGAGGCTCTGGAGGACGACCAGCATGGGAATGAAGGCGGTAATAATGGCGGGGGGAGGAGGGACGAGGCTCTGGCCGGTGTCGCGGGTCTCTTCGCCGAAGCAGGTCACCCCGTTCACAGATCACGAGACGCTGCTCGAGAAGACGTACTCCCGGCTCGAGGGTTACTTCGATCCCAATGACATCTGGGTCGCGGTGGGGGTGGATCATCTCTCGCAGGTGAGGAAGCAGCTGCCCTCCGTGCCCCGGGCGAACTACTCGGTCGAGCCGGAGAGAAAGGACACTGCGGCAGCGATCGGCCTGGCAGCAGTTCGAATCTCGGCGCGTGAGCCGGATGCCGTGATCGTGACGATAAACTCGGATGCCTATCTGCGGAACAGGCAGGCCTACTTCCGGGCAATCAAGGTCGCAGAGAAGGCGATCAGGTACTACCCCGATCATACGGTACTGATTGGGGTCAAACCGGCATATCCGGAGACAGGATACGGATACATAAGGCTGGGATCGGAGCTCCGGCGGATCGATCGCATGCCGATCTACCGGGTCGGTCGCTTCGTGGAGAAGCCCTCGCCGGCCCGTGCGAAGAGGTTCATCCGTGATGGTCGACACCTGTGGAACCCGGCACTATTTGTCTGGAGGGTAGATCACCTGATGCATCTCTTCGCGGCGCACCTGCCGCACACATACCGGATATTGAGGCGGATACACAATAGCATCGGCACAAAGCGTGAGTCGAGTGAAATCAAGCTGGAGTATGCGAAGATCAGACCCATCTCGATCGACTACGGTATCCTCGAGAAGACACGGCAGATGATCGTGGTCCCGGGGACGTTCGATTGGGTGGATGTGGGACACTGGCGGACCGTACAAGACGTGCTGAGCCCGCGGCCGAACGAGAATGTCGTCGACGGCATGCATATTGGGATAGACACGACGGGGAGCTTCATACGTGGATCTGTCAACAAACTGATTGCAACAGTGGGGATACATGATATAATCATTGTTGATACGGAGGATGCACTTCTTGTCTGTCCCCGGGAGCGGGCGCAGGATGTCAGGCAGATCGTCGAGGAGTTGCGGCGGCGGAAGATGACGCAGTATCTTTGAGCGACAGGATCTCCGGGTGATCGGAGGTCATCTGGCGCGTGGGGCGAGGGAGGGGGGGACGGCGGCCGGGCAGGAGTCTTTTGATACCTCTGGTGAGTCGGCAGTGTTGGCGAGATCTCGAACTTGGACGTGGCACAAGTACGACAGAAAGGGGGGATGCTCAGATTCGGCATCTTTGAGGCCTGGTACCTGGATGGGCTAGAGGCGGATGAATGACCACTCACTCGTTCAATCTGAAGGAGGAGCGATACCATGCGTTCTTCGCTAGTTGTCCTGGTCGCACTTGGCCTCTTCGCGACAATGGCGATATGGTCCGGATGTGGGCGGAAGGCGCCGCCACCTCCTGTGACCGAGGAGCCGGAACTGATCGAGTTCTACGAAGAAGAACCGATCTACGAAGAGCAGATCTATTTCGAGCCAGAGCCGGAGTTCGAAGAGGAGATCGTTCTCGAAGAACCTCCGCCGATGCCGGCAGTGGAAACTCATGGGTACCGCGTCCAGATCGGTGCGTTCCGCAAGTTCATGGGAGCCCAGAATCTCGCCGCACAGGCGGAGACGATGTTCAGAGAGGCGGTCTACATCGAGGAAATCGGCGGCTTGTTCAAGGTGCGTGTCGGTGACTTCGTGACCAGGGCCGAGGCAGATCTGATGAGGGGCAAGGCCGGCGCGATGGGGTTCTCCGACGCCTTTGTTGTGGAAACGATGGTGACGCCGACTCACTAGGCGCGATCCTCTGAACTCAGACGGGCTGCGGCGCGATCGTCATGAGGGCACGCTGGATAGGTGAAGTGTTGCCCGCCAGGCAGTGCTGTGCGCGTCTTGAGGCCCCCCGTGACCGGGCGGTTTTTGGAGTCTCTGTGGAATCGCGGAGTAGAGTCGTACTGGCAACCCGGAACCCGGCCAAAGCCAGGGAACTGGCCGCGATGCTCGTGGGTACGGGGGTCGAGGTCTGTTCGCTCCTCGAGATCGGCGTGACGGAGCAGGTTGAAGAAGACGGAGCATCGTTTGAGGAGAATGCCCTCAAGAAGGCCCGCGGTGTGGCGAATTCGACCGGGCTTGTCGCACTTGCGGATGACTCCGGGCTTGAGGTCGATGCACTGGATGGGCTCCCCGGCGTGATGTCGAATCGGTTTGCCGGGGAGGGCGCCAGCGATGAGGAGAAGATCGCTAAGGTGCTCGAGCTGCTTCGTGCGGTTCCCCGAGCGGGACGGGCAGCTCGATTTCGATCGGCCATTGCCATCGCACTGCCCTCTGGAGAGGCATGTGTGGTTGATGGTTCGTGCGAAGGAGTTGTCGCCGAGGAACCTCGTGGTGAAGGAGGCTTTGGCTACGATCCGATATTCTTAGTGCCGAGCCTGGACAGGACCTTCGCCGAGCTGGCTCCGGAGGAGAAGATGCGGCTCAGCCACCGCGGTGCCGCCATGCAGAAGGCGATACCGATTCTCCTCAGGTTGTTGGGATCTCGGGGCGTAGCGCAGTCCGGATAGCGCACCTGCCTTGGGCGCAGGGGGTCGGAGGTTCAAATCCTCTCGCCCCGACCACCTCGGTGGATCATTCAGTCCAGTCGGCGAGTTTTCCGCCGGATGCATATGTACCCCCCTTATGACGAGGTTTCCGCTGAACAGAAGACGTTCCCCGCTTATTGTGTGAGGTTCCCGCCGAACACAAGGTATTCCCCGCGTATTCTGAGGCTTCCGCCGAACGCAAGATATTTCCCCGCATGACGAGGTTCCCGCCGAACACAAGACATTCCCCGCGTATTCTGAGGGTTCCGCCGAACGCAAGATATTTCCCCGCATGGCGAGGTTCCCGCGAGATACGAGACATCCTACCCCTATGACGAGGTTCCCGCCGAACACAAGGTATTCCCCGCGTATTCTGGGGGTTCCGCCGAACGCAAGATATTTCCGCGCATGACGAGGTTCCCGCGAGATACGAGACATCGTTCTCCTACGACGAGGTTTCCGGCGAACGCAAGACCTTCTCCGCGTACGGCGAGGGTTCCGCCGAACGCAAGATATTCCCCCGTATGACGAGGTTCGCGCGAGAGCAGGCGCTCGGCCTGTTCGGCAGAGCTGCCGGGCGCAGAGGTTCCTTTCGGATGTAGACGTTCCCGGCTTGCGGCTTGGTCATCGCAGCCCTCCGCACACTCCCCTCCGGTATGATTCCCCCCTAATTCCCGGACGACCCCCTCCGAATCGACTCCCACGATGATGCGGCAGGGGCTTCCTCTCCTGGGGGCCCTGGCCTCCGACATGTTTGTGCCCGGTGCGTCGATTCCTGCGCGGTGCGGCACTCTTCTTCTGTCGGCGCGGTGCCTCGTGGGGCGCGGTGAGGTGTCAGTACGGAAAGCAGGATGCCTCGGAGGGTCTGGGGCGGGATGCCCGGAAGGGTCCGGGGGCAGGACGCGCTCGAGGATCTGGGGCGGGATGCCCATGGGGGTCTCGGCCGGGATATGAGGGTGGTGCGCCGACGCTATCAGTCGGGAAACCATCTCACTGATCGCGATACTCCTATCTCTTCTTGCGATAATGGCTTTATCGCTATCATCAGACTCGTTGCCCGGGCAATTATCAGTAACTGAGAAAGACTGCAGGCAGGCAGAGGTAAATCCCCATAGTGCGAAAGACCGCGCGGGATCACTGATGCCATAACCGCATTCCATGCAACAGGTTGGACCAACGATCATTTGGGAATGAATTGGATCGGGATCCTGCTTCATGGCACGAAGCTTGCTTGGGAAATGAGTGTCGGCCAGCAAGCGGCAGTGATTAAGGGCTAGGTCCACTGCTCATGGGCCGACGCAGGTGGGGGCCGCCCGGCACAACATAGCCGCTATCGTACAGGCAGCCACGGCCAGCCGGGATAGAGACGGTGCGGGACAACCAACATCCTTCGTCCTGGGCACATACTCTCCTCGCTGGTTTGTGGCAGGGTGGGACAAGGAGAGGAACGCGGCTGTGGCGGGCTCTCGGGGGCCAGGGGCTGACAGACGTCCGCAGGGGGGGTCACGCGACCTAACCGTGAACGACAACCCACGAGTATGCGGCTTGGGGAAGACGATCTGGTTCGTGCAGAGTGACCTACCTCTACGATCAGGCCTTCCGTGTGGCCGGAGTGCCTCGCGGCTCCCCCCTCTTGACGCCGATTCAGGTTACCTCCCATGAGGGCCGCTCTGATCTCACCAGCTGCAGACAGAGTGGAAGGAGAAGGCCGGCAGGGTTTCCCGCAGACCTGGGTGCAGGAGGCAGGTTTGGCCTTGGATATGGGGCCGCAGTGGGAACCTTGTTTCGGCCTTTCCTTGTACGCGGGGCCCGACGTCCGTCTGGCTCTGTCATAGGGGCTTCAAAGAGTCCATAGAGGCGAGCTGCCGGGCCGCTCCCATCGATACGGAGGTACGGATCTCCCGTGTTGTGCGGCGGGGACGTTATGCGCGTGCCGCCGACAGTCTGAAGGGAAGAATTCTGTGTGTCGCCGCCACAGGTCCTTGACAGAGGCAGTGTGCAAATATATACTTGGGCGCGAATTAGAGAAACGGGCGTCGGCTACCTTCTGGACTCATCGACGTGTTTCAGCCTGGCGACGCCATGGGAATCATCGTAAGGAGTCAAACACGCCACGCGCAACTGTTCGGTCCAGGTCAGGTCAGAACAGTGCACAAACTAGATAAGCAACTGTCCTTCTTGTCGGTTGTCATCGCCGGTGCCTGGTTTTTCTTCCTGGTCACTCAATTCTGGCCGTTTACCGTCGACGATGCGTTCATCACCTTCCGATATTCGGAAAATCTCGCCCGAGGAATCGGGCCGACCTACAACGCTCAGCTCCCCCGTATCGAAGGGTACACCTCCTTTCTCTATGTGATCCTAATGTCGGTGCCTCACCTGTTACGTATAGATGCTGTGCCGGCCGCGAAAGTGATCGGCATCATCTGCTCACTCGTGACACTAGCTGTAACCTTCCTGTTGGCGTTCACCTTTCTTCAATCTGTTGATATCCGTGCCAGGATCCTGGCAGCATCCCTGGCCATATTCTGCCTGGCCTTCTTCCCGTTCACAGCGCTGCATTCGGTGGCGGGTATGGATACCATGTTGTTCAGCATGTTTTTCGTGTCAGCAACATTTCTCGTGTTCTATGACAGGACCTCCGGATCGATATGGGTGGCCCTCGCGGCTCTCCTCATGGGCCTCACGAGACCGGAAGGCAATCTGGCAGCACTTTCGTTGATCATAGGTAATCTCTTCCTTCTGCCGAAAGGGAGGCGTGTTCCCTTCATCCGGTATGTGCTGTTGTTATACATACTCCCCGGGGTGCTCTATTTCCTCTGGCGGTGGATGTACTACGGTTGCCTCTTCCCCCTGCCGTTCTATCTCAAGGTAAAGGATGAGGGTGTACTGAACGGGCTACTGCCCGTTCTGTCGTTTGTCAAGCTCGTTTCGGTTCCTCTGGGTACGTTCCTCTTGCTAGCATGTCTGAGATTCCCGAAGCGTTTCCTGATAGCTGGCATTCCTTGCCTTGTCTTGCTGGCCTTTTTCCTCTTCCCGTCGCATATCATGGGGTACGGTCACAGATTTCTCTTCCCCACGTTCCCTCTTTTTGCTGCTCTGGCAGGGATCGGAGCGGTAGTTCTATTGGATTTCATAGAGCGCACGATCGGACGGACGCAGAGTAGAGTAGCGTACGTATTCGTGCTGATACTCTGGTCAGTCATTGTGACGGACAATGCCCGGGGTATGATACAGGGGTACCGGGCATATGCTGGGGGCCTCGAGCAGGCACATATCAGGCTGGGGAAGACATTGAGTGAACTAGATGGTGATGGGAATGAGTTGCTGGTCATCGGTGACGCAGGCGCTGTCCCGTACTACTCGAAGTGGGAGACGTTCGATTCCTACGGCCTGAATAATCCCCATATTGCGAGAACCGGAGACCGTTCGCCGGGAGCGATTTCGTCTCAGGACCCCTCGGTGGTGGTCCTGCTATCAAAGAAGCCAGACGGCTTTGAGCCGCTTCTGCCGTGGGAGGATTCTCACTATATCTTCTTCACAGGGACTGGCATGACGAAGCTCCTCACGTTGAGATTCAGCAGCAGCTATTTTCTCTGGGTTCTGGGATATCCTGATGCCGCAGTCTCGAGGCGGCTGATTGAGCTCCATTCGCAGAGGAGCGCAGGACGATGAGTTCCACCTGGCCGGCGATTCGCCGCCGTCCACCGCCAATGGGTGAGCATTACTGAGGAGTCGATGCCGGAGGAAGAGGTCAGAAAACCAGCGCGCGAAGGTAGTTCTAGCAAGACAGTCTCACAGCGAGCGCTACATGTCACACGTGACGGTATTTGGCAGGGGATCTGCTCGAAAAAGGCTCGGAAATCGGCCCCGCTAGGGAACTCCCGGGATATGGAGACGTCGCGAAAACGGTCATCTGTGTCCGCGTGTTGGGCTGCCGAGAGAGGGAGGGGGTGAGTGGGCGGGCGGGCAGACCAGCGGGTTTGAGGGCGCCCCTTTCCGGCCAGGAGTCGGAGATCTTCGTTTTGCTGAACGGGGAGCAGGGACGTGACCTTAGGGGGGTGGAGATTTGCCTTGACAAACCGGGCAAAGAGTGATACCCTACTACGTTGTGAAATGGCATGTTGTGGGGAGGATGGATGATGTTTTCAGGTTACAGCTAGTGTGGCCCCGATGCGTTGATCGCCGGGCAGGATGAGCCCGTGCGTGCGTTCGGGGCCGCGGTCTTTCGTTGCATAGGAACCTCTTCTAAGGAGGCGAGAGATGCAGAGCGGGAAGAAGTGGCTATCAGTCTCGGTCCTGTTGCTGTTGTGCGTCGGGATATGCGCGAGCGCAGGCGCTGGACAGAGCAGAAACTGGATACCTCTCAATCGAGGTCTAGTTAAGGAAGGTGTGAATGTTGAGTTGCTGGAGGGGGGGAGGGAGGAGACCCTCATCGAGGTAACAGTAGGAGGTGTATGGATTGAGGATCTGGACGTGAGTGGCGAACACTATCAGCTGCTCACGGTTCCCGGGGCAGGGCGCCTGACCGAAGAGGGGCGGCCCGCCGTGCCGGCGCTGGCAGAGCTTGTCGGCGTGCCCTGGGGCTTGTCGGCGTGCCCTGGGGGCGCGGGGTCGAGATCGAGCTCGTTGAAGCCGAGTATGAGACCTACGAAGGATATACGGTGGTGCCGTTCCTCCGTCCCCCTGACCGTGATGCCGCTGCGGGGTGGGTGGAGCCGTTCTGGCGCGATGAGGCCCTGTATCGGACCGATGGGTGGTTCCCCGAGGAGCTGGTGCAGGAGCGTGCGGTCGGTGTATGGCGGGATGTGCGTGTTGCGCCGGTTGTCTGCGCGCTCGCCCAGACCAACCCGGTGAGCGGGGAGCTGCGCGTCTGCCGGCGGCTGGTGATCCGGGTGCGCCATGCTGAGGCCGATCCCGATGCCGGATGGCGGCGGGCGTCGCCCGAGACGGGCTACTCTGCGGCATTTGAGCGGCTCTATCGCTCGCTGCTCGTCAATCCCGATGTGGTGCTGGAGGGGAGGGTGCGGCAGCGCGGCCGTTATCTGATGATCACGCACGACGATTTCTATGATGAGCTTGTGCCGCTTGCCGAGTGGAAGTATTACAAGGGTCTGGAGCCGAAGGTGGTGAAGCTCTCGGAGATCGGCCCCTCGCCGACGGCAG